>Ga0209745_1000174_pt1 | contig 36189 bp, 30 predicted proteins | sample BarGraNGADG00312_FD_184495 | JGI IMG/M metagenome (GOLD analysis project Ga0209745, IMG submission 184495) | Arctic peat soil microbial communities from Barrow, Alaska - Barrow Graham LP Ref core NGADG0004-312 (SPAdes) (version 2) | ecosystem: Environmental > Terrestrial > Soil > Wetlands > Peat... | reverse complement strand
ACAGGAGCATGATCACAAACCACACCCAAAAAAAGGCATGATCCAAATGGCATCAAAAAACAAAACACACTGTTGAGATATCAAACAACAAACACACACCAAATGCGGTCGCATCTCTGCTAGCGCGTTTTTGGGGCAACCTCTCTACTCTAGAGATCTTCGCATCGACTGTCAAGTCGTTGTTTCGAGCCTCAGTCTGGAAGTTCTTCCATCCCGCGGGACCGGCCGATTTACGTCCGTTCCTCCCGTATCGGGCTTGTTGAGTTTAGCGAGGGCGTCCGCCGGAGGTCAAACCCGTGAGGTGTGGCCCGCGCCACTCGCCTTCCGGGTGGCCTGCGTGTGCCCGGGGTGTGCCCGGGGTGTGCCCGGCCAAGGGGTCGGCACGGCGGCAGGAGCGGGCACGGTGGCGGGGGCGGGCAACCGGACGCCACCCCGATCGTGCCGCCGGCGAGGGTTGGGGGACCGTCCGGGCGACGACAGTGTCGGTCGTGGACGGGCGCGTTCGCCGTTCTGGCGGCTGCCGGGAACGGTCACGCCGTCGGCGGTGTCAGATCCCGAGGCGTTGCGAGATGAGTTCACGAACCCGGGCGGCGTCGGCCTGGCCGCGCGTCGCCTTCATCACGCCTCCCACCAGGGATCCGATGGCCTGGACTCTTCCCCCACGGATCTTCGCCGCGACGTCTGGGTTGGCCGCGATGGCCTCGTCGACGGCGCGCAACAGCGCCGTGTCGTCGGAGACCACCTTGAGGCCGCGAGCCTCCACGACCTGCTGTGGGTCGCCCTCTCCGGCGAGGACGCCGTCGAGGACCTGCCGGGCGAGATTGTCGGTGAGGTCGCCCGACTCGACAAGCGCGGCGAGTTGTGCGACCTGTGCGACGCTGACCGGGAGGTCCTCCAGCTCCACCCCTCCGGCGTTGGCGACCCGGGAGAGCTCCCCCATCCACCACTTTCGTGCCGCTGCGGGGGCGGCGCCCAGCTCCACGGTTCCGTGCACCAGGGAAAGTGCCCCGGCGTTGGCCACGTCCCGCATCTCGACGTCGCTCCACCCCCACTCCCGCTGCAGCCGACGGCGCCGCACGGCAGGCAGCTCCGGCAGCCCAGCACGCAATACCTCGATCCACGCGCGGTCGGGGACGATGGGCATGAGGTCCGGCTCCGGGAAATACCGGTAGTCCTCGGCATCGGACTTCACGCGCCCCTGGGACGTGGTTCCGGAGTCCTCGTGCCAGTGCCGGGTCTCCTGGATGACAGTCCCTCCACTCTCCAGGACCGCGGCCTGGCGGGAGATCTCGAACCGCACGGCCTGCTCGATCGACCGCAGCGAGTTCACGTTCTTGGTCTCAGACCGGGTTCCCAATGGTGCCCCGGGTTCCGGGCGTATCGACACGTTGACGTCCGCCCGCACGTTTCCCCGCTCCATGCGTGCCTCGGAGACACCGAGGGTGCGAAAGATGTCGCGGAGCGTCTGTACGTACACCCGCGCGACCTCCGGGGCGCGTTCCCCGGCGCCGGTGATCGGGCGGGTGACGATCTCCACGAGGGGGACGCCCGCCCGGTTGTAGTCCACGAGTGAGTGGTCGGCGCCGTGGATACGCCCCGTCTCCCCACCCACGTGGGTGTTCTTCCCGGCGTCCTCCTCCATGTGGGCGCGCTCGATCTCCACGCGGAAGACCGTGCCGTCCGCAAGTTCGATGTCGAGGTGGCCGTCGTGGGCGATCGGCTCGTCGTACTGGGAGATCTGGAAGTTCTTCGGAACATCGGGATAGAAGTAGTTCTTGCGGGCGAACCGGCAGGACTCGGCGATCTCGCAGTTCAGCGCGAGCCCGATCCGGATGGCAGACTCCACGGCGGTCCGGTTCACCACCGGGAGCGCCCCCGGCAGGCCGAGCGAGACCGGGGTTGTCTGCGTGTTGGGCTCAGCACCGAAGCTCGCAGGGGCGCCGTCGAACATCTTGGTCCTCGTGCCCAGCTCCACGTGGACCTCCAGACCGAGCACGGGGTCCCAGCGGTCAACGGCCTCGTCGTAGTCCACGATGTGGGTGCTCATTCCGCAGCTCCGTTCACGCCGTGGACATCGAGGAGTGGCCCGCCCCAGCGGGCTTCAAGTGCCCGCTCGAGGACGCCGCCCACACGGTACAACCGGATGTCCTCGTGGGCGGGAGCAAGGATCTGGAACCCCACGGGGAGGCCGTCCCCGCTGACGCCGGACGGCAGGGACATCCCCGGGATCCCGGCGAGGTTGGCCGGGATCGTGGCCACGTCGTTGAGGTACATGGCGAGCGGGTCGTCGATCTTCTCGCCGAACCGGAACGCCGTCGTCGGGGCGGTCGGCGAGACCAGCACGTCGGCGGCGGCGAAGGCGGCCGTGAAGTCGCGCTGTATCAGGGTGCGCACCTTCTGGGCCGAACCGTAGTAGGCGTCGTAGTAGCCCGCGGAGAGGGCGTGGGTGCCGAGGATGATGCGACGCTTCACCTCATCCCCGAAACCGGCGCCGCGGGTGGCGGCCATCACGCGCTCGGCCGTCACCGGGCCGTCCTTGGGCTCAACCCGCAAGCCGTATCGCATGCCGTCGAAGCGCGCGAGGTTGGACGACGCCTCGGCGGGCAGGATCAGGTAGTACGCGGCCAGCGCGAAGTCGAATGAGGGGCACGACACCTCGACCACCTCGGCGCCGGCGTCGCGCAGCAGGTCCAGAGCCGCCTCGAACGAGGCGCGGACGCCGTCCTGATAGCCCTCGCCGCCGAGTTCCAGCACCACCCCCACACGCATTCCGCGCACGTCACCGTGCCGCGCGGCATCGGCGAAGGGGGCGACGGCGTCGGGAAGCGAGGTGGAGTCACGCGGGTCGTGACCGCCGATCACCTCGTGCAGAATCGCCGCATCCTCCACGTTCCGCGCCACCGGCCCAATCTGGTCGAGCGAGGACGCGAGCGCGATGAGGCCGTAGCGGGAGACGCCGCCGTAGGTGGGCTTGACACCCACCGTCCCCGTCACGGCCGCGGGCTGCCGGATGGACCCGCCCGTGTCCGAGCCGACGGCGAGCGGCGCCTGGAGCGAGGCCACGGCGGCCGCTGACCCACCGCCCGAACCCCCGGGGATGCGGGTCACGTCCCACGGGTTTCGGGTGGGGCCGTACGCCGAATGCTCCGTCGAGGAGCCCATGGCGAACTCGTCGAGGTTGGTCTTTCCGAGGATGGGCATCCCGGCCGCCCGCAGTTTCGTGACGAGCGTGGCGTCGTACGGCGGGATCCAGCCGGCCAGGATCCGCGAGCCCGCCGTGGTCTCCAGACCGCGGGTGACGATGTTGTCCTTCACCGCGATCGGAACTCCCGCGAGCGGGGAGAGGTCCTCGCCGCGCATGCGCGCCGCATCGACGACGGCGGCCGCGGCGAGCGCGTCGGCGGCGTTGTCGCGCAGGAAGGCGTGGTAGGCGCCGTCGACCTCGGCCATCCGGTCGAGGTGCGCACGCGTGGCCTCCACGCTGGAGACCTCCCCCGCACGCAGCGCCGCGGCGAGGGCAGCGGCAGTGAGACGTGTCAGCTCGGTCACGCGTCCTCCCCGAGGATCTGGGGTACCGCGAACCTGCCCTCGAACGCCTCCGGCGCCGCGGCGAGGATCTCGTCCACGGGCAACGGCTCCACCGGGACGTCGTCCCGCATCACGTTCCACATCGGGATCGGGTGGGAGGTCGCCGGGACGTCGGGCGTCGCGACCTCGCTGACGCGGGCCACGGCGGCGGCGATGACGGCGAGTTCGCCCGCGAGACGGTCGATCTCGGCCTCGGTCAGCTCGATGCGCGCCAGCGCGGCGACGCGAACGACCTCATGGCGGGAAATGGTGGACACGGGTGCATTCTAGTTGGCCCGAGTCGGTCCGAAGTCACCCCGTCCGGCGCATGAGGGCAGGATAAGTTGTGGGGATGATCATCATGGCCGAGCACACGCGTGCGCTGCGTCGCGGCGCCGGGTACGCACTCCTCGGCACCGCCCTCGTCCAGCTCAGTGCGGCGGCCGTCCTTGTCGCAGTCGACGCCGTCCGCAAGCGCCGCCACCCGCCGAGTGGCTACTTCCCGCGCATCGCCCCCGAGGTGGTCCACGCCCACGAGAGCGCGCTCAGCGTGTACACCGACGGGGACGAACTCTACGACGCGATGCTGCGCGACATCCGGGGAGCACGCGACTCGATATTCTTCGAGACCTACATCTGGAAGGGCGACGAGGTCGGCGAGCGGTTCAAGACGGAACTCACGACCGCCGCCCGCCGCGGCGTGGACGTGTACGTCATCTACGACACCTTCGCGAACCTGGTGGTGCCACGATCCTTCAAGACGTTCGACCCGGCACTGCAGGTGCTGGAGTTCGGCATGATCAACGGCCGCTCCCCGTTCTCCCCCCGGACGTACGCGCGCGACCACCGCAAGCTCCTGGTCGTGGACGAGCGGATCGGGTACGTGGGTGGCTACAACATCGGCAAGCTCTACGCCGACAGTTGGCGTGACACCCACCTGCGCATCGAGGGCCCCGCCGCCTGGGAGCTGACGAACGCGTTCGTCGACTTCTGGAACTACTACAAGCACGCGGACCACCCAGAGCTCCCGGACCGCGGCGCCCGCAAATGGGACGCCCGCATCCGCGCCGCCCTGAACCTCCCCAACCGCCTCCTCTTCCCGGTCCGCGGCCTTTACATCGAGGGTATCGAGCGCGCGATCTCGCGCATCGCGATCACCCAGGGGTACTTCATCCCGGACGAAGAGATCATGGCTTCCCTCCTCCGGGCGGTGAAGCGCGGGGTGGAGGTGAGGGTGCTGATCCCCGAGATCTCCAACCACGTCGTGGCCGACTGGGTCTCCCGGGGCGACTACGCCCGCCTGCTGCGTGGGGGGGTCAGGATCTTCCTCTTCCAGCACGCGATGGTGCACGCGAAGACAGCCACGATCGACGGGAGGTGGACCACGATCGGGACCACCAACATCGACCGTCTGTCCCTCACCGGGAACTTCGAGATCAATGTCGAGATCTACGACGAGGGCTTCGCGAGCGCCATGGAGGAGGTCTTCGCCTCCGATCTCACCAACTCCCGCGAGCTCACGCTCGAGGAGTGGGCCGCGCGCCCCTGGTACCAGCGCGTGGTGGAGCGGTTGGTCCACCCGCTGGCATTCTTCCTCTAGGACCCGCTTCCATGATTCGGGAGAGCGTCAGGGCGTCCGCACCGCGTCCGGGCCGCCCTCCAGCAGGCGCTTGAAGCCGTCCTCGTCGAGGATCGGGACGCCGAGTTCACGCGCACGCGACCCCTTCGAGCCCGCCTTCTCGCCGACGACGACGAAGTCCGTCTTCTTCGACACCGAACCCGCCGTCCGGCCGCCATGGGCGACGATCGCCTCCGTGGCGCCGTCGCGTGTGAAGTCCACGAGCGAGCCGGTGACGACGACGGTGAGGCCGTCCAGCGTCGGCGGCCGTCCGGCCGCGGGCTCGGTCGACCCGTCCTCGAAGGCCACCCCTTGCCGGCGCCACGACGCGACGATGGCCTGGTGCCATGGGACGTCGAGCCACTCACGGAGGGACCGCGCGATCACCGGGCCGACCCCGTCGGTGCCCGCCAGGTCCTCGAGGGAGGCCGCCTCGATCGCCGCCAGCGAACGGTAGCGATCGGCGAGCGCGCGCGCCGCCGTCGGGCCGACGTGGCGGATCGAGAGCGCGACCAGGAAGCGCCACAGCGGCTGCGACTTCGCCGCTTCGATCTGCTCGAGCATCTTCAGGGTGTTCGACCCCGGTGACGACGGAGTGTCGACCGAGCCGTCCTTGCGCCGCTTCTCCGCGTTGAAGAAGAAGAGCCGCTGTTCCCACTCGCCCGTCGGCCGGCCATCCTTCTTCTTCTCGCGCCACACCCGCACGTCCGCAAGGTCGTCGACCCGAAGCTCGAACAGGCCGGCCTCGTTGCGCAGCGCCGGGACCTGGAGCGGCGGCAGCAGGTCCCACCCGACGACGTACTCCCGGTTCGCCTCGGGGTTGGTGAGGGCCAGCGCCGACTCATCCCCCAGCGCCTCGATGTCGAGCGCGCCGCGAGACCCGATGTGGGCAACCCGCTCCGTGATCTGCGCGGGGCAGGACTCGGAGTTGGGGCAGCGCAGGTCGATGTCGGCCTCCTTCGCGGGGGCCAGCGGCGTGCCGCAGGACGGACACACGGCGGGCATGACGAACGCCCGCTCGCTGCCGTCGCGCAGCGCTACGACGGGAGCGACGATCTCGGGGATGACGTCGCCCGCCTTCCGCAGCACCACCTTGTCCCCGATGAGCACCCCCTTGCGCCGGACCTCCGAGGCGTTGTGAAGCGTGGCCATCGAGACCGTGGATCCCGCCACCCTGACCGGCTCCATCACCCCGAATGGGGTGACCCGGCCCGTGCGCCCCACGTGCGTGCGGATGTCCAGCAGTCGGGTGTTGACCTCCTCCGGTGGGTACTTGAAGGCCGCCGCCCACCGCGGGGCGCGGGAGGTGGCGCCCATCGCCTCCTGGAGCGCGCGGTCGTTGACCTTCACCACGATCCCGTCGATTTCATGCTCGACGTCATGGCGATGGACCCCGAAGTGGGCGATCATCTCCTCGACCTCGGCCATCGAGCCCGCGAGGCGGGTGTGCGGGGAGACGGGGATGCCCCACTCCCCGAAAGACCGGTACAGGTCCCACTGGGTCTCCGGGGCCGCCCCACCCGCGACGAACGCTCCGACACCGTGCGCGATCAGCGACAACGGCCGCGAGGCCGTCACGCGCGGGTCCTTCTGCCGCAGCGACCCGGCGGCGGCGTTCCGGGGGTTGGCGAAAGGCGCCCGCCCGGCCGCGACCAGGGACTCGTTGAGCGCCGCGAAGGCCGCGCCCGGGAAATACACCTCGCCGCGCACCTCGACCAACTCCGGATGTGAGTCACCCGCGAGTGCATGCGGGATCCCGGAGATCGTGCGCACATTGACCGTGACGTCCTCACCGGTGCGGCCGTCGCCACGAGTGGCCGCGCGAACCAGCCGCCCCTGCTCGTACACGAGGTTCACGGCGAGCCCGTCGACCTTCAGCTCGCAGGTCATCCCGATGTCCTCCGACCCCGCCGCGGCGTGCACCCGGGCCGCCCATTGGCGCAGCTCCTCGAGCGAGAACACATCGTCGAGGCTCATCATCCGGACGAGGTGCGTGACCGGGGCGAACTCGTTGGTGACGCCGCCACCCACGCGCTGCGTCGGCGAGTCGAGGGAGCGCAGCTCGGGGAACTCGCGCTCGATCGACTCGAGCTCCACCATCGCGGCGTCGTACTCCGCGTCCGAGATCGTGGGCGCGTCCCGCACGTAGTAGTTGAACTGGGCGTCGTCGACGAGGGTCGCCAGGTCGTTCCAGCGCTCGCGGGCTGCGTTGAGGTCCACGCCCCAATCTTTGCAGGCGTCACCCACACACGGCATGGTGGGAGCATGTGCGGACGCTACGCCTCCTTCACGCAGGCCCAGGACCTGGCGGACATCTTCTCCATCGACGTTGTCAGCCCCGTCGCCGCGACGATGCTGCCGTCGTGGAACGTCGCTCCCACCGATCCCGTCCGGATCATCCGCGAGGAGGTGACGCGCGGGCAGGGGGTACGCCTCCTCGACGCGGCGCGCTGGGGCTTGGTTCCGAGCTGGGCGAGCGACCCGGCGGTGGGCTCACGCCTCATCAACGCCCGCTCGGAGACCGTTGCCGAGAAGGCCTCGTTCCGCGGCCCGCTGGCCTACGCGCGCTGTGTGGTACCGGCTGAGGGGTACTACGAGTGGCAGGCGCCACCGGCCGGGAGGCGCGCGAAAACGCCGTACTACATCCACGGTGACGACGGCGCCCCGCTGGCACTCGCCGGCCTCTACTCCCTGTGGCACGGCGAGTTGCTCACCTGCTCGATCGTCACCCGCGCCTCACGCGGTGAACTGGCCGGCCTGCACGACCGCGAGCCGGTCACCCTACGGCCCGCGGAGGTGGACCACTGGCTGGACCCGACCATGCGGGACACCGCCGAGGCCGCGGCGATCCTGCGCGCGCCCCGAGCGCCCCTGCGGTACCACCGGGTGTCGACCATGGTGAACACGGTGCGCAACAACGACCCCTCACTCATCGAGCCGGCCGCATAGCGCGGGACTTTCCACACCGCCGCTCCCCGACCTCGCGCCGGCTGGTTCACTGGCGATCGTGCCCCGCGACCACCATTCCCGCCTGCTGCTCACAGCCCTCGACGGCCCCAGCCTGGGAATGTGCTGGGTCGTCGTCGGGACGCTCGTCCTGGGGCGCGACGGCGACATCGCGGTCGCGGACGACGCCCTCTCCCGCGCCCACGTGGAGCTGCGCACGGGCCACGGCGCGGTCCGGTGCCGCGACCTCGGGTCGGCCAACGGCACCCGCGTGGAACGTCGCGGCGTGCGCCGTCGCCTCGGCCCGCGGTGGGTGCGGGTGCGGCCCGGCGCCGTGCTGCTGGTGGGGGGCGGCCGCTACCGGCTGGACCGGGAGCCACGACCCGCCCGCGCCACCACGTGGGGCCGAGCCCGCCTCGCCACCCTCGTGGTCCCGCTCGCCATGGCGGGCGCCATGGTCCCGTTCGCCGTCGGGGGGCCGCCCTGGCGCTGGTTCACCGTGCTCGTGCCCCTGGCCGTGGTGGCGACCGCCCTGCCCCGCTCCCGCGAGTTCGAGGTGGTGCGCCGCTCGCGCCCCGCGGAGATCCTCGTGGCGTCACGGGAGGGCCGGGCCTTCCACGCGAGGCCGGTGGTCCCCAACTGCCTGTCCGCGCTGCGATCCGGCGACCTCGCCGGGACAGGCTGGTCGTTCGCCGGCGCCGCTGCGCGGTCCAATGCGATCTGGCTCGCGGGCTTCCTGGCGGTCCACAACGACCCGGACGTCCTGCGCGTCACGTCCCCCTGGCTCACGACACACGGCCGAGGCCTGGAGGTGGTGTTCGACCCCAACCCGTCGTCCGGCCCCGCGAGCACCGCGGCCATGGTGACGTGGGACACGGTCCGGCCCGCGCTGTGGGCACCCGTGATGCGCGCACCCTCATGGGCGCGGGCAAGCGAGGCGTGGATCGGCGCCCTGGTGTCGGGTGCCGTGGCAGCAGGACTACCCGACAGGGTCGACCTCGCCGACCTCGTGGACACCGGGGTCCCGGGGATCGCCGCGGGCTGGGCGCGCCGCCCCGTCGACCTCAAGGTGCCGCTTGGGGTCGGTGGCGCCGGGCCGCTGGTGGTCGACCTGGCGGGCGACGGACCGCACGCGCTCGTGGCCGGTATGAGCGGGGCCGGCAAGAGCGAACTGTTGACGAGTTGGCTGCTCGCCCTCGCGGTGCGCAACGCGCCGCCCCTGCTTCACATGATCCTCGTGGACTTCAAGGGCGGCGCCGCCTTTGACGCGCTGCGGGACCTGCCCCACTGCGTCGGCGTCCTCACGGACCTCGAGGAGGACGAGACACGCCGCGCCCTGGAGTCACTCCGGGCCCAACTGCGGCTGCGCGAGCGCCGGTTGCGCGAGGTCGGCGCCCGCGACCTGTCGGAGTACAACGCGCGTGCGGACGAGCCACTGCCCGTCATCGTCCTGGTCATCGACGAGTATCGCGCGCTGGCAACGGACCACCCCGACCTCCTCGACCAGTTCCTCCGCCTCGCCAACCAGGGCCGCTCGCTCGGGATCCACCTGATCGCCGCCACCCAGCGTCCCGGCGGCTCGATCAGCCCGGAGTTGCGCACCAACATGCCGCTGCGCGTCTGCCTGCGGGTGGCCGAGACGGCCGACTCCCTAGACATGCTCTCGGTGCCGGACGCTGCCGGGCTGGAGAGCATCCCGGGGCGGGCGATCCTGCTCCGCGACGGCCGCAGCCGGGTGCAGGTGGCATGGGCCGGACCGCACCCGCAGGTGGCCGCGCTCGTCGAACGGATGCGCGGGATGTGGCCGGCCGACCTGCCGGCACCCCCATGGCCGCCGCCGCTACCCGGACACGTGTCGGCCGCGGTTCTTGCGGCCGGGGCGTTCGCTCTCGCCGACCACCCGGAGGAACTCACCCAGCACGTGGCGCCGCTGCGGCCAGAGGGACTCCTGGTGCTCGGCGGGGCGGGGACGGGGAGGACGGCGGCGGCCCACACGGCGGCGCGAGCCGCCCTGGCCGAGGGCGACCGTGTGTGGCTGGTCTCGGCCGCGCCGGCGCCCGCGTTCGACGCCGCCCCGCCGTCGTTCGGGGGCGTCATCGACCCGCGCCAGATACGCCTGGTCGCACGGCTCCTCGACCACGCGGCACGGCCCGCGCCGGACCGGCGGACCCTCGTGGTCGACGACGTCGAAATGTGGATCGACACCGTCGACGCGCTGCACGGGACCGGCGCGGCCGGCGGCGCGCTGGCCGTCCTACTGCGATCGGCGCGCTGTGCCGGGCTGCGTGTGGTGGTGGCCGCCCAGCCGGCCTCGGCGCACTCCCGCTGGGCGGAGCCGCTGCAGACCCGGCTCCATCTCTCGGGCACGGACCACTCCACGGCTCTCCTCAGCGGCGTCCCGCGCGACAAACTGGCGCTCCTGGGCGGGCGGACGCCGGGCCGAGGTGTGCTGCTGCCCGGCGCCACGGCGGTGCAGATCGCACTGACGGATACGGACGTCACCGTGGGCGGCGGTGCGGCGGCACACCGTTTCGTGCCACTGCCGCAGCGCGGTGTGGCAGCGGGATCACCGGGGCGCGTGCTCCTCGGGAGCGATGGTGAGGAGGCGGTGGGATTCCCGGCCGTGGGCGACGTCGTGATCATCGGCCCGCCCGGGAGCGGCCGGACTACGACGGCGCGCCTGGTCGCCGCGCAACACCCGACGGCGGAAGTCCAGGACGGCCAGTGGGCGCACACCGAGCGCCCCGTCATTGCGACCACGACCCCGTCGGCGTGGAACGCGGCCTACTCGGGGCCGCTCGCGCGACTGCGCGGCGGAGCAACCACGGTGCTGCTCCGCCCGGACCTCTTCGCCCGGCTCCCCGGGCTGGACTACGCGGCGGAACTCGAACCCGGGGGACCCGGGTACGGCGTCCTGGTGCACGACGGCCGTGCTCGGGCGCTGCGGCTTGCGCGGGGCCTCACACCGTCAGGAGTCGGCCTCGTCGGCGAACAGGAAGCCCGGGCGGCGGTTGGCGGCGACGAACGCACGCGCCGCCGGGGTGGCGAGCAGCGCGAGTGCGGTGACTGACAGGCCCGCCGGGATCGCGGCCAGCCACCCGAGGAACCCGGACAGCGCGAGCATCGAGAGGACCAGGAGCAGGTGCGCCGTGGCCAGCACCGCTCGTGGCCATGCGCGCCCCGAGAGCAGCGCCATCGAGGCGGGGATGAGGAGTGCGGCCACCACGAGGTAGTAGGCGTCCGTCCCGATCTGTGGGCCGGTCATACCGCTCAGGTTGGTCGCGAGGTCCCACATGGCGATGAGGGCAACGAGGCCCGCCATGGCAATGGTGATCGCGGCGGCGCCAAGAATCGCCGCCGGCCGGGGGTTGCTCACCAAGAGATCCTAGTCCCCGGTGTGAGCAAGCACACCCACCCCGGTTGGCGCGGTTCCCTTGTGCCCCTGTGGAGGCCGTGTGAAGCTTGATTTCAGCAAAGATCATTCAGTGCTCAAACCAACGCCGACTGTGACGTTGGTGTGCACCCACGGAGGAGAGAATTGATGGATTGGCGCCATCGTGCCGCATGCCTGACGGAGGACCCCGAGCTGTTCTTCCCGATCGGCAACACGGGCCCGGCCCTCGTGCAGATCGAGGAGGCCAAGGCCGTGTGCCAGCGCTGCCCCGTGGTTGACACCTGCCTCAAATGGGCACTTGAGACCGGTCAGGACGCCGGCGTGTGGGGTGGCCTCTCCGAGGACGAGCGTCGCGCCCTGAAGCGGCGGACCGCCCGCGCTCGTCGCGCCAGCTGACCCCGAGCCAGAGAGGGGGCACCCACGGGTGCCCCCTTTCGCATGCCGGCCGCTGTCCCCGATCACGCCGATCAGGTGGCCTTCGCGGCGTCGTCGCGCAGGTGAGCGTGCACGGTGACCACGGTGCCACCGGACTCCCCCGCCGCCCAGCTGATCGTGCCGCGGAGCTCCGCCTTGACGAGCGTGCTGACGATCTGCGTCCCGAGTCCGGAACCCGGGCCGCTGCCGCTGATCCCGTCGCCGTCGTCGGTCACCTCGACCGTCAGGTCCTCCCCCGCGCGAGTCGCCCGCACGACCACTTCACCGCCGTGCTTCCCGATCCCGTGCTCGACGGCGTTGGCCACGAGTTCCGTGAGCACGACGGCGAGCGAGGTGGCGACGTTCGCCGAGATCATCCCGAAGCTGCCCGCGAACCGGGTGGTGACCCGCTTCTCAGGCGTCGCGATGTCCGCGGCCATCGAGAGGATCCGGCCGATCAGGTCGTCGAAGTCCACGGTCTCGTCGATGGTCTGAGAGAGCGTCTCGTGGACCACCGCGATGGTCGAGACCCGGCGTTGCGCCTCGGCCAGCGCGCTCTTCGTCTCGGCGGAGTCGCTGCGGCGTGACTGCAGCCGCAGGAGCGCGGAAACCGTCTGCAGGTTGTTCTTCACCCGGTGGTGGATCTCCCGGATGGTCGCGTCCTTGGTCATCAGCTCGCGTTCGCGCAGCCGGATCTCGGAGACGTCGCGTACGAGCAGCAGCGCCCCGCGTCGCCGCCCGTACTCCGTGAGGGGAATGGCCCGCAGGGAGAGCGTGACACCGTGCGAGTCCACCTCCGTCCGCCACGCGGCCCGGCCCATGAGGACCACCGGGAGGGACTCGTCGACGGCGGAGTTCAGCTCGAGCTGCTCGGTCACCCCACTGGCGAGCACCTTGCCCACCAGCGGGCCCGGCACCCCGAGGCGGTGGAAGCCGCTCATGGCGTTCGGGCTCGCGTACATGACCGCACCCTCGGCGTCCAGGCGCACGATCCCGTCGCCGACGCGCGGCGAACCACGTCGGGCGGCAGGCGCCGCCTTGCTGGGGAACTCGCCCCGCGAGATCATCCCGCACAGCTCATCGGCCAGCGCGAGGTAGTTGACCTCGAGCCGCGAGGGCGACCGCGCGATCCCGAGGTTCGCCTCCCGCGCGAGGACCGCGATGGCCCGGCCGTTGCACACCACGGGGACGAGGTCCTCGCGCACGGCGTACGAGCCGGTCCAGCGCGGCTCCTGCGAGTGCTGGATCGTGCCCTCGGCGAGCGCCTTCTTCATCAGTTCCACCCGGGTGGCGGGCAGCTTCTGGCCGACGACGTCGTCCTGGTGCACCGTCACGCCGGTCGAGGGCCGGGAGTGGGCGACCGCGATGAAACCGCCCTCGTGCTCGATCCACAACACGAGGTCCGAGAAGGAAAGGTCGGCGACCACCTGCCAGTCGACCACGAGGAGGTGCAACCACTCCGACTCGGGAGGGGTCAGACTCCCGTGGATGCGAAGCATCTCGCCCAGATTCGCCACGCCCCCCAGCCTACGGCGTCGGAACGCTACCCTTGGCGCAGGAGGGATACCTGATGAAGTTCGAAGCCACCGTCCAATACCCGGCCGACCTGGCCACCGTCACCGCGATGCTCGTGGACCCCGAATACCTCGAATTCCGCATCCGGAAGCTCGGGGTCGAGGTCCTCGAACAGTCCGTCACCGGCGAGCCCGGTGCCCCGCGCATCCGCGTGCGGGCCGTGGTGCCGCAGACGATGATCCCCGCGAACTATCGCAGGTTCGTCCCAGCCGCCCTCAAGCTCACGCTGATCGAGGCGTGGCAGCCCAAGGCGGGCGACCGGTCCCCCACAGGCACGATGACCGTCGAGTTCGACGGCCTTCCGGCCCGGGCATCGGCCTCCTTCCGGCTGGACGGGACACCGTCGGGGTGCGAGCGGCACTACAACGGCGACGTGACCGCCAATGTCCCGCTCATCGGCAAGAAGCTGGAGACGGCCGCCGTCGGGGCGCTGACGGAGGTCGTGCGCGCCGAGCAGGCGGCGGCCGCGGAGTACCTCTCGCGCTGAGCGGTCAGGGGGCGGTTTCCCGGCCGGTGGCCTCCCGGCCTGCAGCGTCCCAGTCGGCGGCGGGCATGGTCCCCTCCTGTTCGAGCAACCAGCCGTACGGCGCCACGAGGCGCGCGGCCTCGGCCGGCCCCCAGCTGCCGGGTGCGTAGGGCAGGGGCTCCGGGCGCGCGTCGCCCTGCAGCGGCGCGAACGCGTGGAAGGCGGCCCGCAGCCCAGCCTCGGTGGTGAAGAGGGAGCGGTCGCCGTGGATGACGTCGTCGATGAGGGAGGCGTAGGGGCTGATCGGCTCACCCCCGGGGACGTCGTCGAGGTCGAGCATCGCCCGGCCCCAGGAGAGCTTCACGTCGGGTCCGGGCGCCTTGACGGTGATGCCGAGAAAGATCTCCCCCGCCCCCGAGAAGTTGATCTCGATGGTGTTGGGCCGCGCCGCGACGGCGGGCATCGGCCCGTCGGCCGGCCGTAGCACGAGGGTGATCATCTGCGCCTTGCGCGCCATCATCTTGCCCGTGCGCAGGACGAACGGGACCCCTCGCCAGCGGTCGGAGTCCACCCAGAGCCGCGCGGCCACGAACGTGTCCTGTGTGGAGTCCGGCTCCACGCCGTCGGTGTCCCGGTACCCCGTGAACTGCCCGAGCACGACGTCGTTGGCCGGGTCGAGCGGGCGGAAGCGGTGCAGCACGGCGTCACGCTCGAAGAGGATGGACTCCGGGTCGGCCATGTCGTAGGGCGTGTCCATCGCCACCTGGGAGGCGACCTGGAAGAGGTGGGTCACCAGCATGTCGAGGGACGCGCCGGTCGCCTCGTAGAACGCGGCCCTGTTCGCGACGTCCAGGTCCTCCGGGACGTCGATCTGGACCTGGGCAACCGCGTGGCGGTCCCACTGCGCCCCGAAGATCTTGTTGGCGAAGCGCAGCGTGTAGATCGTCTGGACGCCCTCCTTGCCGAGGAAGTGGTCGATCCGGAAGACCTGGTCCTCCCTGAGCGTGCGCTTCACGAGGGCGTCGAGTTCCTCGAAGGACTCCAGCGAGGTGCCGTACGGCTTCTCGAAGACCACGCGCGCGCCGTCCGCCAGTCCGTGGCGGCCGAGGCCCGCGGTGATGGACGGGAAGGCGACCGGCGGCACGGCGAGGAAGAAGACCACAAGCGGTTCGTCGCCGCCCAGCCCACGGAGTTCCCCGCGCACCTCGGCGAGGACGTCCGGCAGTGCCCCGGGGTCGTCCGCACCGAAAGCCCCGCCCACGTACCGCGCGTGGGTTGCGAGCTCCTCCCAGTCCTCGGGGAGGCCGCCGTTGCGTTCGAGGGATGCACGCAGGATCCCGACGAACGCGGCGTCGTCGATCGCGTCCATCGCGCACCCGACGAGCCGCCAGTGCCGCAGCATGAGGCCCCGCGTCCGGAGTTCCACGAGCGCCGGCATCACCATGCGCCCGGCAAGGTCCCCGGTGGCGCCGAAGAGCACGATGATCACGGATGAAGGGGTGGTAGCCACCCGCACCACGGTAGGTCACCGGGGCGGGCCGCGCGAGCCATGGCACAGCAAAGCGACCGTTTGCCTCTCGTCGCGCGCGCGGGGGCAGCCGTGGACGACAATTGCACTGTGGGTCGAACGCTGAAGGCGTGAGCAACCCACGAGCTTCGGATCCTGGAGGGTGAGCAAATGGCACGGAAGAACGAGAACACGGGTGGCAGGCTGGGCCCGCTGCTCGACCGCGCGGTGACGATACCGTCGTCGCGGATCCACCGCCACGTGGACGCCGTCCGCCGCAAGAACCCCGATGCCGCGCCGGCCGTCATCGTCGAGGCCCTTGAGACGCGCTTCCTCCGCCGGGCCGCGCGGGGCGGCGGGCTCATCGGGATGATCGCTGCAATCCCCGGGGTGGGCACCGGCACGGCACTCGTCCTCACCGGCACCCAGGTCGCCAGCTTCCTGCGCGACGCCGCCATCCACGTGATGGCGGTCGCGGATGTGTACGGCGTGCCCATCGACGACGTCGAGCGCCGCCGCAGCCTCCTGCTCGCCTCGCTCATGGGCGAGGAGGGCGCCAACGCCGTCCAGACGCAGCTCGGTGTCGGGTCGCTGTACTGGGGCCGGACACTGCTGACCCGCCTCCCAATCGGCACCGTCAAGGCGGTGAACATGTCGCTGCGCCGCCGGGCCGCCCGCAAGGGTGCCAAGGTGGGGAGCCGAGCGCTGGTGGGCCGCCTCTTCCCGTTCGGCATCGGCGCCGTGATCGGCTACACCGGCGGGAAGTCCATGGGCAAGGAGGTCACGAAGGGCGTCCGCGAAGCCTTCGGGCCTGCCCCGCGGACCTTCGGGCGGGCGGTGGGGCAGGTGCCGCGGATGGCCCGCGTGGTCATCCAGGACGAGGCATGAACACCGGGTACGAGGACCTCCTCCGCCTCGTGATGGACCACGGCGTCGCGAAGGAGGATCGCACCGGCACCGGGACCCTGTCGATCTTCGGCCACCAGTTGCGTTACGACCTGTCCGACGGCTTCCCACTCGTCACCACCAAGCGGGTCCACATGAGGTCGATCACCTACGAGTTGCTGTGGTTCCTGCGCGGGGACTCGAACGTCCGCTGGCTGCAGGACAACGGCGTGCGCATCTGGAACGAGTGGGCGGATGCGGACGGCGACCTCGGTCCGGTCTACGGCGTCCAGTGGCGCGCTTGGCCCACGCCGGACGGCCGCCACATCGACCAGATCGCGAACGTACTCGAGACGATCCGGTCGAACCCCGACTCGCGGCGCATGGTGGTCTCCGCCTGGAACGTCGCGGAGCTGGACCGGATGGCGCTCCAGCCGTGCCATGCCCTGTTCCAGTTCTACGTGGCGGACGGGCGGCTGTCGTGCCAGCTCTACCAGCGCTCGGCGGACCTCTTCCTCGGCGTTCCCTTCAACATCGCCTCCTACAGCCTGCTGACGCACATGGTGGCGCAGCAGACCGGACTGGAGGTGGGGGACTTCGTCTGGACCGGCGGGGACTGCCACATCTACACCAACCACCTGGACGCCGTGCGGGAGCAACTGTCCCGTGATCCCTACCCGTTCCCCACACTGCGGCTGCGACCGGCACCGTCACTGTTCGACTACACGTACGACGACGTCGTGGTGGCGGACTATCAGCACCATCCCGCCATCCGCGCCGAGATCGCGGTGTGACCCGATGATCTCGATGATCTACGCCCAGGCCAACGGCCGCGTCATCGCCGCCAACGGCGTCATGCCCTGGCACGTGCCTGAGGACCTGCGGTACTTCAGGGACAAGACCCGCGGCAAGACCCTCCTGATGGGGCGCACCACGTGGGAGGCCCTGGAGCCGGAGTTCCGCCCGCTGCCGGGACGCCGGAACATCGTGCTGAGCCGGGACCCGGACTTCCATCCGGAGGACGCCGAGGTGGTGCGCACGCTCGCGGAGGGTCTCGCGTCCGACGACGAGGTGTGGGTGATCGGCGGCGGCGAGATCTATCGCCAGGCACTGCCGTTCGCCGACCAGGTGCTCATCACCCAGATCGACACGGACGCCCCCGGCGATGTCCACGCCCCCGAGATCCCCGACGACGCGGTCGAGTGGGAGCCATGGCAGCTCTCGCGCAGCGGGCTGCGCTACCGGTTCGGCATCCACCGCCCCAAGCGGGCGTGAGAAGACGCGGTCATGACAAGGGGCCCGGTCCATCAGGACCGGGCCCCTTCTTGTAGCGGGGGAGGGATTCGAACCCTCGACCTCCGGGTTATGAGCCCGGCGAGCTACCGAACTGCTCCACCCCGCGTCGGCTCCCCCACTCTACGTCGCGCATGAACGGCGAGGCAAACCGTGGTGGGGGTGCGTTGTCTCACACCTGGCTCACGGGTTGGTTGCTCCGTCGGTCGGTGCGTCGGTGGTCCCGGTCGTGCCGTCCCCGGCGGGCGCCGTCTCGACGTCCACCGGCACCTGGCCGGTGATAGCGGCCTCGGCGGCGATGGCGTCCTTCAGCGCCGCGTCGAGGTCGGACTGAGCCTTGCCGTACGCGGTCCAGTCGCCGCTCGCGAGGGCCGCGTCGGCGTCACGCATCGCCTGCGCGGCGGCAGCGAGCGCCACCCGCAGGTCCTCCTCCGGGGTGGTCTCGACCACCGCTCCGTTGTCGCCCGGTTGGGGGTTCGCGGCGCCGGCATCCGCCGTCTGGGCGCCCGAGTCACCCTTGAACACCTGGTCGAGCGCTTCGGACAGCGTGGGTGCGAAGCCGATCTCGTCACCGAATGACACGAGCACGCGGTGCAGGAGCGGCACCTGGGTGCCGCGGGCCGACTGTGTGTACACCGGCTGCACGTACAGCAGGCCGCCGCCCACCGGGAGCGTCAGCAGGTTGCCACGCAGCACCTGGGAGTCGTTCTGCTGGAGCAGGTTCAGCTGCTGCGAGACCGTCGGGCTCGCGTTGAAGAGGTTCTGCACCTGGCCGGGTCCGGGGACCGTGAGGTCACGCGGCAACTCGAGGAGCCGGAGGGTCCCGTAGCCCTCGGCGATCACCCCCGCGGTGTTCCCGGGGTCGGCGTCCACCGCCAGGAATCCCGTCAGGATCTGGCGCCCCGACTGCCCGCCGGGGATGAAGCTCGAGGTGAGCGAGAAGGTCGCCTTCTCGGTCCCGGGCATCTTGAGGGTCATGTAGTACGGGGGCTGCGGCACGGCCTCACCACCCACCGGGTCGTTGGGGTTGGCCCAGAAGTCGTTCCCGGAGTAGAACGAGCCGGCGTCCTGGACGTGGTAGCGCGTGAGCAGTTGCCGTTGCACCTTGAACAGGTCCTCCGGGTAGCGCAGGTGACTCATGAGGTCGCCGGAGATCGCGGAGGTCGGTTCGATGATGCCCGGGAACACGCCCTTCCAGGCCCGCAGGACCGGGTCCTCGGTGTCCCACTCGTAGAGCCGCACCGAGCCGTCGTAGGCGTTGACGACTGCCTTGACGGAATTGCGGAGGTAGTTGACCTCGTTCACGGGGGTCAGCATCTGTGCCTGCGTGCCGAGCGACGTCAGGGTCGCGGTCTCCAGTGCCTCGCGCGCGGAGTACGGGTAGTCGTTGGACGTCGTGTACGCGTCCACGATCCAGACGAGGTCCTTGCGGGTGTCCGGGTTGCCGTCCGAGTCGACGACGGCGGGGTAGGTCCGCCCGTCCAGCGTCAGGAAGGGGGCCACCTCCGCGACCCGCTGGCGTGGGTCGCGGTCGTAGAGGATCTGCGACTCGCTCGTCACACGGTCGGAGAAGAGGAGGTTGAAGGCCTGGAACTTGATGGCGTAGAGCACCTTGTTGAGGAAATTCCCCACCGAGGGACCGCCGTCGCCGGTGAAGGTGTAGGACACGTACTGGTTGTCGGCGTTGTCATCGGGGTAGTCGAACTCCCACGGGGTGGTGCCCTCGGGCGCCCCGACGACGGAGTAGCTGGCGGAGTCCTGGCCGAAGTAGACGCGTTGCTCGTACTCCCCCAGGAGGCCGGTCGAGGGAACTCCCCGCTCGAAGAACTGCGGTTGGCCGTCGGCGGCCGTCCGGTTGCCGTAGGCGGCCGCGACCCCGTAGCCATGGGTGTAGACCGTGTGGTCGTTGACCCAGGTGCGCTGGTCCGGACCCAGTCCGTCCTGGTTGAGCTCGCGCACCGCGATGACGGTGTCGTGGTTCTCGCCGTCGATCGTGTACCGGTCCACGGAGAGCGTGTCCGGGAAGTCGTAGTACTGCCGGTTCTGCTGGTACTGGCGGAACGTCTGGTCCACGATCGTGGGGTCGAGGAGGCGGATCGACGCCGTCGAATCGCTGTCCTCCCGCAACTGGCCCGCCTCGGTGTCCGTCCGCGCGGAGTACCGCTGCCGTTCGACGTCCTCGAGGCCGTACGCGGCGAGGGTGGCGTCGATGTTCCGCTGGATGTACTTCGATTCCGTCTCGACGGCGTTCGGGTCCACCTGGAACCGCTGCACGATCGCGGGGTAGGCACCACCCACGACGATCGAGGAGACGATCATCAGGGACAGCCCCACCACCGGGAGCCGCCAGTTGCCGCGGGCGGCCGCCACGAGGAACAGGACGCCCACCACCACCGCGATGCCCGCGAGGATCGCCTTGCCGGGCATGGATGCGTTCACCGCGGAGTAGCCGGCACCCGTGAACTTGTCCCCCTCGGAGACCAGGAGCGAGTAGCGGTCCAGCCAGAGGCTCACGGCCCCACCGAACGCCATGAGGGCGGCGAGCACCGCGATCTGTACGCGCGCCGGCCGCGCCACGGAGAACCGCGGAGCGACGGCGATCGCGCCATAGAGGTAGTGCACGGCGGTTGACGCGATGAGCGAGACGGCCACCACCCACATGAGGGAGGAGACCACGAGGCGCAGGAACGGCAGCGTGAAGACGAAGAACGCGACGTCCATCTCGAACTGGGGATCGGTGGTCCCGAAGGGGACCGCGTTCAGCCACAGCATGACCGTGCGCCACTGGGCGGCGAGCGAGGAGCCGAGGAAGAGGCCCGAGAATGCCACGACGGCACCAAAGACCACCCTGCGCAGCGGCGCGAGTTGCTGGCGGTACTGCTCGAGGTTGCGGTCGGACGCCCCCACCGGCACGTAGGTCTGCCGGGCGCGGTAGGCGAGCAGCGTGTTGAGCCCCACCACCCCGCCCATGAGGAGGAACCCGAGCACGAAGAGCGCCGCACGCGCGAGCCACTCCGTCCAGAAGACGCGAGTGAACCCGAGTTGGTCGAACCACAGGACGTCGGTCCAGACCTCCGCCAGGGAGACCACGATGCCGGCAAGGATCAGAAGCACGACGACGGTGGGACCGAAGGCCCCGCGGCGCGCGGATGGCTTGACACCGGCCGCCGGGGGTGGGGTCTCCCGCGGGCGGTCGGCCGATGGGTTGTCAGCGTACGTCACGAAAAGTCCTCCATGTCATTTGGGGAGAAACCTAGCCTTACACACTTCGGCTACGATGTGGACCTCGTGACCAGCTCCCAGAACCCCGCCCAGAGCTCCCTCGCCACCGCCGTCCTCGAGCTCGAGCAACACGCGGCCGGGTACGGGTGGGACGGCCCGGTCCTCGTCTTCGCGCTCGTCAACTCGCGCGCCGCCACGCTCCGCGACCCGCGGTTCGCCGACACGCTGCCCGACCGTGAGCGTGCCGCGGCGGACCCGCACCACCTCACCGCCGTCGAGCAGCAGGACCTCCCGCACGCCGACTCGCTGGAGGACCTCCTCGCCTCGCTGGCGTGGCCCGACACGGTGGACGGGGCCGCCGTCGTCGTCGAGAGCCTCCTCGGGGCCGACGCCGGGCAGGACGTGCGGCTCGCGGTCGGGGTGCTGCGGGGCGGCGAGAGCTGGTGCGCCGTGCGGCTGCGGTCGCACGACGACGACGCGCTCGTGTTGTCCTCCGCCGACGCCGTCCCCGGCCTGGTCGAGGCGGTGCGCGCGACGTTGACGCCGCCACCCGGCAGCCAGCCGCCACCCGGCAGCTAGCTGCCGCCGGCGGCCACGCACCTGGGGAGGTCAGCCGTGTCGCCCGCCGCAATCGCCTCCACGGCGTCCACCGCCTGCGCCAGGTCGACGATCGAGACCACCTCGAGGCCGGCGGGCTCGTGACCCACGACCTCGGCGCAGTTGTCGACGGGGGCGAGGAACCAATCGGCGCCGTCTCTCACCGCCCCGAACATCTTCTGGCGGATGCCGCCGATGCCGCCGACGTAGCCGTCCACGCTCATGGTGCCCGTTCCCGCGATGACCTCCCCACCCGTGAGGTCGCCCGGGGTCATGATGTCGACGACGCCGAGCGCGAACATCGTCCCGGCCGACGGGCCACCGATGTTGTCGAGGTCGAACCGCACGTCCACGGGTAGGGACAGGTCCGCGGTGATGAAGACGCCGAGCACCGAGCCCGGCCGGTCGTCGCCCTCGGGGCGCGCGGACGTCTCGAATTCCGCCGTGCCCGGTTCGCCGCCGCGGTCGTACTCGATGGCGATGGTGGTGTGGGCCGGTACCGCGCGCATGAAGTCGGTGAGGTCCCGGAAGTCCACGAGCTCGATCCGCTCGCCCGTGTCGCGGCGGGTGACCGCGGTGAGCACGTCATCCACCACGAGGACGCCCGCGGCGTTCGAGCCCTCGACGGTCTCCGCCACCCGCAGCACCATCGGCACCGTGTAGCCGAGCTGCTGGAGGGCCGCGGCCGCAGCATTGGACTGCGAGGCCGCCATCTGGGCGCTCTGGTACTCGGAGAGCTGCTGTGCGTCCCGCTCGTCCCCGAAGGCCTCCTCGCGCGGCAGGACCACGGTGTCACCACGCAACCAGCCGTCCACCACGTCGAAGGTGCTCACGGGATTGTCCGGCCCCCCGGAGACCGAGACGGTCGTGAGCCGCAACTCACCGGCGGACACGGAGTGCTCCTCGGCTCCACTGACGGCGATGATCGGCGAGCCGTTCCTCTCCCCGAGGGTGTCCACGGTCGGCCCGGGCCGTTGCACGGCGTACGGCGCGGGGAGCAGCATCATCCCCGCGAGGAGCAGCGCCAGCACCACGCCCGCGACGCCGACTATCCTGCCGGCGCGGTCGAGCATCGGAAGGTCGGGGGGCGCCGGTGGTGTCACAGGGCTCATTGTGCCCCACGTGCGTGCGCCGGCCCTCGTGCGCCCAGAGCGAATCCCCGGACCGGGACTCCCGGCAGCCGCGCGTTGTTCGTTACGGTTGTCCTCGACGGAAGGAACGGCAATGCCGAACGAGTTCGAATCGTGGGAGGACGTCCTGCGCTCCCTGCTGGGCGACGACGCAGCCGCGCAGGCCATCGAGTCCATGCGTGCGGCCGGGCTGGACCCCGCGGCCATGGGTGAGGCAGCCGGACTGCCCCAGGACCGTGACCAACTCATGATGATGGTCAACCAGGTGCAGGCGATGCTCGCCGCGTCCGGCGACGGGCCGGTCAACTGGAAGCTCGCTCACGACGTCGCGCGCCAGCAGGTCCACGCCGGCGGGGACCCGTCCCTGACCGCAGCGGAGGAGGCGCGCGTGCGCCAGAGTCTCCAGGTGGCCGACCTCTGGCTCGATCCCGTCACCACCCTCGGCCCGAGCCGCGGCCCGCGCGCCGGGCTCTCCCGCGCGGCGTGGGTGGAGAAGACCCTCGGCACGTTCCAGAGGCTCGCCGAACCGGTGGCCGGCTCGGTGGTGCAGGCCATCGTGGACACCCTGCGGGCCGAAACGGGCACGGTGGAGGGCCTCGGCCTCACCGGGGTCTCCGCCACCGACCTCCTGCGGCGCCTCGGCGGGGCCGCCTTCGGGATGCAGCTCGGCAGCGCCGTCGCCACGCTGGCCCGGGAGGCGTTCGGCTTCTCGGACATCGGGCTGCCACTCACCGACGACGCGGCGGTCGCCCTCATCCCCCGCAACGTGGACGAGTTCGGCGACGGGCTCGACGTGCCGTCCAGCGAGGTCATGCAGTTCCTGGCCGTCCGTGAGGTGGCCCACGCCCGCCTCTACTCGGGCGCACCGTGGCTCCGTTCGCACGTCCTGGGGATCGTCGAGGCCTACGCCCGCGAGATCAGCATCGACACCGCCGCGATGGAGGAGGCGTTCCGCGCCATCGACCCCTCCGATCCGCAGCAGTTGCGCGACGCGATGGGCTCCGGCGTCTTCGCCCTGGACGTCTCCGACGGGCAGCGCCAGTCCCTCGCCCACCTCGAGACCACGCTCGCCGTGATCGAGGGCTGGGTGGAGGAGGTGACGCGCCAGGCGACGCAGGGGCAGCTCACCCACGTCGTCGCGCTGACGGAGATGATGCGGAGGCGGCGCGCAGCCGGTGGGCCCGCGGAGGACACCTTCAAGAACCTGGTGGGGCTCGAGCTGCGGCCCCGCCGGCTGCGGGACGCCGCCGCACTCTGGGCCAACCTCACGGCGACGCGCGGCATGGAGGAGCGCGACCGGCTGTGGTCCCACCCGGACCTCATGCCCTCGGCCGCGGAACTCGACGACCCCACCGCGTTCACCGCCGCCCGCGCCGCGGCCTCGGAGGACTTCGACGATGCCCTCGAGGCGCTGCTGAACGAGGCCGACGGCGAGCAGGCGCCGGACACGCCGGCCTGACGTTTTCCACAGCCCCGGAGCGACCGGGGCGGCGTGCTGGCACCCTGAAGCCATGCGTGTGAACCAGCCCGTGTTGTGGCGCCGCCCCGGGGAACTGCAGGTGGGCACCAGCCCGTCGCGTGCCGTGGTCCTCCGCGACCTCACCCCCGCCGAGACGGCACTCCTCCTCGACCTCGCGCGGCCCCGCACGCGGGCGTGGCTGGATGCCGCCCTCGAACAGGGCGGCATCGCCCCGGACCGCTGGGGCCGCCTGTGGCGCGCCGTCATGAGGGCCACCACTCCCCCGGCGCCGGAGGAGACCCCGATCGCGGGCGCCGTCGTCGCGCTGCTCGACCGGCACCCCCTGACGGTTGCCGCCGGCCGGGCGCTCGGGGAGGCCGGGACCCGGGTGGTCCAGGTGCCGCTCGACGGGACGCCGGAGGAGCCCGCGCCCGGGGCGCGCGCCCCCCACCTGGCGATCCTCACGGACTCGCGAGTCACGGACCCCGTCCGCGTGGCGCCCCTCATGCGGCACGACGTGGCGCACCTGCCCGTGGTCGTCGACGACGACGGCGTGAGCGTCGGGCCGGTGGTGACCCCTGGCGTGGGGCCCTGCAGCCGGTGCCTCGACCTCGCGCGCGCCGGCGGTGACGACGCGTGGCCGGCACTCGCGACCCAGCTGCGCCTCCTGCCCTGGGCGCCGCTGGCCGGCGCGACGGCGGGGTTCGCACCCGCCGTCGTCGCGTGGGCGGCAGCAGGGCACCTCGCGGGGAAGCCCCCGCGCGGCTGGCGCATCACGGACCGGGAGATCATCCCGATCGCGCCGGTTGCGGTCCACCCGGACTGTACCTGCGCCGGGCTCACGCCGCCTTGCGAGGCCGGCCCCGGCCCCGTTTGACCGCGATGACGACGCCGTCGAGGAAGATCTCCCCGCCCCAGACACCCCACGGCTCGCCGCGTTCGACGGCGCCCGCGAGACAGGCCGCCCGCAGCGGGCACCCGCCGCACAACTGCTGGGCGCGCGCGGTCTCGAGGGTGCCCTCGGCGAACCACAGGTCGGGGTCAGTCTCCTGACAGGGGGTGGTGTGTGTCGAGATCTCGGTGAGATGCACGATGGTCTCCTGGCCGGGCCGTCCCGGCTGGTGACCGGGAGCTACAAGGTGGGGGAAGGGGGCAGGGCTGCGCCGCGCAGGCGCCCGCCGGGCAGGGAAATACGCAGGAACATGCGAGCACCTCCTCCAGACCTCGATGTGGAAACCACTCCGGTCACCATAGTGAGCCGGTCGCCGCCGTGTCCAGACAATTACCGGGACCAATTCCGGCCGTCACTTCGCGGCCGCCGTCCACTCGGCCACCGCGGCGAGCAGGTGCGGTCCATAGCTCTCCAGCTTGGTCGCCCCGATACCCCGCAGCAGGGTCAGCTGGCGCAGGTTCTTCGGCTTGGAGGTGGCGATCGCGCGCAGGGTGGTGTCGTGCAGGATGGTGTAGGCGGGCTTCGACTGCCGGCGAGCCTCCTCGGCCCGCCACTCGCGGAGTTTCTCGAAGAGTTCGGCGTCCGCCGGGTCCAGCTCGTCCTTCCCGGCCTCGGCGGAGCGCGGTCTCGGCGAGCGCACCGCCGCCTCCTCCTCCGGCCAGATCCCCGTCAGGAAGCGCGAGTGCTTGCGCGAACCCCGGCCACCGGCGGTGCGAGCGCGGGCGAACGAGAGCTGCAGGTGCTCGCGGGCGCGCGTGACACCCACGTAGAGCAGCCGCCGCTCCTCCGCGACCTGCTCCGGGGTCGTCGCCATGGAGATGGGCACAAGCCCGTCGGAGAGCCCGATGAGGAACACGGCGTCCCACTCGAGCCCCTTGGCGGCGTGCACGGAGGCGAGGGTGACCCCGTCGGCGATGGGGGCGTTCTGGGCCGCCGCGCGGTCGTCCAACTCGTCGCGGAAGTCGCCGAGGCTCGCCCCGCGGCGGGCATAGAGGTCGTCCGCGAGTTGGACGAGCGTGTTCAGCGAGTCCCAACGTTCCCGGACCGCGCCGCGTCCGGCGGGGGGTTCCTGGCTCCACCCCACCGAACTGAGCGCGGACCGGACGAGGTCGGGCATCGCGCCGTCAGGCTCCACCTTCGAGGCCGCGCGCAGCGCGACGACCGCGCCCTTGACCTCCGGCCGCGAGAAGAATCGCTCGCCGCCCCGCAGTTGGTAGCCGACGCCCGCGCGGCTCAGCGCGTCCTCGACGACCTCCGACTGCGAGTTCGTCCGGTACAGGACGGCGATCTCGCGCAGCGGCACACCCTGCTCCACCAGTTCCAGCACCCGGGCCGCCACGCCCGCGGCCTCAGCGACGTCGTCGTCGTAGGCCTCGTACCGGACCGGCACCGACGACGGTCGTTGCGCCTCCAGCGTCACCGCGCCGGCGCTCATGCGTCCCGTCCGCGACGTGAGGAGGCGGTTGGCGAGCGAGACGACCTGCGGGGTGGAGCGATAGTCACGCACGAGGCGCACCACGTCCGCGTCCGGGTACCGCCGCGGGAAGCCGGAGAGGTGTTCCGGGCTCGCGCCGGTGAAGGAGTAGATCGTCTGGGAGACGTCTCCCACCACACAGATCTCCTGGCGGCCGCCCAGCCACAGGTCGAGGAGCCGTTGCTGCAGGGCGGAGACGTCCTGGTACTCGTCCACGACGAAGTGCCGGTACTGGCGGCGCACCTGCGCGGCGACGTCGTCGCGCTCCGCGAGGATACCGACCATGAGCAGGAGCACGTCCTCGAAGTCGATGACACTGCGCTCGGTCTTGACCTCCTCGTACATGCGGATGACGTTCGAGACGGTGGCCAGGTCGCACCCGCCGGCGTCCTCCTTGCCGGCCGCGGCGGCACGGCGCTGGTAGTCGTCAGCCGTGATCATGCACACCTTGGCCCACTCGATCTCCGCCGCGAGGTCGCGGATCGTGAGCTTGTCGACGCCGACGCCGAGCCTGTTCGCGGCCTCGGCGACGATGGGCGCCTTGTGCTCCTGGATCCGGGGTACCGACCCACCGATCGCCTGCGGCCAGAAGAACGAGAGCTGCCGCAGCGCCGCGGAGTGGAACGTGCGCGCCTGCACCGCCCCCGCGCCGAGGTCGCGCAGCCGGGAGCGCAACTCGCCCGCCGCCCGGGCCGTGAACGTCACGGCCAGCAGGTCCTGGGTGGTGTACACGCCGGAACGCACGCCGTGCGCGATCCGGTAGGTGATGGCGCGGGTCTTGCCGGTGCCCGCGCCCGCGAGGACGCACAGCGGGCCGTTCAGGTTGGTCGCCACGACCCGCTGGTCGTCGTCGAGCGCGGAGAGGAGGTCGTCGTTCATCACCCTCCATTGTGCAGCGCCCCACCGACATCCATACGCTGGCCCCATGGAGACAGTCACGCCCCCGGACCACGGCACCGTCACGATGTTCACCACGTCGTGGTGCGGCTACTGCCGCCGCCTGAAGCGCCAGCTCGGCTCGGAGGGAATCGCCTACCGCGAGGTGGACATCGAGGAGGCGCCGGATGCCGCCGCCTTCGTGGAGACGGTCAACGGCGGCAACCAGACCGTCCCGACCGTGCTCTTCGCCGATGGCTCGGCGGCTACCAATCCGTCGCTCGCCCAGGTGCGGGTGCGGATCGACGGCGCCCGCGGGTCCGGGGTGGGCGGGCGGTAGGTCCCGCTCCCCTCAGGGACCGGGGGCGGGGATCGGACCGCCGTACCAGGCCTCGAGCAGCGAGTACGCCACGGACGCGACCCCGGGCAGACCCACCTCACCGGCCGCGACCGCCGCGGCGAGCTCCGCCCGGGTGAAGAACCGCGCGTCCGTGATCTCGACCCCGTCCACCTGCGCCTCGGGTGTCCCGAGGACACGCGCCTCGAAGGCGAACATCAGGGACCGTGGGAACGGCCATGGCTGGGACCCGCGGTAGATCACCTCGGCGACCTCCATGCCGACCTCCTCGCGCGTCTCCCGCACCACGGCGTGCTCGATGGACTCCCCCGGTTCCACGTACCCCGCCACCATCGAATAGCGCCCGCGGGGGAAGTGGGAGGCATGGGCGAGCAGCAGCCGGTCGGACCCGTCTATCACGGACATGATCACCGCCGGGTCGGTGCGCGGGTAGTGCTCCGTCCCGCAGCCGTGGCAGCGCCGCACCCAGCCCGCGGCTTCCACCTCGGTCCGCTCGCCGCATCGCGGGCAGAACGCGGAGTGGCGGTGCCAGTTCGCGATCGCGAGCGCGGGGACGGCGACGGCGCGCTCCCCCGCGGGCATCGACGCCATGACGGTCCGCAGGTCGTGGTAGTCATGCCCGTCGTGGCGCGGCCCGATGGCGAGCACGTGCCCCCTGCCCTCCGCGTCGCGCCCCAGGTAGACGTGGGTGCTCCCGTGGAGCTCCAGGTAGTCGGCACCCGCCACCGTGTCCAGCCGCGAGCCGGCGACCGCGAGGTCACCCAGCTCGTCCACGAGGACCACCACGGTATCCTCCCCGTCGAGGAGCTCCCCCACCAGCCCTTCGCGCGTGCGCCCTGATGTGTCCGGGTCGATCCCCGCGTGTGCGAGCGGCAGGTCGAGGATCACGCGGCGCTCCGGGACGTCGCGCGGATGGTCGCCTGGCCGAGCACGCGCGAGCCGAGGTACACGACGGCGGACTGCCCCGCCGCCAGCCCGCGGGTGGTCCCGTCCAGGTCGATGTGGAGCGCCTCCCCGTCGCGCCGGACGACGGCGGCGAGCGGCTCCCCGTGTGCGCGCAGCTGGACGCTGGCGGCGGTGGGGCGGTCGGCGGGGACGTCGTCGGCGAGCCACACCGTGTCCGCACCCTCGATCACGTCGACGGACAACAGCGCGGCCGGCCCGACGACCACGGTGTTGGATCCCGGGCGCACCTCGAGGACGTAGCGCGGCGCACCGTCCGGCCCGGGCCGGGACAGCGCGAGCCCCCGCCGCTGCCCGACGGTGTAGGCGTAGGCGCCGTCATGCTCCCCGACCTCGCGGCCCGTCTCGTCCAGGATCGGCCCCGGCGCGGCACCCAGGCGGGCACGCAGGAAGCCCTTCGTGTCGCCGTCGGCGACGAAGCAGATGTCGTAGGAGTCCGCCTTGGCCGAGACGCCGAGCCCGCGCGCGGCGGCCTCGGCACGCACCTGGGCCTTCGAGGTCACGTCCCCCAGCGGGAACAGCGCGCGCTGCAGCCGCTCGCGGCCCATCACGGCCAGCACGTAGGACTGGTCCTTCAGCGGGTCGAGCGAGCGGTGCAGTTGCGGTGGCGTGCCGGGGATCACGCGGGCGTAGTGGCCGGTGGCGACGGCGTCGAAGCCGAGTGCGAGACCGCGGTCCAGCAGTGCGGAGAACTTGATGTGCTCGTTACAGCGCACGCACGGGTTGGGCGTGCGGCCCGCGGCGTACTCGGCGAGGAAGTCGGCCACGACGGTCTCCTCGAACTCCTCCGAGAGGTCCCACACGTAGTACGGGATCCCGAGGACGTCCGCGGCACGCCGCGCGTCCGAGGCGTCCTCGATGGAGCAGCAGCCCCGAGACCCGTTGCGGTGTTGCGCCCGCGACCGGGAGAGTGCCATGTGGACGCCGACGACGTCGTGCCCCGCCTCCACGGCGCGCGCAGCGGCCACGGCGGAGTCCACCCCGCCGGACAATGCTGCGAGGACCTGCATGTTCCCTCCTCAGGGCCGGTCACCTGCGGTGGGCGAGCCGTGCCCGGCTGATCACGGGGCCGATCGCGTCGGCGAACGCCGCGACATCGGCGCTGGTCGAACTCCACCCCAGACTACAACGCAGTCCGCCGCGGCTCTGTTCCGCACCGAACCCCATCGCGAGGACCACGTGGGACGCCTCCTGCACCCCCGCGCGGCACGCGGAACCCGACGACGCCGCGATCCCGGCCCGGTCCAGCCCGAACAGGAGGGCGTCCGCGTCGACGTCGTCGATCACGACGTGGGCGATCGACGGCAACCGCTCGGCCTCCGGCAGCCCGGCGCCGCTCGCGTGCACCCCGCCACAACCCAGCAGGTGGCCGGTGATCGCGTCGCGCAGGGCGCGCAGCCGCGTCGCCTCCCCCACCATCTCGGCGACTGCGAGCCGCAGCGCCGTCGCGAGCGCAACCGCCCCCGGCACGTTGAGCGTCCCGGACCGCAGCCCGCGCTCCTGGCCACCGCCATGGGACAGCGGCGCCAGCGGCGTGTCGCGGCGTACCAGGAGTGCGCCGATGCCGACCGGCGCCCCGAACTTGTGGCCCGAGAGGCTCAGCAGGTCCACCCCGGCGGCGTGGAAGTCGACCGGGACGTGCCCCACGGCCTGCACCGCGTCCGTGTGGACCGGCACCCCCGCCGCCCGCGCGCGGTCCACCACGGCGGCGAGCGGCTGCAGCACGCCGGTCTCGTTGTTGGCCCACATGACGGAGACCACCGCCGCGGTCTCGTCCAGCGCGAGCGCGTCCGCGCGCACCCGGCCGGCCGGATCCACCGGGAGCACCTCGACGGCGAACCCCTCGTCCCCCAGCGCGGCCGCGGCGTCCAGGACGGCGTGGTGCTCGACGGCGCCCACCACCACTCGCCCGAAAGCGAGCCGCCGCCGCGCACGGGCGACCCCCACGACGGCCATGTTGTCCGCCTCCGTGCCGCCGGAGGTGAACACAACCTCGACGGGGTCGGAGCCCAGCAGCGCCGCGACCTCCTCGCGGGACTCCTCGAGAGCGCGCCGCGCGCGGCGTCCCGCGGCGTGGACCGAGGAGGCGTTGCCGGTGCGGAGCACCTCGTCGTGGTACGCCGCGGCGGCCTCGGGGCGGACCGTGGTGGTGGCGGCGTGGTCCAAGTAGTGCATCAGCGCTCGCGCAGCGCCTCGATCGCCTGCGCCAGCACCTCGGCCGCGTCACCCACCACGCCGAAGTCCGCCAGTTCGAAGATCGGCGCCTCGGAGTCGGTGTTGATCGCCACGATGACCTCCGCGGCCCGCATCCCGCCCGTGTGGTGCACGGCGCCGGAGACGCCGGCGCCGATGTACAGCTTCGGGGCGATGGTGACCCCGGTCTGCCCGATCTGGGCGCTGTGGTCGATCCAGCCCTCGTCGGTGGCCACGCGCGTGGCGCCCACCGCGCCCCCGAGCGCGTCGGCGAGCTGTTCCACGAGCGAGAAGTCGCCGTCCAGGCCGCGCCCGCCCGCCACCACGACCCGTGCCTCGTTGAGGGCGGGCCGCCCCGACTCCGGGCGTGGCACGCGCGCCTCCAGCGTCACGGCCCGCGCGGCGTCGGACAGTTCCGCGGCGACACGCACCACCGCGACGGCGCCCCCCGGCGCCTCGACGGGTTCGAACGACGTCGGCTTGACCGCGAACACCGGCAGTCCCCGCGTCACCTCGCACTCGGTCTCCCAGGTGCCGGCGAGCACGCTCTTGGATGCGATCACCCGGGCGCCGTCCACGCGGAGGCCGGTCACGTCGACGATCGCGCCGCCGTCGAACAGCACGGCGAGGCGCGCCGCGATCGCCTTGCCGGCGAACGTGGACGCGAGGAGGACGGCGTCGGGACGGGACTCGCGGATCACACCGGCCGCGGCGTCGGCGACGACGGCCGGGTCCAGGGGGTGGCCATCGAAGTCGGGCACGTGGACGCGGTCGACCCCGAATCGGGCGAGCACCTCCACGTCGGGCTCTCCGAGGCTGACCACCGCGACGGTCCCCAATGAACGCGCCGCGGTGAGGACCTCGAAGTGGGAGGTGGTGAGGACGCCCGGGAGGATGACAAGGGTCTGCACGATCACACCAGCCTGTTCTCGAGGAGGTACGCGGCAAGGCGTCGGCCGCCGTCGCCCGTGTCGGTGATGATGGTGCCCGCGGGGCGGGGCGGGCGGGGGGCGGCGCGCACGACCGCGACGGCGGGGGTGACGTCGTCAAGCCCCAGGTCACCGAGGTCCCACGTGGCGATCGGCTTCTTCTTCGCCGCCATCATGGTGCGGAAGTTGGGGATGCGCGGCTCGTTCGCCTGGTCCGTGACGGACAGCAGGGCCGGCAGTGGCGCGCTGTACACCTCGGTCGCCTCGCCGATCGTGCGCGTGATACGGACGGTGGATCCGTCGCACTCCACCTCCGCGGCCAGGGTCACGGCGGGCAGTCCCAGCACCGTGGCCAGGGCGGTGGGCACCATCGACGTCAGCCCGTCCATCGTGGCCATCCCGGTGACCACGAGGTCCACCGGCCCGTCGCCGGCGATCCGGCGCACGGCGGCGCCGAGGACGCGCGCGGTCACGACGGCGTCCGCACCGGCGAGGCGGTCGTCGCACACGTGCACGGCGTCGTCGGCGCCCATCTGGAGGGCGCGGCGCAGCGCGTCACCGGCGCCCTCCGGGCCCATGGTCAGCGCGGTGACCGTGCCGCCGAGATCCTCCGCGAGCGTGACGGCGGCCTCCAGGGCGTTCTCGTCCAGCTCGTTCAGCACGTCGTCCTGCCCGCGGACCATGCGTCCGTCCGCGATGCTCCGCTCGGACTGGATGTCGGGCACCTGTTTCACACACACGACGATCTTCACCCCCCAAGGGTGCCATCTCCGGCCCGCGCGAGGCCAGCGCGGCGGCTCCCGCGGTGTCCGCCCTCATGGGAGCATGGCAACTGGCCCTGTCGAGTAGGGGGTTCGGAGCCAATCATGCGATTTAATAGCATGGTGATATTTATGGAAGCTGCTCAGCGGCCCGTGTTCGCCGCAGCTTCGGACATGCACCGCCTGGGGGTGCACCCGGTGGGCGACGGCGTCGACGTCGCGGTCGTCGCGACTCGCGCCACGCGCGTCGACGTGTGCTTCTTCATCGACGGCATCGAGGTCAACCACTCCCTCGAGGGCCCCACCATGGGGATCTGGCACGGCCACATCCCGGGTGTCCGCGCCGGGACCCAGTACGGGTTCCGCGTGTGGGGGCGCTGGAACCCCCAGGCGGGACTGCGCCACAACCCGGCGAAACTGCTGATCGACCCGTACGCTCTCGCCCTGGAGCGCCCGGTGGTCCACGGGCCGGAGATCTACGACTACAAATGGGACAGCGGCGCACCCGGCTTCCCCCACACCCCCTCGGAACTCGACTCGGCGGACCACACCGCGCGCGCCGTCGTCGTCGACTCGCGCTTCTCCGCCTACTCCTCCCGCCCGCGGCACTCGTGGGACCACACCGTCATCTACGAGGCGCACGTGCGCGGCCTGACGAAGCTCCTGCCCGGGGTGCCGGAGCGGCTGCGCGGCACGTACGCCGGGCTCGCCCACCCCTACACCGTCTCCCATCTCACGCGCCTCGGGATCACGACGCTCGAACTGCTGCCGGTGCACGCCAAGATGCCGGAGCCCGGGCTCACGAGCAAGGGCAAACCGAATTACTGGGGGTACAACACACTCGGCTTCTTCGCACCCGAACCCTCGTACGCCACCGCCGAGGCCCAGGCCGCCGGCGGGCAGGCCGTCCTCGCGGAGTTCAAGGGCATGGTCCACCTGCTCCACGAGGCCGGGATCGAGGTCATCCTCGACGTGGTCCACAACCACACCTGCGAGGGCGGGATGGGCGGCCCGTCGCTGTCCTTCCGCGGCCTCGACAACCCCACCTATTACCTGATGGACGAGGACAACTCGTACCTCGACTACACCGGGTGCGGCAACACGATCGACTTCCGCCACACCCGAGCGGTCCAGATGACACTGGACTCGCTGCGCTACTGGGTGGCCGAGGTGGGTGTGGACGGGTTCCGGTTCGACCTGGCCGTGACGCTGGCCCGCCACCAGGAGCACTTCACGCCCTACCACGCGTTCCTCGTCGCGATGACCACGGACCCGATCCTGCGGGACGCCAAGCTCATCGCGGAGCCGTGGGATCTGGGGCCGTACGGCTGGCGCACCGGCCAGTTCCCCGCCCCCATGGCGGACTGGAACGACCGCTTCCGCAACTCCGTGCGCACGTTCTGGCTGTCCGACGCCGCCGCCCAGGCGCGCGGTGGCGCCGGCCAGTCCCCTGCGGACCTCGGGTACCGCCTCGCGGGCTCGGCGGATCTCTTCGGCCACGGCGAGGTCCCGGGCGGCCGATCGCCCCTCGCCTCGGTCAACTTCGTCACCTCCCACGACGGCTTCACGATGCTCGACCTCGTGAGCTTCGACCGCAAGCACAACGAGGCCAACGACGAGGAGAACCGCGACGGCTCCAACGACAACCACTCGTGGAACCACGGCTCGGAAGGGATGCTGACGAAGGCGGACCCCGGAGGGGTGATCCTGCCGCTCCGCCGGCGTTCGATCCGCAACCTGCTCGGCTCCATGTTCGTCTCCGCGGGTACGCCCATGCTTCTTGGCGGGGACGAGATCGGGCGCTCCCAGGGCGGCAACAACAACGCCTACTGCCAGGACAACGAGATCTCCTGGGTGGACTGGGACCTCGCGCCCTGGCAGGAGTCCCTCTTCTCCACCGTCGCCTACCTCATCAGGCTGCGCCGGGAGAACCCCTCGCTGCGGCCCACCCGTTTCGCGTCCGGCCGGCCGATCGGCGACGACGAGCTGCCGGACCTCACCTGGTACGACAGCCACGGCAACCCGAAGGAGTCGCACACGTGGCACGACCCGCACCAGCGGGTCATCCAGCTCCTCCGCTCGGGGTCCCCCCATGGCCGCGACTCCCTGGTGGTCATCAACGGGGAACTCAACCCCATCGAGGTCACGGTTCCCGCGGGGCGTGGGCCGAATTATGCCCTGATGTGGGACTCGGAGTGGGAGCTCCCCGAGTCGGACCTGGACACGTTCGCGCCGGGCGAGACCGTGACCGTGGAGGCGTTGAGCATGCAGGTCTACCTCAGCACGGGCAACTAGGATGAACCCAATGAAGCTGCACGGCTGGCCCGCCTGACGTGGCCACCGCCTGTCCGGCCGCCCTCGGGCGGCCGCTTCCATGTCCCGAACGGAAGGTCTGACCGTGTCCAGCGAATCCCCCGACGTCTTCGAGTCCGATCTCGCCGAATCCGCGTCGGACGCCTCCCTGGAGCGCACGCGGGCACGGTCCCTCGAGATCGAGCGGCAGATCGCCACGGACCCGCGGCCGTTCCGCATCCTCACCGGGGACCGCCCCACCGGGAACCTCCACCTCGGCCACTACTTCGGCACCCTCCAGAACCGGGTCCGGCTGCAGCGCGCCGGGGTCGAGACCCTCGTGGTGATCGCCGACTACCAGGTCATCACCGACCGCGACGGCGTCGGTCCGATCCGCGAGCGGGTGCTGTCGCTGGTGGCCGATTACCTCGCCGTCGGGCTGGACCCGTCCGCCACAACGATCTTCACGCACTCCGCGGTGCCGGCGCTCAACGAGCTCGTGCTGCCGTTCCTCGCGCTCGTGACCGACTCCGAGCTGCGGCGCAACCCCACCGTGAAGGCCGAGGCCGAGGCCACCGGCAACCGCCCGATGAGCGGGCTCCTGCTGACGTACCCGGTGCACCAGGCCGCCGACATCCTCTTCTGCCGCGCGAACCTGGTGCCGGTGGGGAAGGACCAGCTGCCCCACCTGGAGCAGGCGCGTGTGGTCGCACGGCGCTTCGACGAGCGCTTCGGCCGCGCGGTCGCCGGCCATCCCGTCTTCCCGCGCCCGGAGGCCCTCCTGTCCGAGGCGACGAGCGTGCTCGGGACGGACGGCACCAAGATGAGCAAGTCACGGGGAAACGCGATTGAGCTGTCGATGGACGCGGACACCACCGCGCGGCTCCTGAAGAAGGCTGTGACGGACTCGAACCGGACCATCACCTGGGACCCGACCGGGCGGCCGGAAGTCTCGAACCTGCTGCTGATCGCCGCCATGTCGACTGGTCGCGACCCGCGGGAGATCGCCGACGAGATCGGCGACGGCGGGGGCGGCGGGCTCAAGCGCTACGTCATCGAAGCGGTCAACGAATTGCTCGCGCCCATCCGCAAACGCCGCGAGGACCTCGTCTCCGACGAGGGGTACCTCCGCACGATCCTCTCGAGGGGGAACGCGCGGGCGAACGCGATCGCCGACGAGACGCTCTCGGAGGTCCACTCGGCCATGGGCATGACGTATTAGGAGTTCAGTGCGTGGCGTTCGCCACGAGTCCCATCTCGGCGTAACCCGCGAGCATCCGGTGCGCGGGCACCACCCGAACCGAGTACCCGAACGGCC
>Ga0209745_1000173_pt1 | contig 36295 bp, 29 predicted proteins | sample BarGraNGADG00312_FD_184495 | JGI IMG/M metagenome (GOLD analysis project Ga0209745, IMG submission 184495) | Arctic peat soil microbial communities from Barrow, Alaska - Barrow Graham LP Ref core NGADG0004-312 (SPAdes) (version 2) | ecosystem: Environmental > Terrestrial > Soil > Wetlands > Peat... | reverse complement strand
GAATTCGCCGGAGTGCCTCTTACCTTGAAATACGAAGATCGTACACCTGGAAATATGGATGAAAGAATCGGTCTCTTGAATAACTATTTTTGTGACGCGCTGGACAACAGCACATTTCTGCTCTTAAGAGGCGAGGACTTCGCGTCCGGCACATCAAGGGTCTACGTTGTCGATGCCCACGATGGCAGCCTCTATAACGTCGCGAGTGGCAACCCAATCTCATGGCAATAACCTCCGGGCCTAGCGGCAGCATGGGCCGGGAAGCGGTGGTGGAAGGCCTGCATCTCGATAGGGTTGGCGGCGGTGTTGCTCATGGATCACGCTTGCGGGTTATAGCCTTCGAAAAAGCTTGGATAAGCATGCTACAATAAATGAAAATGATTGTCGATAAAGGGCCTAGGATGGATCTCGAGAGAAGATTGCGCTCCAGGGGATACAGGATGACTCCGCAGCGGGAGGCCGTCTATCGCGTCCTCACCGAGCACGAGGGAAAGCCGCTGAGCCCCGAGGATATCCATCAGCTTGCCGGCAAGAGGTTACGAGCACTCGGATTGACCACAATTTACCGCAGCCTGGAACTATTTTGCGAATTGGGCTTGGCCAAACAGGTCCACCTGCATGGCGATGCGCATTATTACGAGGCCAACACCGGGAAACACCACCATCATATGATTTGCCTGTCGTGCGGCTCGGTCGAGGTTCTCGAGGCCTGCCTGATCGATGAATTGAAGGAAATGGTGAGAGATGACTCGGATTTTATGGTTACCGATCACTGCATGAGCCTCTTTGGATATTGTCCGGGATGTCTCAGCGCCGGCAAGGTCTGAGCGAGAGAGAACACCAATGACTGTCGAAATCTCTGCATGCTGATGAAAATGATTTTCAAAAATGGGATCGGGAAGGCTGCCTGTTCAGCAACCGCGTTCTTTTTGATGGTAATAGTGACATTCGCTTTGGCGGGTTGCGGTGAAACGGGCGCTGATTCCCATGCAAAGATAAGAATTGCTACCGACATCCTCCCCATCGCCGATTTCTGTCGAAACGTGGGAGGGAACCTGGTGGAGGTGGAAGCGCTGATCCCGGCCGGGTCGAATCCGCACACCTACGAGTTGACGACCCGTCAAATGCGATTCCTGTCCGACGCGGATCTCCTTGTTATCAATGGGCTGGGGCTGGCTCCTTGGACGAATGATATCTTCAAAAGCATTCATAACGAGAGACTGATCAAAGTTGTTGCGGGTGAAGCGGTGCCGAAAGATTCGCTTATGGCCGAGGCCGAGGCCGGTGGAAATGAAGCCTACGATCCTCACGTCTGGCTCGACCCAACCCTGGTTGTATATATGATCAACTCGATAAGAGACGGATTGATGGCGGCCGACCCCGGCCATGAATCGATCTACAGACAAAACGCGGATGACTATATCGGGGAACTGGAAGGCCTTGATGCTTTAATCAGGCGTGAAACGGCAGGATTCTCAAGCAAGAAATTCATAGCCTTTCACCCTTCCTGGACCTATTTCGCACGTCGCTATGGCCTGGATCAGGTAGGGGTGATCGAGGAGAGACCGGGAAAGGAACCATCGGCGGCTTGGATCGCCGGGCTTATCGATTCGATCCGCAGCGAGGGGATAAAAGTCGTCTTCTCCGAACCGCAATTCAGCCCTCGCGCTGCGGAAGCGGTTGCGGAGGAAGCGGGTGGAGGAGTCGCTCTGGAGATTCTGGATCCCATGGGAGATCCGGCAAACCCGGAAACGGACTCCTACATTGCGCTCATGAGGCATGACGTGCAACTCATGGGGGAGGCTTTGAAATGAGGGAATGCAGGGTAAGAGATTTCTTCGAAACACCGCAGGCAGGTCCTCGCCAGGTGATTGTGCTCGAGGACGTATGCGCCAGTCTCGATTCCAACCAGGTGCTCGAGGGCATCACCTTCTCCCTCAATGAAGGGACTTTCCTGGGAGTAATCGGGCCCAACGGCGCCGGAAAAACAACGCTGATAAGAGTGGTCCTCGGCCTGGTGAAGACGGATAGGGGAACGGTCCGGGTGATGGGGATGAGCCCCGCCGAGCTAAAGCACGAACTGCACCACATAGGATACGTGCCGCAACAGGTCCTCTTCGACCCGCTCTTTCCGGTATCGGTTTACGACGTTGTCATGATGGGGAGGACATGCTGCATCGGTACCTTCCGCTTTCCCAAGAAGGCCGATCGACAGGCCGTACTCGAGAGCATCGAGGCGGTAGGGTTGAACGGGCTGGAAAAAAGACCCATCGGGCAACTCTCCGGCGGCCAGCAGAAACGAGTCTTTCTGGCCCGCGCTCTGTGCCTGGAGACCCGCATAGTATTACTGGACGAGCCGACCTCCGGCCTCGACGTAGAAGGGCAAGAGCATTTTATGGAACTTCTGGACCTTCTCAAGCAGGACCTTGCGCTATCGGTGGTATTTGTATCCCACGACGTCAACGTCCTCGCCCGCCATGCCGACGAAATAGTCTGCATCAACAAGACCATGCACTTGCATGGCAGGCCGCTCGAGGTCCTCGGGAGCGACAGGTTGAAGGAAGCATACCGCTGCGAGTTTGATTTTCTCGCGGGCATCGTGGGAGAGGCACAGCCGGGCGGAGAGGCGAGGGAATAGAACGATGTTTGCATATGGATTTGCCCAGAGGGCTTTGATCGGGGGGACGATAATCGCGATAGTCTGTTCGCTCATATCCTTCTTCGTGGTAGTGAGGCGGCTGGCCTTCGTCGGAATGGGCATATCGCATGCGGCTTTCGGCGGGGTTGCCCTCGGCCTGGCCGCCGGCATCGATCCCCTACTTTCGGCCGGAGGCTTCTGTGTGCTGATCGCCCTGGGAATCGGCTGGTTCAGTCGAAGGGGCAAGATCCATGAAGATACGGTGATAGGCATACTATTTACGAGCGCGATGGCCCTGGGAGTTATCCTCGTCCGGCTGGCGCACGCCTATAACCTGGACCTCATGAGCTACCTTTTTGGAAGCATACTGGCCATGAAATGGCTGGATGTCCTGGTAATTGGCATGGTGGCCGTCCTGGCGCTGGCTTTCATGGCGGTATTCTTCAAGGAGTTGCTTTTCCTTTCCTTTGATGAGGAGACGGCCACTGCCAGCGGATTGCCGACGAAATTCGTATATTATGGCCTGCTCATCATAATGGCCCTGACCATAGTGGTGGCCATCAAACTGGTTGGCATCGTCCTGGTCTCGGCCTTGCTCGTCGCCCCAGGTGCCGCCGCCAGCCAGCTTTCGAGCAATTACAAGGGTGTCCTGGCGTGGTCGGTGATTGCCGGCGTAGCATCGGTGTTTATCGGCCTCTATCTATCTTTTCAGTTTGATGTGGCATCGGGAGCCGCGATCGTTCTAGTACTTTTTGCCATATTCCTGCTGGCCCTGGCGCTATCTCCCAGGAGGAGCTACATGAGAGGTCGAATAAGAGCAAGTTGATGCCTCCGGTTGAATGGTGAGCCTGGCTTGGGATATACTGGGGCAAGTTGAAGGAAACGAGGAAGGCGGGAGGTGACCGGCTATAGAGAAGCCGGAGTCATCCCGAAAAAGAAAAAAGTGCGAGATTTTCGGCGGAATCCCTGGGAGTCGTAGGGATTCCTTCTCTTTTTGGAGAATAAGGACATAATGGGGCGGAAATCCGATAACGGGAGGTTGGTCGAGATGCCGGTTAAGTATATTTTCGTTACAGGGGGAGTGGCATCGTCACTGGGCAAGGGCATAACCGCGGCCTCCCTGGGCAGACTCTTAAAAGCCAGGGGCCTTAAGGTCACCATGCAGAAAATGGACCCCTACATCAACGTCGATCCGGGAACGATGAATCCATTTCAGCACGGCGAAGTATTCGTAACCGACGATGGCACGGAAACCGACCTCGACCTCGGGCATTACGAGCGATTCATAGACGAGCACCTGGGCAGGGAAAACAACGTGACCACGGGAAGCGTCTATTGGTCGATCATAACCAGGGAGCGCAAGGGCGAATTCCTGGGGGGTACCGTACAGGTGATTCCGCATATAACCAACGAGATAAAAGAACGAGTGCTGCGATTGACCCGCTCGAGCGAAGTAGACGTGGTCATCACAGAAATCGGGGGTACAGTGGGCGACATCGAGAGCTTGCCCTACCTCGAAGCGATCAGGCAGTTCAAGAAGGACGTGGGCGAGGAAAATGTGATGTATGTCCACGTCAGTCTGGTACCATTCATCGAGACCACCAGGGAGATGAAAACCAAACCCACCCAGCACAGCGTCAAGGAACTGCGATCGATGGGAATTCAGCCGGATGTCATTGTTTGCCGCTCGAAGGGCCCCTTGGGCCTGGACCTCAAGGAAAAGATCTCCCTCCTCTGCGACATAGACCTGGACGGGGTGATTTCTGCTCAGACGGCGGAATGCATATATGAGGTGCCCCTGCTGTTGCATGCGGAAGGCCTGGGGGATTACGTGGCCCGTCACCTCGGGCTCGAGGGTCATGAGGAGGACCTCTCGGAGTGGGAAAATATGGTAAGGGGAATAAACTCCTTGTCCGAGGAGGTACGCATAGGCGTGGTCGGCAAGTACATAGAGCTTACCGATGCTTATCTTTCCATAATAGAGAGTCTCAAGCACGGTGGTTTCGCCAATGGAGCGAAGGTCAATATCAGCTGGGTGGCATCGGACGATATAACCTACGAGAACGCTCCTGAGGTCCTGGCGGATCTGGATGGAATTCTCATACCCGGGGGTTTCGGGGTGCGGGGAGTCGACGGCAAGGTCGAGGCCGTACGCTACGCGCGGGAAAATAATGTTCCATTTTTTGGCATATGCCTCGGATTGCAGTGCGCCATAATCGAGGCGGCTCGCAACCTCTGCGGCTACGGCAAGGCCGATAGTTCCGAATTTGAACCCGCTACTCCGGATCCTGTCATTGATCTTCTGCCCAGCCAACGGGAAGTCGATGAGATGGGCGGAACCATGCGACTCGGTCTTTACCCCTGCAAATTGGAGGAGGGGAGCATGGCCTGCAAGGCCTACGAGGAGGAAGTGATCTATGAGCGCCACCGGCACCGTTACGAGGTGAACAACCATTACCGCACGGCGTTACAGGACGCCGGCCTGATATTTTCGGGTCTATCACCGGATGGCCGGCTGGTGGAAATCATTGAGAGGGACGATCATCCCTGGTTCCTGGCCTCACAGTTCCACCCGGAGTTCAAGTCTCGCCCCAATCGTCCCCACCCTTTGTTCAGGGATTTTGTCGGAGCGGCCCTGCGCAATCGTTTGTCTCGGGGAGAAATCCCGGAGGAATCACCAAACCTCAAAGTTGTCGGTTAGCGGGATACCGCCTGAAGAACAGGAGTTACCTTAATGACTGAGAGGATTCTCACTACCTTCATGGAGCTGGCGACCATCGAAAGCGAAAGCTTCCATGAGGCAGAAGTCGCCGAATATGTGATGAAAGCCGCAAGGGATTGCGGGTTCGATCCATACATGGATAAGGCGGGGGATGCGCTCGGCGGAAATGCGGGAAACATCTACATAAAACTACCCGCATTGCAGATCGAGGCACCGCCGCTGTTGTTTTGCGCCCACATGGATACGGTGACGCCGGCCAAAGGGGTAGAGCCGGCTGTCAAGGGAGAGCGTGTGGTATCGGCGGGAAAAACCATACTGGGCGCCGATTGTAAGGTGGGAGTCGCCGCAATCATCGAACTGATGAGGATGTCGGCCCAGGGCGAAATAGAGCACGGCCCCTTGGAACTGGTACTAACCATCGCCGAGGAGAAGCAGTTGCAGGGCGTTCGCCATCTGGAGCGCAAGCAAATCGAGTCACGCTACGCATTCGTGCTCGACGCGGAAGGTTCGGTCGGCAAGATAGTCAATGCATCGCCCACACAAGACAACCTGCAATTCATCTTCAAGGGCAAATCGGCGCACTCCGGGGTGGAACCGGAGAAGGGGGTAAACGCCATATTCGGGGCGTCCTGGGCCATAAGCCTGATGCAACTGGGTCGCATCGATGCCGAGACCACCGCCAACATCGGGGTTATCAATGGAGGCCGGGCGATAAATATAGTACCGGACACGGTCATTGTCGAAGGCGAGGTGCGCTCGCTCGATATCGAGAAACTCGAGAGGCAAAGGAAATCAATGGTCAGGGCAGCGCTGGAAGCCGAGGCGTCGGTAGGCGTCGGGGTGGAGGTAAAGGTGGAAAGGGCCTACGAAGGTTTTTGCATCGACCCCAAGGATCAGCTGGTGCAGCTGGGCATCGAGGGCGGCAGGGCCATGGGCCTGAAGATGCAAGTGCAATCGTCGGGTGGCGGCAGCGACGCTAATTTTTTAAACACCATCGGCATCAAATCACTGGTGCTGAGCATCGGCGCTCGCGAACCTCATACCGTTAACGAAAGCGTAAAGATCAAAGACTTGAACAAGCTGGTGCGGTTATGCGCCGAAATAGCGAACTCGGCGGGAAGGATGAGGATCACTCCATGAGTGCGGAGGGCTTTGAAACCTTACAGCGCGAGGCCGTTTTTGAGGGCAAGGTAGTGCGGCTCTACGTAGATAAGGTAAGGCTGCCTAACGGCGAGGAGGCCGAAAGGGAAGTGATCGAGCATATGGGCGCCGTGGGTATGGTGGCTTTGGATGAGAAGGGCGGCATCTACCTGGTTCGCCAGTACCGTCATGCCACCGGCGAGGAACTTCTGGAAATACCGGCCGGCAAGTTGAGCCCCGGTGAAGCACCTATCGATTGCGCCAAAAGGGAACTAATGGAGGAAATAGGATTTGAGGCGCGGGATTGGGAGCAATTGGCATCCTTTTATACATCCCCGGGTTTCAGCAATGAAATGCTTTACCTGTACCTGGCCACAAGGCTCGAAAAAGGTCAGGCGAGTCCGGACGAGGACGAGTTTCTGGAAGTGATCCACGTGCCTCTGGGAGAAGCCCTGGCCATGGTGGACAGAAAAGAGATCAAGGACGCGAAATCCATTGCCGGTATAGCGCTGGCCGTACTGCACGTGCGACACCAATATCCGTCCCACATGTGAACGAGGATTGGAAGGACAGCTGAGAGATGATCATCGGTGTTCCCAAGGAGATGGTGGACCAGGAATACCGCGTGGCCATAACCCCTCAGGGAGCCCACGAACTCGTCGATGAAGGTCACACGGTTCTTATTTCGCGTGGGGCGGGAGAGGGCTCCAGCATATCGGATTCCGATTTCGAGGCGGCCGGGGCGCTGATTGTCCCGGGTCCGGAAGAGGTCTTTGCTGACGCAAAACTCATCCTCAAGGTGAAGGAACCGCTGCCATCCGAGTATCACATGCTGCGCAAGGATCAGATAATCTTTACCTTCCTGCATCTGGCGGCCGAAAAGGGTTTGACCCTGGAACTGATGGAGAAGGGAGTCGCGGCCGTTGCTTATGAGACCGTGCAAGCGGCGGATGGCAGTCTGCCCCTTCTCGCACCCATGAGCGAGGTGGCCGGCCGCATGGCGCCCCAGATCGGGGCGCATTATCTGGAGAAGATGAATGGCGGGCGCGGCCTTCTACTGGGAGGGGCCACCGGGGTCCTGCCGGCAAACGTCGTCATACTGGGAGCCGGACTGGTCGGATCGCAGTCGGCAATCCTGGCGACCGGTATTGACGCCCACGTTATAGCGATGGATAAAAACCTGCTTAAACTCCGCTACCTCGAGCATATCCTGCACGGGCGTATAACCACCCTGATCTCCAATAAGATGAGCGTGCGGGAAATGGTAGTGCAGGCGGACCTGGTAATAGGGGCGGTGCTGATACCGGGAGCCAGGAGCCCGGTACTGGTGGATGAGGATGTAGTAAAGGATATGAAGCCGGGTTCCGTGGTGGTAGATATTTCCATCGACCAGGGTGGTTCTTTTGCGACCTCCCGGCCCACCACCCACTCCGATCCGGTATATTTTGTCCATAACGTGCTTCACTTCTGCGTGCGAAACCTTCCCGGGGCCGTCCCCAGAACCTCTACCTATGCCCTGGCCAATGTAACGCTTCCCTTTGTCCAGGAAATCGCCAACCTGGGACTGCAAGAGGCGGTGCGGCGTGATAACGCCCTGGCTGCGGGTGTAAACGTTATCCAGGGTCGGGTTACTTCCAAGCCGGTGGCCGAAGCGCACCAGCTCGACTACGAACCGCTGGAGCATATCCTACCAATCGATGTTTCCAGTGATCGGCTTTTTGGAAAGTGAGAGGAAAGAGGGAGAGTCAGGTGCCGGAACGCGCGGGATCGGGCGGCGATGCGCATGATCATTACCAGTGGGAATCGCTGCTGAACGAATTCCTTCTTTACCTGCGGGTCGAAAAAGCCCTTTCATCCAAAACCATTGAAGCCTATGGCAGGGATCTCAGGCGATGGACGTGTTTCATGGCGGGCGAAGGCAAACGATCGCCTGGCCAGGTGCAACGGGAAGACATTACCGCTTTTATGGAAGAACTTGCGCGCACCGGTCTCTCGGCACGTTCAAGGGCCAGGGTGACGGCATCGCTCAGGAGCTTCGAACGTTTCCTGGTTGAGGAGGGGATTGATGAGAGGATGCAAACCCTTTCGCTTGCCGGGCCAAAGCACGAGCAACGACTGCCCAGGGTGCTCAGCCAGGCTGAAATCGCAAGGCTGCTGGATCAGGCCTGGTTGGAAGATCCTGGGGGAATGAGGGACAAGGCCATCCTGGAGACGCTATATGGAACAGGCATTCGCATTTCAGAGTTGACGGGTTTGGATATCGAAGACCTCGATCTTGCTGACAGCGAAGCAAGGGTCATGGGCAAGGGATCACGGGAAAGGGTAGTTCCAGTGGGCGGTGCGGCCGCCCAGGCCCTCAGGGACTATCTGCGTTTGGGCCGCCCGGCATTAACGAAGTCGGCCAGAGAACGGGCGGTATTCTTGAACAAGAGGGGGGGAAGGCTCTCCAGACAGGGGGCATGGGAGATCGTAAAAAAGTATGGGGCTCGCGCCGGGCTGAAAGGAAAAATGACTCCGCATACCCTGAGACATAGTTGCGCAACCCATTTATTGGAAAACGGCGCCGACCTGCGATACATTCAAGAGCTCCTCGGCCATGCAAGCATAAGCACCACTCAGATATATACGCACTTGAGCAAAGCCAAGATCAAACAAATATATCTCAAAGCCCACCCGCACGCCTGAGAAAGGGCCTGCTAGACCAAGATACGGCACCTCTAATGGTATGCATTTAAATTGCAAAAGTGATTATCATTATCAATACTGCCGGTTTCAGGTAACCAATCGCCGCTATATCTGATAAAACTATGGGGAATTGGAAATAATATTCCAAACTATGTCTTGAGGGAGTGCGTGGCGGAATGCGGGGCGTGTCCCACTCACCCCGAGGCACCAGGGTATCGTCACCGATCTGGCCGACGACCTGGACCAATACGGCCAAGAGTACGGCCGCCTGGCCGATGAGGTCTGGATGGAAGATTATCAGGAGGAGTCGGCCGAAGCCCAGCAGGGCGCTTAGCCTATCGCTAATAGTGTAAGACCGCCTTTACGGCGGCCCTTTTTAGGTTAGTTTATCTGGCTTGATTATGCTCAAGCATTCTTCCTCGAAAAGTTAGTTAATAATTAGCGGATTATTCCAGAGTAGATCAAGCAAAGAGGTAAGATCCAGCAGTATTGCAACAACTAACACCCATTACCATGATGCTAAAATTATAGAAGGTGGTCATAAAAGACGAAGATGTGATAAGGCTTTCGTGAACCATGGAGGGGTCATGAGCGGTATCTCGAAAAGTAATCTTCTGGCCGGCTCGGTGCTCCGGCTCATGGCGGCAAATTATAATTATCGGCCGTCACTCAGGCAATACCTGAAGGCAGATGGCTCGTGGTTTGACTTCAGCATCGGCTTCCGAAGCGAGGACGGCCGCATAGAACGGGCCATGATGATAAAAGACGGTAAACTCAAGGTTTTGAGAAAGATACCCGGTGACGCCGATGCGACGATGATCCTATCCAACGACAAAGTCCTGATGGATATACTCCAGGCACCGCCCAACGAACTTATGAACATGCTCCTAAAGAGCAAATACCGCGTCGAAGGCAACCTCAGCTATCTCACACTCTTTAACTTCTACATAGCACTCCTCACCGGCAAACGCAGCAGGAAAGTCATGGAGAAGATAAAGGAAAAGGATAAAGCCGAGCGCCTGCAACAGGCGCCTCACCCCAATCCGGAACTGCGGGAGGAGATGGCCAGGAGGGGCCGGGAAAGGATGAAGGGCGAGAAGGTCGACCCCGGCGTAATGTATTTGAAAGACCCCTACCTCTCGAAGTTCGCACTGGAGGAATTTCCCAGGCTGAAGAAGTTTCTGGACATCCACTTCACCACCATGCCCGAGATCTGCCACGAGCGGCCGAAGCTGCTGACGGATTGGTTCATGGCAAACGGCTTCGAGACGGATAAGGATGGCAGACCCTGGTTCCCGGAACTGCGGCAGGGCCATGCTTATAAGCACCTGATGGAGAATCGTAAGCCCATCATCAGGCAGGATGACCTCATCGCCGGCACGACGACGACCAAAAACATAGGCGTCGTGCTCTATCCCGATACGCATGGAACGCTGATATGGGCCGAGCTGCGATCCACGGCCGATCGCCAGCTCTTTCCCTACAAAACCTCGGAGGAAACCGTGCGGGTACTGCACCACGACGTGTTTCCTTACTGGATTCAACGCAACTGCCGGGAGTGGGTCAGGGAGCGCTTTGACGCGCCCCTGTCACAGAAGCTCGACGAGCGTTTCGCCGTCTACTTCATGTGGAAGACTGCGGCGCTGTCCCACACCATAGCCGACTTCCCCAAGCTCCTGCGCCTGGGAATAAAAGGCTCCATCGAAGAGATAGAAGCGGAGCTGGCAAAAGATTCCAGCGCCAGCCAGGAGAAGCAGGATACGTTGAAGGCCATGATACTCTGCTTTGAGGGCATCCTGGCATACGCGCGCAACTTGTCTCAGGAGGCAGGCCGCCTGGCTGAAATAGAGAAGGACGAAACCCGGAAAAGGGAGCTTGAGGACCTCGCAGAGATCTGCGCCAAGGTACCGGAGAACCCGGCGGAGAGCATCGACGAGGCGGTGAACGCCATCTGGATAGTATGGGTCGGACTGCACATGGAAAACACCAACGCAGGCCTCTCCCTCGGACGCATGGACCAATGGCTGCAGCCCTTCTTCGAAGCCGATATTTCTCGTTTGAATAAGGCCGAGGAGAGGGACGAATACATCAAGCACGTCATCGAGCTCATCGGCTGTTTCTACATGCGTTGCACCGATCACCTGCCGCTCATCCCCGACATAGGCAACTACCTCTTCGGCGGCAGTTCTTCCGACCAGGTGATAACACTGGGTGGGGTCACTGCGGACGGAAAAGACGCGGTGAACGATATGACTTACGTATTTCTCAAGGTGACCGAGCTACTCAATATCCGCGACCCCAACGTCAATGCCCGCTTCAACCCGGATGTCAATTCAGACACCTACCTTAAACGGTTGTGCGAGGTAAACTTAATCACCGCCGCCACCCCCTCCATGCACAATGACAAAGCGGTCATGGAATCGCTGGCCGAATTCAATTACCCGGTGGAGGACCTGCGGGACTGGTCGGCCACCGGTTGCGTCGAGCCCACGCTGTGCGGCAAGCACATAGGGCATACCAATTGCATGATGATGAATATGGTTGCCGCGCTCGAGATGGCCCTCAACAACGGCAAACACCCGCTAATGAACTGGGAGGTGGGGCCGATGACGGGCAATATAGACAAGGAAGGATTTACCACTTTTGAGGATTTTATGCGGGCATTCGAGACCCAGTTTAAGTACTTGATCGATAATTCCGTCGAATACAACAACATGCTGGGTGAGGCCCACAGCATCCTGCGCCCGACGCCGCTGCTCTCGGCCATGATTTCCGATTGCATCGAGAAAGGCGTCGACGTCACGAAGGGAGGCGCCAGGTATAATTCCTCGGGGGCCGCATGCATCGGCCTTGCCGACGTAACCGACTCCCTGATGGCCATCAAGAAGCTGGTGTATGACGAGGGCAAGGTGAGCTTCAGGGATCTCAAGAAGGCGATAGACGCGAACTTCACCAACGATGCCGCGCTGCATGCGACGATCACCAACAAGGTGCCGTTCTTCGGTTCTGGAAACGACGAGGCGGTGGAGATGGCGACCCGGGTTGCCCGCTTCGCCCACGATACCTTCGGCAGCCACCTCAATTTCCGCGGCGGCAGGTACACCTCCGGATTCTGGTCGATGTCAAACCACGTCGCCTTCGGCACGCTGAGTGGAGCACTGCCGTCGGGAAGGCTGGCCGGCAAGGCATTTACTCCCGGCCTCACCCCTCAGGCTGGCGCCTCCCAAAACCTTCTAGATAACATCCGTGATGTGGCCAGGCTCGATCCCCACAACATGAACAACAACATAGCGTTTAACATCAAGGTCGTCCCCGGGCCTCATGACAGCCATCAGCGCATAGTCGATAGCATGTTTTCGTACGCCAAGACCTATTTCGAACTGGGCGGCATGCAGATGCAGATGAACGTGGTCACTTCGGACCTGTTGCGCGACGCCATGGCTTACCCCGAGAACTACCGCAACCTGCTGGTGAGGATCTCAGGTTATAATGCCTATTTCGTGACCCTGAATCGCGACTTGCAGATGGAGCTTATCGAAAGGGCTGAATACAAAATATAGTGTGTACGGCAATGGAAGAATCAAGAGATGCGGATAATACTGAAGCGGCTGCGAGGAATCGTACGGAGCTCCCTCTCATCCTGGAAATAAAAGGTAATTCACTGGACGACGGCCCGGGAATCAGGACGGTCATCTTCTTCAAGGGTTGCCCGCTTTCCTGTTCCTGGTGCCACAATCCGGAATGTAAGAGCATCGCACAGGAAATATCCTTCGATCCCGAGCTATGCATCGACTGCGAGAGCTGTCTCGAGACCTGCAAGCGAGGGGCGCTCGAACCCAATAACCCGTATTACATAAACCGCGACATCTGCAACCTGTGCTTCGATTGTGTCGAGACGTGCCCCTCGGGAGCGCTGGCCAGGGTAGGGCGATATATGAAAGTGGACGAAGTGGTGGCGGCTATCGAGAAGGACCAGCCCTTTTTCCGTACATCAGGCGGCGGGGTCACGCTCTCCGGCGGCGAGCCTCTTCTTTTTATAGATTACGTTTCCGGTCTCCTTAAGAAGCTCAAAAAAATGGGGGTGCATACGCTTATCGAGACCTGCGGATATTTCAACTTCAAGGAGTTCAACATCAAGATATTGCCCTGGGTGAAAACCATCTACTTCGACCTGAAGCTCTTCGATGCCACTGAACACAAGGAGCATTGCGGTGTCGATAACGCCTTGATACTGGAGAACTTCGAGAAACTAAGTAGGGCTCGAGCAAGAAGCGGTATCGAACTGCTCGCGCGCATCCCCCTGATTCCGGGAATTACCGCTACGAATGAGAACCTATCTAAGCTGGCGGCGTTCCTTGAGGAAAACGGAGCCAAGGAGATTGCCTTGCTCGAGTACAATCCCTTGTGGTTAGAGAAGAGCCGCAAGATAGGGCGGGAGAATGTACTCGCCTTCAGAGGTTCGGTCACCACCTGGATGAAAGCCGCCGAAATGCAGCGCTGCCGCTCGATTTTCCAGGGCTTCGAGATCAAGTGAATACCCTTTAGGACAGAGCCTCGCGTTCGTCTTCCGCCTTTTCCCCTCCTTGAGCCCGCCGCTCCATACGGTTGGCGTGCCATGCCAGAATAGAGGGCAACACCAGCAGGGAGGCGAGCAGGGCGAAGGTCAGCGATAGGGCGGTGATGCCGCCAAAACGCCTCATGAAAACGATGTCACTGAAGGCGATGATCGCGAAAGCGCCGGCGGTTGTGATTGCAGCCGCAACCAAAGCCTTGCCGACGTTGCCGATCGTTTTTCGTATGGCTTCATCCACCGGCATGCCCTGGTGCCATTCCTCTCGGAAACGATGCGTGACGTGGATGCCGAAATCTATGCCGGCCCCGATTACCAGCGATGATACCATCACCGTCATGAAATCGAGCGGCCAGCCCAAGAGGACCAGAACGCCGATCTCCAGCGCGATACTGATGAAAACAACGCTCGTGGCGGCGAGGCCGAAGAAGAGTGAATGAAAGATCAGGATGACGATCAGGGCGCATAGTATGAGGGCCAGACCGGAGGTCTTCAACTGGGTAGGCACTATTGAGCCCAAGATATCCACCATCATTACCGGCATGCCGCTGTAGGTCATGCTTATTTGCGAATTCTCACTGGTGATTTCTTTGCCGGTATCGCGCATGATCTTGGCAATGTTTTCCATATCCTTCTGGACCCCTTGCGGCACCCTTATATTTATCATGGCCACGTTGGCCTCCTGATTAATAAGGCGTAAGCTGCTTTCGCCCGTGCTGTTTCCCTGCAGCTTTATAAGGGACGCCATGACTTCGCCTTTGCTGGCCGGGATGGTTCCTTGATTGGTGGTAGAGACTATGTCCGCGATGCTAATTACCTTTTGTCTCTCGATGACCGGCTCTCCCTTTTCCGTGACGAAATCGGTCGAGGCGATGTCATCTTCGTAGGCGAGCATCGATTTCAGGTTGGCGGGCTCAAGGATATCCCCCTTCACCAGGGCATAGGCCATGTTCTGGCCGCCAAAAGAGTTGTTTATCTTGTCCATGGCAACCATGGAGGGCATGTCCTGCGGCATCATCTTACTCATGTCCGCTTCGGTGGAAATGTTCAAGCCGAGAAAGACGCAGCCAACCAGTATGAGCAGCGTGATCAGGCCCACAATGGTTCGGTGGTGCTCGGAGAGCACTGCGATCTTAGCCAGCGATTTATCGAGCCAGGATTCCTTATAATTTGACATTCGTTTCTCGTTCTTGCGAGCCCATTTCTGCTGCGCTTTAGGACGGCGATCCCGCAGTACGATAGTGGCGGGAAGCAGCGTAACAGCCAAGAAGAAACTGAACATCACGCCAGCCACGCAGAGCATTCCGAACTGGATTATAGGAGGCATATTGGAGATGCCGAAGGAGACAAATCCGAAGGCGGTGGTCGCAGCCGTAAGGAAGACGGCTACACCGACGGTAACGACGGAAGTAATGACTGCGGTATGGGTATCGCTTCCCTTCCTGCGCTCCTCATAATAACGGGACATGACGTGAATGGCGTAGGCGATGTCGATCCCCAGCAGGAGAGGCATGATCGCTACACTGGTATAAGTAAACGGGAAGTGGAGCCAACCGGAGAGTCCCATGACCCAGACGACGGTTACGAGGATCACCATCATGGTGAGGAGCACATCCGAGATACGCCGGAAAGTGATAAAGAGGACCAGGAGGATGAACAGAAAGGCCAGTATGAATAGAATCTGGGTGTCTTTCAGCATCTTATTGTTCTGGTCGCGGTTCTGTATGGCCTGGCCGCTTTCGTATATCTTTACGCCCCCGACCTCGCCAAAGTAATCCTTGTTGATGCGTTCAAAGGGAGCCACCGACTTGATCTGCTCTTTCGTGTCCAAATCCGGGTTTAGCGTGGTGGAAATCAAGATTGCTTTGCCGTCGGCTGAGATTCCCTGAACCCCTGTGCTGGCAATACCGGCCTGCTTAGCGCGTTCAGCGGCGTATTGGTTGTTCATGTTGATCTGCTCGACGAGTTCGGCGTCGCTCAAGCTTGCCATCTTCTGCACAAGCGGTTCCGTGGTCGCCGGAAGTGACTGGCCTGGCGGAAAGTAATACATATCATCCAACGGGGTAGAGACATCGTTGATGAAGACGTCCCAGATCTCGGGCTGCCCTTGAATAAAGGCCTTATAGCCGGCGACCTTTCGCAGCAGCGCGGGGTCGAGAGCATTGTCTGATTCCAGCAGGATCTGTTCCTCCAAGGTGCCGCCAAAGAGGTTATTGGCCTCGTCCAGCGCTTTCACCGATTCCATCTTTTTGGGGAGCATGCTCTTGTAGCCGTATTCCTGCTTTATGAAGCCGAAGCCGACCACGGATACGCCGGTGATCAATAGGATGACAATTATGACCCACAAGGGCCTTTTCTCGCTCATGGAGGCGAGCCAGCCGAACGTCTTTTCTACCATGTGTCCTTCCTTTAGAAAATATTAGGAGGGGAAGACCGCAGCCTCCACCCCACGCTTTCTAGAAAATGTGACCAGCCTTTCTAAACCTTATACCATACGGGGGCTATCCTGGCATCCCGCAATGGTTGTTATAATGCAAGAATTGTTATCGGACGATAGAATGTCTAAATAAACTATGGGCTGGGGAGGTCGTATTTTTTCTATATCTCGCGAATCGTTTGGCATTGTGGCACGTCTTATAAGTATCTATCTTCAGGAAGGCCAATAGGGTGGGACAAGAGAATGATAAAATAGGCTTGATGCGGGAGAGGAAAGGTGGAGTTAGGCATGGAGGACTTCTTTTTTGGGGGAGGCTGGCTCGACGATTTGCTAAGGGAAAAGGGGGCATCTCCCAAGATCGTTAAAAGCGTGAGGCAGCGCCTGCAGGCCAAGGAGCAGGGGGGCGAGGCTTTATGGAGCGAGGAATGGAGTTCCATCGCGGGTCTGCTGCATAGCGGGTTGATAGGCGAGGCCCTGGAGAGGGCGATGCATTCGGTATCTCAAGTGGTGGAAGAATTGGAGAATCCGGCCGTCAGCAAGAAATCACCTCTGGAATCGCCTCTGAGCCCGTTCTTGATCCGCAGCAACGAGATAAGAAAAATCCTCAACCCCATCGAGGACCTTGAAGACCTGGTGCTGTCGAGAGACGAATTGGATGCCGTGATAAGCCTGGAGATGATAAACAGCGCACGTCGTTTGCTGACGAGCTGGGGGGCGGCTGTCTGGGGGGAGGAGCCGCTGGATATGATTCCGAGGTTGGAGGGGGACCTCAAAGAGCTGCGCGGATGTCAAGCGGATTTCGTCGAGGCCGAAAATATTTTCGGGCTTGATTTCGATGAGAAGGAAGTGGAGATTGCCGACAGGCTCGCAACTCTCGCAACACGCTTTGCTCTCGACCTCCTCGATCTACATCTTCTCAACGCCAAGAATCCCGAGGTGAGAATGAGGTTCGGTATGTTGTGGGAGACGGTGAGGCAGCTGGAAGAGGGGAAGAATACGCCGGCAGCGGCCTTTGAAGCCCTTCAGGTTCTGGAGGAAGCTCTGGCCCTTGCGGGGCTCGCGGGTGGCGAGCTGTTGAGCCGGGTGGATCTCTTATATGAGCGCTTCAGCGAAGCTGAGGAACTGAGGCAGGCAATCGATCACCTGGTAGCAGTTTCCAGGGACGGCGAGGGAGTGGTAACAGCCGAAGAGGGCAGAAGCTATATAAGATCTATAGCCGAGGCGCTTTCGGACCTGGGGCTGGAAGTCAATCAAACCGTAAATGGGGTCAGGTCTCAACATCAACATGTTGAGCATTGAAAAATGTATCTGCTGATTTATTAAGAATGTTGATGTTGAGGCCTGACCCCATTATTAAATGGAAGAATTCGCGTGTCTTCAAAAACCCGAATAATATGGATAGTCCTCGATGGAGCCGGCGTCGGAGCGCTGCCGGATGCCGGGCAATACGGTGATTCGGGATCGAATACCCTCCGGCATGTACTAGAGGCGATTCCCGATCTCGATATTCCTAACCTCGTGAAGCTTGGCCTCGGTAAATTGCCTACCCTGAAACGATTATTGCCCGATGCCGGGGTGCAGGGGGGTTATGGCATCATGGCCGAAGTATCTCCCGGCAAGGATTCGACCACAGGTCACTGGGAACTGGCCGGGATTATCATTGATAAGGCTTTCCCGCTTTATCCGGCCGGCTTTCCGCCTGAAATCGTGCGGGAATTCGAACAGCGCATCGGTCGCAAGGTGTTGGGAAACAAGCATGCGTCGGGTACGGAGATTATCGAGGAGCTAGGGCCGCGCCACCTGGAGACGGGAAGCCCGATTCTCTACACGTCCGGCGATAGCGTCTTTCAGCTGGCGGCCCATAAAGATGTCATCCCGCTCGAGGAACTCTATCGTATTTCGGCCGCTGCCAGGGAGATGCTTCAGGGTGAGCATGGGGTGAGCAGGGTAATAGCCCGCCCCTTCGTCGGCCGCCCGGGGTCTTTTGCAAGGGTAGGTGAGGAGCGCCTCGATCTCTCCCTGCCTCCGCCTCGCCCTACCGTACTCGACCTGGCTGCCGAAGCCGGACTACGGGTGAGGGGCGTTGGCAAGGTGGGCGATATCTATGCCGGCGGGGGCTTCGAGAGCAGCCCTCATACCTCGGGAAACCGTGAGAGCATGGAACGTATCCTGGAGGAGATGCGTAACCGGGAACCGGGAATCATAATGGCCAACCTGGTGGATTTTGATATGTTGTGGGGACATCGCCGTAACGTGGAGGGCTTTGCCCGAGGTTTGAAGGAATTCGACGTATTCCTGCCACGCCTCGAGAGAGCAATGGAATCTAATGATATCTGCCTGATCGTATCCGATCACGGCTGCGACCCCACTTTTAGCGGGAGCGATCACACCCGGGAATATGCCATGCTGCTTGTTTTTGGCAGTACGATCGGAAAGGATGTCGATCTCGGAATCAGGGCCTCCTTCGCGGACTGCGGCCGAAGCATCGCGGATCTCTTAGGCCTCGACGCCTCCATCCTCGACGGCACCCCCTTCCTCTAACCCCCCATGGGGTCAACCCTCTGCATCTGCATGGGGTCAGGCCCCTGCATCCGTTAAGACGGTAGCCATGAATGTCGCTTCGGGAATAGTATCTTTATAGTACGCTTGGGTTCCTTAACAAAAGGCGTGGGGACTTGGATGTAATCGTAGGACACGCGAACATCGATTTCGATGCTCTGGCCTCGATGGTGGCTGCGAAAAAACTGTATCCAGAAGGGGTCATGGTATTCACCGGATCGGTAAATCGTAATGCCCACGAATTTATTACCCTTCATGGCGACGTGCTCGAATTCATGGAGCCGCGGGCAATCGACAAGGAAGCAATCAAGCGATTGATCGTCGTGGATAACCGCATCGCCGAAAGGCTGGGAGAGTTTAGCGACGTAGCGCAAAAGAACGACGTCGAAGTCTTCGTCTACGACCATCACCCTAAATCGCAGCACGACATGAGCAATGTCCGCGATTACAGCGAGATGACCGGCGCGACTACTACCATCCTGGTGAAGATAATCCGCGGCAAAGGCATTCCCATAAATCCCTTCGAGGCTACTCTCTTTATCCTGGGAATTCACGAAGACACCGGATCCTTGACCTTCCCGGGAACGACATACGAGGACGCGGATGCGATTACCTATCTCATGCGCGAGGGCGCCGACCTCAGCGTTGTAAATCGTTTCTTAGGGCAGCAGCTGAGCACGTCCCAACACGAGCTGATGACCATACTGTTAGCAGACCTTGAGCAGCGGCGCATACACGGGGTGCTGGTAAATATCGCCAAAGCCAAGATGGACAAACACATAGAGGGAGCATCACTCGTTGCCAGTAAGCTGGCCGACCTCGAAAACCTCGATATACTTTTCGCGCTGGTCGATATGGGGCGCCGAGTCGTCGTGGTCGGACTTTCCAGGCTGCGGCAGGTTGATGTAAATGATGTTCTCTCCGGCCTCAATGGCGGCGGTCATGCCAAAGCGGGTTCGGCTGTAATAAGAGGTCAGACCCTCGAAAGCACCGAGGAAAAACTCCTCGAACTACTCGAAGAAAAAGTGGCCCCCATGGTCACGGCGGCAAATATCATGAGCGGGCCGGTCCGGACTCTGCACGAGGATACCCCGATAATCGAGGCATCCAAGCGCATGGAACTCACCGGACACACCGCATTTCCGGTAGTCGACGATTCCGGCAATCTGGTTGGCATGATCTCCCGCAAGGACCTGGATAAAGCCGGCCACCACGGCCTGGGCCATGGTCCTGTAAAAGGCTTCATGTCGCGCGAGGTGGTATACGTAGAGCCTGAGGCATCCTTGCAAGAGATACAGGACCTGATGATTCATAATGCGATCGGCAGAATTCCCGTAGTAAAGGAAAGTAAGCTTCTGGGCATAGCGACGCGTAAAGATGTGATTCGCGCCCTGCACGGCCAGGAATACCTGCATGGTTTTTCACCGGAAGGCGGCGTGCCCGGATACTCACGCGCCGAAATTCTAGAGCGGATGCAGATCGGCCTTCCAGGCGACGTTCAAGCCCTGCTGCGCACCGTTTCCAGGGCTGCCGGCTCCCATGGCTATAACGTATTCCTGGTCGGAGGGGTTGTGCGCGACCTCCTGCTCGGCTTTTCCAACCTCGATCTTGACATTGTTGTTGAGGGGGACGGAATCGAATTCGCCGGCATCCTGGCCCGGGAGCTGAAAGCGAGAATTCGCAGCCATCACAAGTTCGGGACAGCGGTGATAATACTACCGACCGGGCGCAGGCTGGACGTAGCGACCGCCAGGACCGAGTTTTACGAGTATCCGGCGGCTTTGCCGACGGTCGAGATGTCGTCGATCAGGCAGGATCTCTACCGGCGCGACTTTACCATCAACGCCATGGCAATTACTATCGTCGGCGAGCGCTTCGGGGGGCTGCTCGATTACTTCGGCGGCGTGCGCGACCTGGAGAGACGGCACGTAAGGATCCTGCACAACCTGAGTTTCGTCGAGGATCCAACCCGAATATTCCGAGCGGTTCGCTTTGAGGAACGCTATGGCTTCCGCATGGAGAGCCAGACCGAAATGCTGGCCCGGCGAGCGGTCGAGATGGAGATAGTGGGAAAACTTACCAATGCGCGGGTGCGTGATGAACTCATAGATATATTTATGGAGCCGATTCCGCTACCTTTCCACGCCATCGAGGGGCTACAGGATCTGGGAGCATTGCACATCCTCCACCCCGACCTGGCCATCACCGCGGCTATGCAGGGGCGCTTTCGCATGCTCGAAAGCCACTTAAAGGAGGCCTGGGATTTAATCGGGCCCGATCATAAGCCATGGCTTCCGGGCATGGGCGCACTCTTGGGAGATCTGCCGTCCAACGAAGTGCGGAAGTGGTGCAACCAGATGCGATTCAAGCGCGTAGATACCGACACAATTATGCAATGCCACGATTCTGTGCCCGACGTAATCGAGTCCCTGATGCATGGGGAAAACCTGCCCAGCCGCGTGGTGACGCTGCTTGACCCCTTGAATAACGAGGCCTTAGCATATCTCTATGTGCTGGGGGGTCCGGGGATAAGGGCTGCGGTGGAAAGCTTCATCAGGCGTTGGAAGCATATGACAATAGATATCGGAGGCGAGGACCTGGCCACGATGGGGCTGATGCCGTCACCGGCCTATGGGGAGATATTGCACAGGGTGAGGGAGGATCTCCTGGACGGCAAGGTAAGTAACCGAGCGCAAGAGCTCGAACTGGTAGCCGACCTCATCAGGCGGAAGAGACAAGGGTAAGCTCATGACTCCTTCGAGAGTAGAAGTTGCGGTATACATGCTGGTGGGCCTGATCATAGGCGTAATATTCCATGAGTATATGCATGGATACGTTGCTTATCGCATGGGCGACACAACCGCCAAGCAGGCCGGACGCCTAACACTTGACCCGCTCGCGCACATCGATCCCTTCGGTACCCTGATCCTCCCCGGGTTTCTGTTTCTACTGAGCCTGCTCGGCCACGGCTCTTTTATCATAGGCTATGCCAAGCCGGTCCCTGTAAACCCTTTCTACTTCAAGAAACCGAGGGGAATCATCTGGGTCTCCATTGCCGGCCCCCTGACGAATCTGGGCATAGCTTCTATCTTCATAGGGCTGATGAAAATATTCACCATGCTTAATGGAGGCACCATCATATACCGGATCACCTACACTTGCCTTTTTATAGCCTACATAAATATACTGCTCTTCGTTTTCAACCTCATTCCCATTCCCCCCTTGGACGGCTCCAGGGTGGTAGCCTACTTTCTTAAGGGAGAAGCAAAACAAGCCTATCAATCGATTGAACCCTACGGATTCATGATAGTGCTTTTCCTGGTGCTGGTTTTCGGCTTCGCCCTCTCCACGGTGGTAGGCGGCGTAGCCAATCTAATCCTACGGATATTCGGCTTGCCACCCCTCTTCTAACCGTGAATACCTGGAAGAATCTGCCTGGAAAAGCCTGGATAAGCATACTGGCGCTTGATCCATTCCTGAGGAGGCGCTCGAGACAAGCCGCCTCAATGTTACCCGCCGGTGAAGCCCAGTTGTTCCTCGCGATGAAGCGTTACGATCTGGCACACGCCATGACCGTCGCCGGCCGCCTGCGTGACGATCCACTGCTTGTAAAGGTGGCGCTGCTGCACGATGCCGGAAAGCTCTCCTCCAACCTTGGCCTCTTCGTGCGATGGCTGTACACCATGCTAGAAATATTGAGGCCTCAAAAGCTGCAGGCCATGGCCCAAGAGGTAGATATAATGGCGGTGGGCCGGAGGCCGATTGAAAGGGCTGGCAGCCTGAGTGGAGCCTGGAAGAGGGGACTATACACACAGACTCATCATGGCGAGATAGCGGCCGAACTCTTATCAGGCTTGGGGAGCGAAGAAGAGATTATCCAATTGGTGGCACGCCATCAGGAGGAGCCGTCAAGCGCCAGGTCGCGGCGGTTGCGCGAGGTTGACGACAGGTTCTGAAGAAGGTAGTAAAAGGGGAAGGTCGAAATGTCATTGCGAGGATGCAAAGGCACGACCGGAAGGAGTCAAATTGGCTAACGGACGCATAGTCAGCGGTTACAGGCCCACCGGCAGATTGCATCTCGGTCATCTCCACGGCAATCTGGCTCGTATGATCGAGCTGCAAAACGAGGCCGAGTGTTTCTTTTTCGTAGCCGACTGGCACGCCCTGACCACCGACTACCAAGACCCATCAATGTTGCGTACCTATACCGATGAAATGGTTCTCGATTGGCTGGCGGCGGGTCTCGATCCCGAGAAAGCGGTGATCTACCTGCAATCCGACCTGCACGAGGTGGCGGAATTCCAATTGTATCTCTCTATGATCACCCCCCTCGGCTGGCTGGAGAGAGTGCCCTCTTTTAAAGAGCAACTCGAGCAATTGCAAGGCCGCGAGATATCCACCCACGGCTTCCTGGGTTACCCGGTCCTGCAGGCGGCCGATATCGCCATCGTGTTGGGCGAGAGAGTGCCGGTTGGCGAGGATCAGCTGCCGCATCTCGAGCTCGCCCGCGAGATCGTACGCCGTTTCAATAATCTCTACGGCGATACGCTGAAAGAGCCGGAGGCGGTATTGTCAAAATATCCCAGGATCCCCGGGACCGACGGCCGCAAGATGAGCAAGAGCTACAATAATTACATCTCGCTTGCCGACTCGCCGGAGGAAATTCACCATAAGGTCATGCTGATGATAACCGATCCCGCGCGCCGGACAAGAAAAGACACTGGCGATCCGGAAAAATCCAGTGTTTACCAACTGCACAAGATATATTCGCCGGATAAGCTGGACGAGATAGCCGAGAATTGCCGAACGGCGGGCTGGGGATGCGTCGATTGCAAGAAGCTGTTGGCCGATCGATTGATAGCGGCACTCGAACCCTTCCGCGAGCGCAGGCGGGAGCTGGAGGCGCAGCCCCACCTGGCAAGGGACGTGCTTGCCGACGGCCATCGCAGGGTTGAGCCCATAGCCGCCGGCGTGCTGCAAGAGGTCCGGCTTAAAATGTCCATCGATTAGGGGGAAGGATTGCCCTACCAGGTAAAACTCGAAGTCTTCGAGGGCCCATTCGATCTGCTCCTGCACCTGATCGGGCGACGCGAGATCGATATATACGATATCTCAGTGGCCGAAATAACCGATGAATACCTCGCCTACATTGAAACCTTGCGCGAACTCGACCTCGAAGTGGCAACCGAGTTTCTGCTTATAGCGGCGACCCTGCTCAAACTGAAGTCGGACTACCTGCTTCCCGAGCCGGAAGAGGAAATCGAAGAAGTGAGCGCATCGGAGATGCGGGAGGAACTCCTGTGGAGGCTCCTCCAGTATCAGAAATTCCGCAATGCCGGAGCCGAGCTGACCGGCCGGCTGGAGCGCGAGGAGAGATATTATTATCGCCAGATCGACCTTGAAGAGCCGTTCCGCGACATAGTGCCGGATATCCTGCAGGGACTTACGCTGGAAAGGCTGCTTCAGGCGGCCAGGGAGATAATCGAGGCCGAGGCGGAGGTTGACGTATCATATATCGCGCCCGTCAAGGTAAATATCCAGGATTTTATGGAACAGGTGCGCGAGGTGCTCAAGGAAAGAGGGCAAACCAGTTATCGCGAATTGACCCAGGATTTTATTCATCGCGTTGAGTTCATAGCGACCTTTCTCGCCCTGCTCGAGTTGTACAAAAGGGAGGAAATCGACATGCGGCAGGCCGGCCGATTCGGCGATATCAAGGTCTACCCGAAGGGGGAGGTACAAAATGGATATTAAACCTATAGGTGGTAAATTATGGCGAACGGCAGCCGGGCATGAGGATATCCAGGAAATGGAAGATATCAAAGGTGCGCTCGAAGCCATGCTCTTCGTGGCCGACGAACCCCTGTTCCCCAAGCGGCTGGCCGGGATACTGCAATGCGACGAGGGCAAAGCGCTCTCCGTGTTGCAGGAATTGAGGGATGAGTACATCGAATACAACCGGGGCATGCAGCTGAGGGAGGTTGGCGGCGGCTGGCGCATGCACAGCCATCCCGCCTATGCGGACCAGATCGAAAAGCTCCTGTTGGCATCGAAAAAAACCAGGCTGACCCGGGCGGCGGTTGAAACCTTGGCCATAATCGTCTATATGCAGCCCATAACTCGCGGCCAGGTGGCGAACCTCCGGGGCGTGCAATCGGAAAACATGGTAAAGGTGCTGGAGGAACAGGACCTGGTGGCGGAAGCCGGTAAGGAAAAGGCACCGGGAGGGCCTTCTCTATATATAACCACCGAGAAATTTCTGCAACGGTTCGGATTGAATAGTCTGGATGAACTTCCACTACTGGATAATTTCGAGCCGGATCAGGAAACCGTGGATAAGATTGCGCGCACACTTTCCGGCCATCAAGAGGAATACGAAGCCGACGATTTGTCATTGCATGAAACCGAAGATGACGATGCTTCCTTATAGATCGGTCATGCCCCATGCCATCCCCTGAGCGGCTCCAGAAGGTACTTGCCGCCGCCGGGCTCGGCTCACGCAGGAAATGCGAAGAAATGATCGAAGCGCGGCGGGTCAAAATAAACGGCAAAACGGCCGACCTCGGCGATCGTGCCGACATCGATAAGGACAAAGTCGAGGTAGATGGCATTCCCGTCGATCTCAAGACCGATAAGAAATACTTCCTCCTCAACAAACCCCCCGGATTCATAACTACCGTTAAGGACAGCCGCGGCCGGCCGACGGTGATGGACCTGATTACAGAAGAGGGGAGGCTTTTCCCGGTGGGGAGGTTGGACAAGGATACAACGGGTATCCTGGTCATAACCAACGATGGCTACCTGGCGCACAAGATGATGCACCCGAGCCATGGCATGGATAAAACTTACCTCGTGCAGGCACAAGGCCCTCTAGGCAACCAGGGGCTCCAGAAGCTGCGCCGGGGGATAAGCCTCGAGGAGGGGAAGACCCAACCGGCGCGAGTCAGGGTGCTGCGCCAAAGCGGAGACCGTTCGCTTTTGGAAATTACCATCCATGAGGGCAAGAAGCGGCAGATCAGACGGATGCTCACAGCGATCGATCTAAAAGTGCTTGATCTGATGAGAACCAAGTTGGGTCCCTTGACTCTGCATGATGTCGAGGAGGGAACCTACCGCCCGCTGACGCCGACCGAAGTGAAAAGGCTCATCTCCGACTAACCTCCACATTGGGGTCTCCCCAAGGGGAAAGGGTATGGTAAACTAAGTTCCTGAAAATACGAGGAGGCATTGCATGCAGCTCAGAGCTTTGAGAGGAGCGATCCTCTTCCGCGAGGATAACAAAGAAGAAGTAACCGAGCGCACGGCGCAGTTGCTGCGGGAAATGATCCAACGCAACGATATCTCTCCGGAAGATATCGTCGACATCATTTTCACGGCGACCGACGATCTTCACTCGGAATTTCCTGCGGCCGCCGCGCGCCATATCGGGCTGACACATATCCCGTTGCTATGTGCCCGAGAGCTGGACATAAAAGGCTCAACCGCAAAATGTATCCGTGTGCTCATGCATTTTTACACGCGAAAACATCCGCATGAGCTGCGCCATCCTTATCTCGAGGGGGCGCGCCAGCTGAGGACAGACCTCCCCGAATAAGCGGGCAGCGCCTCACAAAAGAATAGAATTAAAAAGGGGAGTTCGAGCCCAGGGCTCGGACTTTTCGATTATGAAGGAGAGTGGTAGCGAATGGTTATCGTAATGCGCGAGGGAGCGAGTAAAAAAGAAATCGAAGAACTTGTCGCACTCTTGCACGAAGTAGGCGCCGAAGCGCACATATCCCAGGGCGAATTCCGCACGGTCATCGGCGTAATAGGCGACCGCGAAAGGGTTATGCAGATGCCCCTCGAGGCCTACCCCGGCGTCGAGAAGGTCGTCGCCATAATGAAGCCTTACAAGCTGGTGAGCCGCGAGTTCCGGGAGGAGCCGACGGTCATCAACATCAGGGACGCAGTGATTGGAGGCGGGCATTTCAGCATCATAGCGGGACCCTGCTCGGTCGAGAGCGAAGAGCAGGTGATGCAGGCGGCAAGGGCGGCAAAGTCGGGCGGCGCCGAGCTCTTTCGGGGAGGAGCCTTCAAGCCCCGCAGCTCGCCATACAGCTTCCAGGGATTGGCGGAAGACGGTTTGAAGATGCTGGCCGCGGCCAGGGACGAAACCGGATTGCCGGTGGTTACCGAAGTGCTCGATGTAAGGGATATAGAGCTGGTCAGCCGCTACGCCGATGTATTGCAGGTGGGTGCGCGAAACATGCAGAACTTCCTGATGCTGAGGGAGCTCGGTTTCTCTGAAATGCCGATTCTTCTCAAACGCGGCATGAGCGCCACCATCGAGGAATGGCTGATGGCCGCGGAATACATATTAAAGGAGGGCAACAAGAAGGTCATACTCTGCGAGCGCGGAATAAGGACCTTCGAGACGGCCACTCGCAACACCCTGGATATTTCTTCCATACCAATCGTAAAGGGGCTATCGCACCTGCCGATCTTCGTCGACCCAAGCCACGCCACCGGGGTGAGGGAGCTTGTCCCTCCGCTATGCCGGGCGGCGCTGGCGGTGGGAGCGGACGGCGTCATGGTGGAGATCCACCCCAATCCGCGCGAGGCGCTGTGCGACGGATCACAGTCGCTTACCATAGACGGCTTCGGGTTGATGATGGATGACTTGAGAGGCCTGGCGGAATACCTGGGAAGGCAGTAGGAGGCATAATGCCGGCAAGGGCGGGCTATCGCTGCGCGGGAATCATCGGGACCGGTTTGATAGGAGGGTCCCTGGGCCTCGCTTTGCAGCGCGGAGGTGGGGTGGATAAAGTCCTGGGATACGATTCGGATGCCGAGATGCTGGAGCGGGCAATTGCTTGTAAGGCTATCCAGCAAGCAGCAGCAAGCCTGGCCGATCTCTCAAGAAGCTGCGATTTGATTTTTATCGCCGTTCCCGTGCGCACGATAGAAAAAGTTATGGCCGACGTCGCCCCGCATTTGGCGTCCGGAACAACGATCAGCGATGTCGGATCGGTAAAAGAGCGGGTAGTGGAAGCGGCAGCGAAAATACTCCCAAAAGATACCAACTTCATCGGCGGGCATCCCCTGGCCGGATCCGAGCAGCGGGGCGTGGAATCGGCCGACGCCGACCTCTTCCGCGAAGCCTATTACGTCCTCACCCCGGGCGCGGGGTGCAGCGACGATGCTTATTCACGCCTGCATGCCCTTCTGACTTCGATGGGCGCCCGGGTCATTGCTATGGAGCCGAGACAGCACGATCGAGCGGTTTCCGTGATAAGTCACATCCCCCATATCATGGCCATGAGCCTGATGAATCTCGCGCTCGAACGCGCCGAGGAATACCCACTGCTCAGACTGACCGCCGGCGGATTTCGAGATATGACCCGCATAGCCGCATCCAATCCGGGCATCTGGCTGGATATCCTGCTCGAGAACCGCGATGCGATCGCCGAATCGCTCGATGAGTCAATGGAAATGTTAAGGCACATGGGCAAAATGTTGGAGGGGGCCGATGAAAACGAACTCGAAGCCTGGATGGAGGCGGCGAGTAGGGGAAGGCAGAGCCTGGCGCCGGCATTGCGCGAATCACTCGAAGAGCTGTTCAACATGACACTTGCGATTGAGAACCGGCCGGGCGTCATAAGCGACGTAACGCTGGCGGTGGGGGAGCTCGGCATAAACATCGTAGACATAGAGCTGATGCATCCGCTGGAGAGCGCACAGGCCTTGTTGCGGCTCTCCATAAGCGGGGAGGAAGACGCAAATCGAGCGGCCGAAGCGCTGAGGACGAGGGGCTACCGGGTGGCCCTGGGCCGGGCTTTAGGGGGACAGTAATGGACATGATTTTCAGCGGTGCATCATCCATCAGAGGTGAGGTTGAGGTACCACCCGATAAATCAATATCTCACAGGGCCGCAATCCTGGGCGCCCTGGCCGAGGGAAAAACGACGGCGCGACCTTTCCTTCGCTCCGGTGATTGCCTGAGCACCCTGTCCTGCTTAAAAGATCTTGGAATTAATTGGCAGCTTGAAGGTGACGTCCTCAGTATTGAAGGCCGCGGTCCGGAGGGCTTCGAGGCACCTGCAAATGCATTGGATGCGGGAAATTCGGCAACTACCTTGCGCTTCCTGGCCGGAGTCCTGGCCGGCCGGCCTTTCGAAAGCGTAATAACCGGAGACGAATCGCTTCGCAAGCGGCCGATGGGCCGCATAATCGAGCCCTTGCGCCAGATGGGTGCGGAGATCGCTGGAAATGAAGGAACCACAAAGCCACCTTTGACTATTAAAGGTGGGCCATTGCATGGCATCACCTACAAAATGGAGGTGGACAGCGCCCAGGTAAAGTCGGCTATTATGCTTGCCGGGCTGCAGGCCGAGGGCGAGACGACAATCCGGGGAGGCCGTTCATCGCGAGACCACACCGAGAGGATGCTCCTTCTCATGGGAGCCGACCTGACGTTTGAAGACGATGTCATCAAGATTCGCAAATCCGCACTATCCGCGGGGGAAATATCGATCCCGGGAGACCTTTCCAGCGCATCCTTTCTTCTGGCGGCGGCGGTCCTTGTGCCCGGGTCGCGCCTGCTTTTAAAAAACGTAGGTCTCAATCCTGCCAGGGCCGGTTTCTTAAGCGTCCTCAATTCAATGGGTGCCCTTATCGTCGAATCCAATTACCAGGAAACGGATAACGAGCCACGGGGCGATCTGGAAGTCGCCGGCGCCTGGCTATCGGGTATAGAGCTCGAGGGGTGGCGGGTGCCGGCGATGATAGACGAGGTGCCTCTGCTGGCGGTAATAGGATGTGCGGCCAGGGGAACCACGACCGTGTGCGGAGCCGGCGAACTCAGGGTAAAAGAAAGCGACCGCATAGCGGCCATTTGCGGCGAGCTGCAAAAAATGGGAGCGCGGATAGAGGAGTTGCCCGATGGCTTCAGCGTGGCTGGACCCGTGAAACTGCATGCCGCCAGGGTCGATTCTCGCGGCGATCACCGCATCGCCATGGCTCTCGCGGTTGCGGCACTGTGCGCGCAAGGGGAAACGACTATTTCCGGCTGGGAGTGCGTGGACATCTCCTTTCCCGGCTTCGATCAGGTATTACGAAACATCGCGAACTGACCCCTATTACCATATCTTGGGCTTTAGCGGCTTTATGCCCTCCGTCCTTTCATGGACTGGTACACCCTGAATATTGGGTTCTGATACCGTTTACCAGGGAAATAACCTAAATTACAATGAAATTGACGACCAAAAAAGCAGGAGGTTAAAGTCTCGCCATGCCTGGCGCTCGAATAGCGGAAAGGCCATTAAAAAAGGCAATTACCAAGCGGGGTTAGTGAGTGAGGTGGTTGATTTGAGGCGGCGGCTGGCTCGAATATTCATGGCCATGTTCATGGTCGCATCCCTTCTTACCTACGCAGCCGGCTTAGCCACACAAGCTTATGCGGCTCCCCTGAATTGGGTACAAGGAAACTCAGACGGCTTCGGCGATGTAAATAACCGGGCGAGTTATTCCATGCAGGTATATAAAAATCATCTCTATATCGGCACGGCTAACGACATAACGGGAACGGAGATATGGCGCCTCAATGATGACAACTCCTGGTCACAAATAAATACCGACGGCTTTGGATATGCCAGTAATACCACTGCCTACTGTATGGCAGTATATGGAAACAGCCTTTATGTTGGAGTCTGGGGGGCAGGGCAGGTCTGGGCGTATGACGGCACTGCCTGGTCCCAGGCAAACACAAACGGCTTCGGAAACCCCAACAACCTTGGCGTATTCGGAATGGCCGTCCACAATAACCGTCTTTATGCGTGCACCATGAACCAGGCACAAGGGTGCGAGGTCTGGTCGTATGATGGCAGCACCCCCTGGTCCCCTTCCGCCACGGGCGGCTTCGACACCCCAACCAATGGCTATTGCTACAGCATGGCTACATATAATGGCCGTCTCTACGCAGGAACCATGAACTACAGCACCGGAGCCGAGATATGGGAATTGGACGAAACCACCTGGGAACAGGTGAACGCAGATGGCTTCGGCGATGTAAACAACCTATGCCATAGCCTGGAGGAATACAACGGCAATCTTTATGCGGGCACCTACAACGGCGTAACCGGAAGCGAGATATGGCGATACAACGGCGCGACCTGGTTGCAAGTCAATAGCGATGGTTATGGAAGCGCCGCCAATGTAACCTCGCGCAGCATGTGCGTATTTAACAACCGCCTCTACGTGGGCACCCAGAACAGTGGCGGCGGCGGGGTCTGGAGCTACGATGGAACCAACTGGGAGATGGTTAATACCGCGGGCTTTGGGGATACAAACAACAAGCGCTGCTATGCCATAGCTCCATTCAACCAACGACTCTATGTCGGCACCTATAATCCAACGACGGGAACTGAGGTGTGGAAAAACCCCGCGCCCACCCTTGCCTTGGAAAAAACTTCCTCTCCCCCGGGTGCCGTTACCCGGGGACAAGCCATCACCTACAGCATGCGGGCAACCAATACGGGTGATGCCGCTGCCACCGCATGTACCATGACCGATTCAATTCCCGCCTACAGCGATTATGTACAGAATTCAACGACATTGAACGGAACGCCTGTTCCTGATGTGGGCGGAACAACGCCCCTGGCCTCCGGCCTCGCCGTTAATTCATCAGGGCAGGCAGCAGGGATCATCTCGGCGGGAGGCCAGGCAACGGTCACCTTCCAGGCACAGGTGGCAAGCGATCTTCCTGCCGGGGCTTCGATACGTAACACGGCGACCCTCAGCGCTACCGGCCTGCCGGATCAGGAAGCTAGTGCGATAAATCCCTCCGCATCAGATTTGCCGACCACATGGTACTTCGCCGAAGGCAGCACGCAACCCGGTTTTGACGAATACCTGCTTTTATCAAACATGGAAGATAATGACATGACGGTGACCATTACCTACATCACGGATAAGGGTGTTGAGAAGCAGTTCAACCATGATCTACCGGCACATAGCCGCCGCACCGTGTTTGCCAATGCGGAAATGCCCAACGAGGTCGGCCTTGCGGCCATAGTGCAAGGCACCTGGGGGTTCATATGCGAGCGGGCTTCATATTTCAACCACAATAAGATAGACGGAGGGCACCAGGCGATTGGCTCCACTACGCCGGCCAACGATCTCTTTTTCGCCGAGGGCTACACCGGCAGCCCGGGTAGCCCCTTCGATGAATGGATTCTCGTCCTCAACCCCGATACCTCGGCGGCTAACCTTCACGTCACCTATATGTTTCCCGGCGGTGCCAGTGAGCAGAAGGATTATCAGGTGGCGGGGCGCAGCCGCTTCAGCATAAACGTAGACCGCGAGGTGGGCGAAGGACATGAGGTGAGCGCTCGCATCGAAAGCGACCGTGCCATAGTAGCAGAGCGAGCTATGTACTTCACCTATCAGAACAAGTATTCAGGCGGCCACGTGGGCAGGGCGTCAACCGAGACACGCAACGATTGGTACCTGGCTGAGGGTTACACCGGTTGGTCGGGAAGCCTCTTCGAAGAATATATTCTGGTATCAAACGACAATAAGCAGGGCAATGCCGTACAGGTTACCTTTATGTTCCCGGATGGCAGTACCCAGACCAACAACTTCACGACCGCCCCTATGAGCCGCTTGACCGTCTACGCCAATGCCTGCGTCGGCGAGGGCAAGATGATAAGCGCTCACATTCATGCGGAACTCCCGGTTGTGGTGGAACGGGCCATGTACTTTGATTATCGACTGCGCTGGCGAGGTGGCAGCAACTGCCTCGGCACGGCCTCACCCAAATCAACCCTATACTTCGCCGAGGGTTACACCGGAAACCCGGGATCACAGTTCGAGACCTGGCTGCTGATCCAGAACACCAGCACCGAAGCCAAAACCGCGTTGGTGGATTACTTCCTTGCAAGTGGCGAGGTGGTACAGCAGGAAGTCGCCCTCGCGCCATCTTCGCGCACCACGATCTATGCCAACGAGGTATTGGGACGGCAGTCCCTCGAATTCTCGATGCGCGTGCGATCCAAGGATGGCTCGGACAGTCTTTTGGCGGAACGGGCCATGTACTACGACTACATGGGATCATTCGGCCACGCCCAGGGCGGAGACGACGTAGCCGGTTACTAAAGCAACACTCCTTAAAAAACGCAGCTATCGGTCAATAACAACTGAGAGAGCATAAAACAGCTTCCGCGCAATTATCGCAGTCGCTTTGCTCGTGATAAGCGTCAAACTGCTGATCGTTCCCTGAGATATAATTCGATTAACAGTTTGATTACAGAACGATATGGGAGGTTTATGCGTGAGCGAAGACGTTTATTACAAATTGGCCAAGGTTCTCGATACTCTTCCCAATGGCTTCCCCACGACCGAGAACGGTTTGGAGATCAAGATACTCAAAAAGATCTTCAACCCTGAGGAAGCGGACCTTTTTTGCGATATGAAGTTGAAGCTCGAGACGGCCGAAAAGATCGCTGAGCGCACAGGGCGCCCTTTGCAGGGTCTTGAAGAGACATTGCAGGATATGGCCGAAAAGGGCCAGATATTCGAAGTCAGGCTTGGGGGGACCAGCCTTTTCAAGATGATACCGTGGATCCTGGGCATCTTCGAATACCAGGTAGACCGCCTGGATGAAGAGCTCGCCACCCTGAATGAGCAATATGCCCCTATATACGCCCGGCAATTCTTTTCAAAGACACCGCAGCTGATGCAGACGGTATCGGTAGAAGAAACCATCCCCAACGAGCAGGAGGCGCTGGCATACCAGAAAGTATCGGCCATCATCGAAACCGGCCAATCATTTCGCGTGGTCGATTGCGTCTGTAAGAAAGAGGAGGGGCTCTTGGGTAAGCCCTGCAAGAAGTCGATTGAGGTTTGCATGGCGATCGCCCCGGTACCTGGATATTTCGAGCAATTCTCCGCGGGGCGGGTAATCTCCAAAGATGAGGCATACCAGCTGCTCGATAGGGTGGAGGAGGAAGGCATGGTGCACCTTGCCTCCAATGTGCAGACCGGGCAGTTCTATATATGCAATTGCTGCAAGTGCTGTTGCGGGGTTTTGAGGTCCATCAACGAACTGGGAATACCAGCTTCACTTGTAATAAATTCCCATTATTATGCCGAGAAGGACGCAGACAGCTGCACGGAGTGCGGCATCTGCGCCGATGAACGGTGCCAGGTGAACGCCATAGTAGAAGATGAAGGCGAGTACCGCTTCGTTAAAGAGGCATGCATCGGCTGCGGGCTGTGCATAAGCACGTGCCCGAATGAAGCAATCAAGCTGGTCCGCAAGGATGAGGCGGAATTGAGTTCACCGCCCCTGAACGAGGCGGATTGGTTCGAAAAACGAGGCCAGACACGCGGCGTCGACTTCACCCCTTACAAGTAGGCTCACTGCGATCAAAGATTGCTGAAAAGAAAGAGTGGAGATCAAAGATCTCCACTCCATCGGTTGCTAATCATATCCCGGTATCTATATTTAAAGGCCCGGGATCCAACAAGCTCTAGTAGCGGTAAGAAGAACCCCTTGACTCGGTTCTCTTAGGCCGGGCCTCACTTACGTTAAGCGGGCGTCCACCGACGTCTTTGCCGTTCAGTCCTGTAATAGCTGCCTGTGCCTCTTGGTCGTTGGACATCTCTACGAAACCGAACCCCTTGGACCTGTTGGTATTGCGATCCATGATTACATCCGCCGAATCAACAGCGCCGAACTCCTCAAATGCCTTCCGTAGATCTTCGGAAGCAACTGAGTAGCTCAGGTTTCCTGCATATATCTTCAATCTATCTTTCACCTCCTTCTCAAAAAAATCCCGAGGTTTCGGTCCCTCGGGAAAGAATCACATTCCTGCCTCAAAAGGCCATTACAAAAACTATTATAACAGATTTTCACGAAAGGCAAAGGAATTTCGCAGCTGGGCAATGCTGGCTGAAGCCATTGATCATGCATCATGCGAGAGGGGCGAAGCCATTACACCCAAAGATGCTGAGGCATAATTAAGAAGCAGAGCGAGATAACGGTATTAAAAATCCGCCATCGCTTAGGGAATTTCACCAGCTGCTTGTAAGGAACTCCCAGGATCTGGTAAATATTTAGGCCAGCTCGAGACGGCGCGTAAAGCAGGACAATACCGCGGCGACCAACATCGCGGCGCATGCGGAACAGATGGGGGCAAACTACGAGCAGAACGTGAAGGGCACGCTGCCCGAGGTTATCAACCTGGGTGATAAACACCAGGCCTTAGATGCAAGGTCTTATCGATCGCTTGAATGCGCTTAAATAAAAGCTACTTGGTGGCCTTCACTATCCCGTAGCCGACGACGCCTTCCTTAAAAAATCCATGCATGGCTTCACAGGCACGAACAAAGAGCTCGACGTCCTCGTTGGTGAATTCGTTCTTCTCCGCATCCTTGTACTTGAGGGCATTGGCCGACCAGGCTTTTCCGGTAGGGGTAGCTTCTTTCGAGATATCCATGAACTCGAGCTTACGAAAATCAGCCTCCACTAGAAGCTTGGCGTACATGCCCATTGGTACGAGCTGGGCCATTCCGAAGGTCTTCATGTTGTCGCGGTATGCACGGGGGTTTTTTATGAAGTGCATGAGCTGCTTGCGGAAGCGAACCAGCATCATGAGATCGCAGAGGATGAGCACTCCATCATCCTTGAGCACCCTGTAGCATTCGGAGAAGAGAGCCAGCTTGTTGGGCATCATGTGGGATGATTCCATAACCCAGGCGATATCGTAACTCTTGTCCGGCATGCCGTTTTTCTGCCCGTCCGCCACCTTGAACTTGACCTTATCGTCGTAGCCCTTCTCCTTGCTGGCAGCATTGGCAAGCTCGATGCCCCGGTCGCTTGTTGATATGCCATCTATGTAGCACTTGTGCTTCTCATAAATGTAGAACGCCGGGCCGCCTATGCCACAACCGACATCGAGGATGCGGGTATCAGGTGTGATATCGCCAAGGGCGAGCATCTTGTCGGTGAGGGCCGCCGTTGCCGTTGCCAGGTCGGTATCCTCGGTCTCGAAGTAACCGAAATGGAAGTGTTCCCCCATGAACTCTTTCCACGCATCGGTTATCTGGTTGTAATGGACTTTTGCATTAAGTGGCATAGAAAACGCACATCCTTTCGTTGCGACTTGCCTGCATCGGCTCTAATGACCGCCGTTTGCCCTGTATTTATTATTTCACCTTATCGTCGGCTGAAGCTTGAAGGCTGAGCTTAATTTTGAGATTGCCAAATCGATTAATGAGTTCCATATTCATTTGGATTGCATTATTTTATCTCGAAACAAGATGAAAGCAATCAGTCCGCAAAATAAAAGGGGCGGGTAAGAGCCCGCCCCTATTAGCAGGCAAGTGAAGCTTGAATGGCTCGAGAAGACTGTTGCCTTGATGCAGGTGGGCACGGATATTGAAGAGATGCGCAATATATTGCTGGATTATGTTGGTAAGACGCGCTCAGTTGGTCAGGCCAAGACCCGGGGTAGCGGGGAGATAACCGTAACGATCCTATTAAGTGACCACAAGAGGGGGGGC
>Ga0209745_1000172_pt1 | contig 36421 bp, 31 predicted proteins | sample BarGraNGADG00312_FD_184495 | JGI IMG/M metagenome (GOLD analysis project Ga0209745, IMG submission 184495) | Arctic peat soil microbial communities from Barrow, Alaska - Barrow Graham LP Ref core NGADG0004-312 (SPAdes) (version 2) | ecosystem: Environmental > Terrestrial > Soil > Wetlands > Peat... | reverse complement strand
TCAGCCCCGCGGTGCCGCTCCCGATAAGGATGGCCAGCAGTTCCTGGTTGGAAAGGGAGTTGGCTCCCAGGGTGCTCAGCCTCTCTCTGGGCCGGTCCTCGGGGAGCATCTCCTTGACGCCGAAATTGTACTCCGGGGGCTCGCCGAGCATCATGGTCCGCCTCCAGACAGATGTGGGTCGAGGCAAGTATAACATGGAAGATAAGCGAATTGGACAGTAGGCCCCCTCGCTTTGCCGACCCACCTGCCCAAACCTGTCGCTGGTGGCAAGTTGATGGTACGCTAGTGTAGTCCCTGGCGCGCTTTGTGACTCCTTCTCCTGGCACTAAGGGTATCCTCCTCACCCTGGAGCTGTTGAGATGATAGACCCGCAATCGATTACGATCGTCTTCATGGGGACCTCTTCCTTCGCCGTTCCTTCCCTGCAGGCGCTTGTGAAGGACGGCTATCCGGTGGTTGCCGTGGTGTCCCAACCTGCCCGCCCTGCCGGGAGGGGGCGAAGGCTGACCCTCCCCCCTGTTGCCGAGGCTGCGGAGAGGTTGGGGTTATCGGTGCTGGCTCCGGCGAGGCTGAGGGCACCGGAGGCGGTCGCGCAGGTGGCCTCGCTGCAGCCGGACCTGATCGTGGTTGCCGCCTATGCTCAGATCCTTCCCCCTTCGGTTCTGGCGATACCTTCGCGCGGTTGCATCAATGTGCACGGGTCGCTGCTTCCTCGATGGAGGGGAGCGTCGCCGATCCACTCGGCTATCCTCGCGGGCGACAAGTGCGCGGGTGTGACCATCATGGTGATGGATGCGGGCATGGATACGGGGCCGACCCTGAGCCAGAGCATAACCCGAATAGAGGATTCCGACGCGACGCCCGATCTAGAATCGCGGCTGGCAGAGATGGGGGCGGGGCTGCTCTCCTCCACACTCCTGCGCTACCTGGACGGGGCGCTGCAGCCGGCACCCCAGGACGAAGCCGGGGCCACCTACGCCCGCATACTGAAGAAGGCGGATGGGTTGATCGACTGGACTAGGCCCGCCGTTGAGATCTGGAGATCTTGTCGTGCCTACAGGCCGTGGCCGGGAAGCTTCAGCTTTTGGGGAGACCGCCAGCTGAAGGTGGTCTCTTGCCGGCCGGGGGAGGGGGCGGCCGGGCTGGAACCCGGCAGGGTGATCCCCCTATCTGGTGGCAAAGAGGCGGGCGTGGCCACCGGCGACGGTGTGCTGTGGCTGGAGGAGGTGGCACTGGAGGGGGGAAGGCCGCTGGGGATTCGCGAGTTTCTGCCCGGCCATCGGGACTTCATCGGCAGCCTTCTGGGTGGGTAACATTCATGCTCCTTGTGGGTGGACGGGGGCTGTGCTAGTATCGATCGTGGGAATTTAAAGGTTTCTGCCGTGTTCATGAGTGGAAGCGGGAGGTTCAAGAGATATGTTCTACTTCGATCCTATGTACTTTGTTTTCGCTCTTCCGCCGATGCTGCTGGTTCTTTGGGCCCAGAGCCAGGTGAAGGGGGCCTATGCGAAGTACTCTAAGATTAGAAATATGTCCAACATGACGGGCGCCCAGGTCGCCCGCGTGTTGCTTCAGACTCGCGGTCTCGAGGCGATCGAGGTTGAGACGATCCCGGGCGAACTCACCGACAACTACGATCCTCGCGCCAAGAAGCTGCGGCTGTCCGAGGGGGTTTACTCCAGCCCGTCGGTGGCGGCAATGGGCATTGTGGCTCACGAGGTTGGCCACGCAGTGCAGGACTCCGTGGGCTACGCTCCACTGCGGCTGAGGGGTGCGATCGTCCCAGCGGTGAATCTGGGCTCTACCCTGGGCTACGTCTTCTTCTTTGCCGGCATCGTGATCAACTTGAGCGGTCTGGTTTGGGTGGGTATCGGCATGTTCTCCCTGGGCGTGGTCTTCGCCCTGGTGACACTGCCGGTGGAGTTCAACGCCAGCAGCAGGGCGCTGGCACTTCTCAAGGGCAACGGGCTGGTGAACGTCGAGGAGTACAAGGGCGCCGAGTCGGTCCTCTCGGCGGCTGCGCTGACCTATGTTGCGGCAGTCGCCCAGGCAATGGGCACTCTGCTCTACTTCGTCTATCTGGCCATGGGACGGAGGGATGACTAGGATGAGGGCAGGGATGCCCGCAGAAGCCGGCGACGGTGGTGTCCAGCCTGCGCGGCTGAGCACAGCGCCACCGTCGGACGCCAGGGATAGGCTTGTGCCTCTCACCGATATGAACGAGGCGGCCATGATAGAGATGGCCGCCTCGTTTGGTCAACCGGCATTCCGAGGCCGGCAGCTTTTCCACTGGGTGCATGGCAGGCTGGAGACCGAGTTCGGCTGCATGTCCAATCTGCCCCGGCCCTTCATCTCCCTTGTGGCCGAGGCCCACCCCCTGGGGACGCTGGCCACGGTGAAGGAGTTGGTGTCCTCCGACGGAGTGACCCGGAAGGGACTGCTGGCGCTTTCGGATGGGCAGAGGGTTGAGACGGTGCTGATGGAGGCCCCGGCCCCCGGCCACGAAGCGGATCGCTACACGGTCTGTGTATCCAGCCAGGTAGGCTGCGCCCTCGGCTGCAAGTTCTGCGTGACCGGCCAGATGGGCTTCGAAAGGCAACTGTCCGCCGGCGAAATCGTGGAGCAGGTGTACCATTTCGAGCGGTCGCTTCGCCGGGCATCGCCGAAGGGTGGCCACAGGCAAATTACCAACGTTGTTTTCATGGGGATGGGCGAGCCGATGGCCAACTTTGACTCGGTGCTGGCGGCAGTCCGGCTGCTGACCGCTCCAGAGGGGATGGGGCTGGGTGCCCGTCGGATCACTATCTCCACCTCGGGATTGGTGCCTGGGATCGAGCGGATGGCCGGCGAGGGGCTGCAGTTGGGGCTGGCGATCTCGCTTCACGCCCCCAACGACCAGCTTAGAGATCGGCTGATGCCGGTAAACCGCCACTACCCCATTGCCCAGTTGATGAAGGCGGCGGACAACTACGCTTCCGTGACGGGCCGGAGGGTCACCTACGAGTACGCGCTGATGGACGGCGTCAACGATGGTGGCGATCATGCGCGGGAACTGGGCGCCCTGTTGTCGGGGCCGCTGTGCCACGTCAATCTGATCCCGTTGAACCGATCGCTGGATCCGGCCCTGAAGCCCTCCCCACCCTGGCGTGTAGCTGCCTTCCGGCAATGGCTGGAGGAGGCCGGGATCGCCTGCACCGTGAGGGAGACCAAGGGGCAGGACATACTGGCGGCCTGCGGCCAGCTTCGCTACGCTGAGCAGGCTCCGAAATAGTGCTGGGTGCTGACCCTGGATTTCCAGCACTCAGCACCATATTGGAGATTGTTGTGAGGGTAAAGATCGCGCCTTCGATCTTGAGCGCGGACTTCTCGCGGCTGGGGGAGCAGGTGGCGGCCGCCGAGGCCGCCGGGGCCGACTATATCCACCTGGACGTGATGGACGGCCACTTCGTCCCCAACCTGACCATGGGCCCCAACCTGGTGGCGGCGGTACGCGCATCCACCACCTTGCCTCTGGACGTCCACTTGATGATCGAGGCTCCGGAGCGGATGGTTGCCCGTTTTGCCGAGGCGGGAGCAAACATCATCACCGTGCACCAGGAGGCCTGCCGGCACATCAACTACGTCCTGAACCTCATCAGGGATCTGGGGGTACGTGCGGGTTTGGCCCTGAACCCGGCGACGCCGCTGTCCACCGTGGAAGAGGTGTTGGACCAGGTGGACCTGCTGCTGGTTATGACCGTGAACCCGGGCTTTGGCGGCCAGAAGCTGATCCCCTCTACGATGAGCAAGATCTCCCGCCTCTCGTCATTGATGGCCTCTCAGGGGGTTGCGGCCGAGTTGGAGGTTGACGGGGGAGTCACGGCTGAGAACGCGGGCGAACTGGTGAGCGCCGGGGCGCGCGTTCTAGTGTGCGGCTCGAGTACGTTCAACAGCCGTGGGACGGTGTCGGAGAATCTGGCCGCGCTGCGCGGGGCAGTGGAGGCCGCCGGCCGCCAGGAATCAAGAAACCGGTGCGTGTAAGCACCGGCTGTCTTGGGCATTCCTCCGGAATCCGACCGTTGCGGACCAAGCTCAAATTGAGCGAGGGAGGGAGGCTACGAGGGCTTCTGCAGGGTCCGCATGCAGCGAGTGCAGATCTTGACGCTTATCTCCTGGTTGTCAACGGTTATCGTCGTCTTCTGGATGTTGGGCATCCATCGGCGATTGGTTCGGCGCTTGGAATGGCTTACGTTGTGTCCGAAGCCTACTCCCTTGCCGCACATCTGACACAGAGGCAACTTATCACCCTCCCCAATCCGGTCGATTCGGGCCTTGCGCAATGCAGGCAGGCTCTTCAACAAGAACCTGCCTGGGAAGCTCGACGCCACGGTTCACCGCCGCTATAATACCACAGGGTCCGAGCCAGGGCAATTGGGGCCAATCTTATTTTCAGCCGGGATGCAGATGCCAGGAATCGAGGATCTAGGTAAGATCGAGGTGAGCCCAAGGGCCATCGCATCTATCGCTGCGGACGCCGTCCTCCGCTCCTATGGGGTGGTCGGCATGGCCTCTGCGAGGCTGCAGGATGGGCTAGCAGAGGTATTGCACAGGGAGCACATGGAGCGCGGTGTGGTAGTGCACCTCGTGGACGGGCTGATCACCATCGACCTTTTCGTGATTGTGGAGTACGGCACCAGGGTGTCGGAGGTTGGCCGCAACATCGCCCAGAGCGTCAAGTTCGCCGTGGAGAAGGCGATCGGGATGCCCGTAGCCCGCGTGAATGTGAACGTCCAAGGGCTTCGGATCAGCGACCGCTCCTAGCCTCGAAACTTCCCAGCAACTAGCCAACCGGGGCCAAGCGGTGCCTCCTGCGGCTGCGATAGCCGATGGGCCGTTGTGACTCCGTCTGTGCCTTCCCCATTTCCCGAAAATCTACTCTCTTTTGGAAGAAAATGACCAACCAGGACAAAGTTGTGAGTAGGCTGCGTATCAGTGGTAGCGACCTGCGGCAGATGTTGGAGGTTGGTACTTCCCTCCTAGCGGAAAACGTCGAGCTGGTCAATTCGCTGAACGTTTTCCCTGTCCCTGATGGCGACACCGGCACGAACATGCTTCTCACCATGCAATCGGCACTGGAAGAGATGGCCAAGCTCACCGAAAAGGACGTCGGGGCAGCTGCCCGCGCTGCCGCTCACGGTTCGCTCATGGGGGCGAGGGGCAACTCGGGCGTAATCCTCTCCCAGATACTGCGGGGCATTGCCCGAGCGGTCGAGGGGAAGGATTACCTGGACGGGGCAGACCTGGCCGCCGCGTTCAAGGAGGGGGCCAACACCGCCTATCGGGGCATCGGCAAGCCGGTGGAGGGCACCATGCTGACGGTGGCGCGGGAGTCCGCCGACGCCGCGTTGGCAGCCGCCCAGGAGGAGCGAAGCGTAGCCCACGTGTTGCGATGTGCTGTCGAAGTCGGGCGCCAGTCCCTGGAGTCTACACCGGATCTGCTCCCAACTCTCAAAGAGGCGGGAGTGGTGGATGCCGGCGGGCAGGGCTACCTGCTGCTGCTGGAAGGCGCCCAGATGTTCGTCACGGGCGAGCGAACTGCTCCCCTGCTAGCAGCGGCCCCCAAGCTGAGTCCCGTTGCCGCGGTAGCGAAAACGGCGCCGGAGTACGGCTTCTGCACAGAGGTGTTGCTGCGCGGCGATGGGCTGGACCTGGAAGGGATTCGCCGCCAGTTGGAGGGCCTGGGAGACTCGGTTCTGGTGGTGGGCGAGCCCGATCTGGTCCATCTTCACGTTCATACCCATCAGCCCGGGGATGTCCTGAACTTCGCGGCCAAGCTGGGTAGTATGGATAAGGTGAAGATCGAGAACATGCAGCTCCAGCACACGGCTTACATGGGCGGTGCGGCTCGCGGCGATCAGCCCGTTCTGTCCGAAGGCGTCGGCGTGGTCTCTGTTGCGGCAGGAGCAGGGCTGGCCCGGGTGTTCAGGGATTTGGGGGTTTCCAGCGTGGTCCACGGCGGCCAGACGATGAACCCGAGCATCGAGGAGTTGGTCCATGGTGCTTCCCAAACCGGCTTCGCGCGCGTGATACTGCTGCCCAACAATCCCAACGTGGTGATGACGGCACAGCAGGCGCGGTCGTTGGCGATGCTGGAGTTGAGGGTGGTGCCGACTCGAACCATCTGCGAGGGGATAGCGGCGATGGTATCATTCAACCCCGAGATCGAGTTGGATGCGAACGTCGCGGCGATGACCGAGGCAGCCTCTCGGGTGCAGAGCATCGAGATCACACGGGCTGTTCGATCCTCGAAGGTCAACGGGCTGCAGGTTGAGGAAGGGCAGGCCATTGCCATGCTGAACGGCGCCCTTGTGGGGGCCGGCGAGTCTATCGAGATGGTAGTCACTAGGGCGCTGGAGCAGGCGCGGGCTGCCGATCACGAGGTGGTGACGGTCTACTGTGGGGAGGGAGTCAGCCTGGAGGAGGGCCAGAAGTTGGGGGCCAGCATCAGCGGCGCCTGGCCGAACCTGCAGGTAGAGGTGGTGGAGGGCGGCCAGCCGCATTACCCCTTCATCATATCCGTGGAGTAGATCACTTCATATCCGTAGAGTAGATCAATTCGGTGTTGGTCTTTCCGAGCAACGTCGGTAGGGGCGGGTCGCAAACCCGCCCCTATGTAGCATCTGGCACGGCCGGTTGTGGTCCGGTGACTGGTCCCCAGGAGCCGCCGAGTAAACCGGCCGTCCGAAGCGGGCGGCGTCAGGAGGAGAAGTGAGCAGGATCCGGGTTGTCACCGACAGCACCGCCGACATGGATGAGGGCGAGGTCCAGCGATTCGGGATCCGGATAGTCCCCCTGAATGTTCATTGGAACGGCGAGACCCAGCAGGACAAGGTCGAGATCAGCGTAGACGAGTTCTACCGGAGGCTGCGCGAGGAGAAGGGAACCCCGAGGACATCCCAGCCATCGGTGGGCCAGTTTGAGGAGGCCTACGGGCGATTGCTGCAGGAGGCCGACGCGATTGTCTCGATTCACATATCCTCAAAGCTGAGCGGCACCCTGAATTCCGCACAGGTGGCGGCCAGGAACGTGGCTCCGGACCGGATCACTGTGATCGATTCTTTTACCACGACTGCAGCTCTGGGGGCCGTCGTCCTGCGCACAGCCCGTCTTGCCCAATCGGGGGCATCCAGGGTGGAGTGTGTGTCGCTGGCGGAGGGACTGCTGCCAAGGCTCAGACTGGTTGCCTGCGTCGACACGCTGGAGTTCTTGCGACGCGGTGGGAGGATTGGACGTGCCCAGGCTCTTGCCGGAAACTTACTGGCCATCAAGCTGATTTTCCAGATCCAGGGTGGAGAAGTCATCCCGGTGGAGCGGGTTCGTACCAGGGCCGCGGCCATCAGGCGTACCGCCGACGCGGTCTCGGCACTCGGCTCCATCGAGGAGCTGTGTGTCCTTTACGGTGATGACCCAGCACCCGGTAGGCAGCTGTACGATATGCTGAAGGTAGCCCACCCCCTCCTGACACTTCAGTGGGGAAGAATAGGTCCCGTCCTAGGCACTCATACCGGTCCAGGGGTGGTGGGCGCATGCGCCATTATGGCGTCCTGACGCACCGGTTCACGTTGCAGCACTGATCTGCCCCGACAGCTTGGCTGCCGGCAACAGGAGGAAAATTGAATAAGGTTCTTGTTGTGACCGACAGCACCGCCGACGTGGATGACGATGAGGCTGTGCGGCTAGGGATCTCGACAGTCCCCCTCAACGTCCATTGGAACGGCGAGACGTATAAGGACAGGGTCGAGATCAGCATAGACGAGTTCTATCGAAAGCTGCGGGAGGAGAAGGGAACCCCAAGGACCTCCCAGCCCTCGGCCGGCCAGTTCATCGAGATGTACCGGAGACTTCTGGAGGACGCGGACGGGATAGTTTCCATCCACATATCTTCAAGGCTCAGCGGCACCTTCAACGCGGCTCAGGTGGCGGCGGGACAGGTGGCGCCAGAGCGGATTGCTGTGGTGGACTCCCGCACTCTTGCCTATGCGGAGGGGGCCCTGGTCACTCGGACCGCGGAGTTGGCGCAGAGAGGCGCGAGTCTGCGGGAGTGTGTGGATTATGCCGAGGCGCTTGTGCCCAGGTTGCGGCTCTTCGCGGCCGCGGATACCCTGGAGTTCCTGAAGCGGGGGGGTAGGGTGAGCCGGCTGCAGGCTTTCGCCGGCACCCTCCTGGCCATAAAGCCGATGATTCACGTGGTAGACGGGCTGTTGGTGCCCGCTGAGCGAGTGCGTACGAGGGCGGCCGCGGTGAAGAGAATGGCGGAGCTACTTCTGGCCCTGGGACCCTTGGAGGAGGCGGCTGTGATGTATGCGGACGATCCCGAGCCTGCTGAGCAGATGTACAGGATTATCCACGCCGCGCGGCCTGAGCTTCCGATAAAGCGTGGCAGAACGGGCGCGGTGATTGGGGCTCACAACGGTCCCGGGCTGTACGGCGCATACGCCCTTCTGGCGAAGTAACACAGGGCGAGGTGGTTTGAACGCGCATGCAAGAGGGAAGCATCACCAGACTCGCTGGACAGAGCCCGGACAGACTGCTAGAGCTGTGGACGACAGCGCAGAAGATCTTCTCCCAGGAACTGCGCACCGGATGCGCCGATAGGACGGTATACGGCGGAGCGGAGCGCTTCCTCTCCAACTGGGCCTCCTCCATCTCCGCACTTGAGGGCAGCTACCCAACCTGGGCGGAGGCGAAGCGAGTGCTGGCCATCCTGGTGGACTACGGAGGGCGTCCGCCGGAGGATCGGCAGACAGCAGCCAGGGATGCCCTGGAGTTGATGGGACAGGTGGTGGAGCGGATGAGGGCGCTGGGTAGCTCTCCGCCTTCAGTCTTCAGCCCTCAGCCTTCAGCGGTCAGCTCTCAGCGGCCCGCCCGTCCTAGCCCTCATCCGCAGTTCGGGCAGCCTCTCCCAGAGGGAGAGGGAAAGTCCCAACGCCCCGCCATTCCCCCTGCCACCGCCGTCCGCCGCGCCTCCGCTGCCCTCCGGGTCGCTCAGCCGACCCTGGCACTGGACGATCCAGTGCTGGCGATGAAGGGAGTCGGGAAGCAGAGGGCCGCCCTGCTGCGCAAGCTGGGGATACTGAGGGTGCGCGATCTGCTCCAGCACTTCCCGAGGGACTACCGGGACTACCGGGTTGTGAAACGGGTGGTGGAGCTAATGTTCGGCGAGAGGGCCAGCGTGCTGGGAGTGGTGGAGCACGTCCAGGTGCTGCCGGGGCCGCACAAGCGCTTCCGCACGACGGTGCGGGTGAGGGATGAGAGCGGGAGACTGACTGCCACCTGGTTCCGCTATGGATACGCAGGCGTCCGGCTGGCCCCAAACAGCCGCATCGCCGTGGCCGGTACCGTCTCGGGTTTTGGCGGCCAGTTGAGCTTCGACAGCCCTGATTGGGAGATGGCCGACTCTCCCCCACTCCATACTCGGCGGCTGGTTCCGGTGTATCCGCTCACCGAGGGGGTCTCTGACTACTGGCTGCGAGAGGTCATGTCGGCAGTAGTCCCCCAGTACGCCCCCAAGCTTCAGGAGCACCTCCCCCACTGGCTGCTGCAGAAGTACGGGCTGTTGCCGCTTACCGAGGCGGTCCTGAGGATCCACTTCCCAGCCAACCCTGGAGAGGTAATCGAGGCGAGGCACAGACTGGCCTTCGACGAACTGCTAATGGTGCAGTTGGCTGCATTGAAGCGCAGGTCGGAGTGGCAGGCCGGTTCCGTGGCCCAGCCACTGGTGCTGGAAGATGACACGCTGGATCGGTTCCTGTCCACCCAACCCTTTGTGCTGACCGAGGCTCAAAGACGGGTGATAGACGAGATCCGGAAGGACCTGTGTGAGAGCCTGCCGATGACCCGGCTGCTGGAGGGGGATGTTGGATCCGGCAAGACAATCGTGGCAGCCGTGGCTATGCTCTCCGCTGTGGCCGCCGGCTATCAAGGGGCCATCATGGCTCCCACGGAGATCCTGGCGGAGCAGCACGCTCGGACGCTGCACGAAAGCTACGGTAGGGCGCAGCAGTTCATCGAGGAGTTGCTGGGGCGGCCGCTGAGGCTGGAACTGTTGACCGGCTCCTCGAAAAAGGCAGATAGGGAGAGGATCTACCGGGACACGGCGTCCGGAGGCGTCGATCTGCTGGTGGGTACCCAGGCGCTGGTGCAGGAGGGGCTTGGTTTCAAGCGGCTTGGTCTGGCTGTGATAGACGAGCAGCACCGATTTGGGGTGGTCCAGCGATCGGCTCTTCGAGAGAAGGGGGGAACTCCCCACCTGCTGGTGATGACGGCGACCCCGATCCCGCGCACCCTGGCGCTGGTGCTCTACGGCGACCTTGACCTCTCGGTGATCGACGAGCTGCCGCCTGGGCGGCAGAAGGTGAAGACGGTCCTGCTCACGGCACCGGAGCGGTCCTACGCCTACGAGCACATACGCCGGGAGGTGGCTGAGGGGCGCCAGGCGTTCATCATTTGTCCCTTGGTGGAGGACAGCCCTCACCTGGAAGTGAGGGCCGCGACAGCGGAGTACGAGCGGCTGCAGGCAGGAGAGCTGTCCGAGCTGAGGCTGGCACTGCTCCATGGGCGGATGAAGCCCTCCGAGAAGGATCGAATAATGCTGGGCTTCCGGCGCGGGGAGTTCGACGTGCTGGTTTCCACATCCGTGGTGGAGGTGGGCATCGACGTCCCTAACGCAACGGTGATGCTGGTGGAGGGCGCCGAGCGCTTCGGACTGGCCCAGCTGCACCAGTTTCGTGGACGTGTAGGGCGCGGCTCCAATCCATCCTCCTGCCTCCTGCTCACGGACTCGGAGGAGGAGTCCGCTCTGGAGCGGCTGCGGACTGTGGCCTCGGTTTCAGACGGCTTCAAGCTGGCCGACGAGGATTTGAAGCTGCGGGGCCCGGGAGAGTATTTGGGGTTTCGCCAGAGCGGCTTCCCGGACTTTCGAATGGCCGATCTGGGCGACGCTCGCCTGGTGGAGTCTGCCAGGGAGGCAGCAACGGAGTTGCTGCGGCGCGACTCCGACCTGGCGCTGCCCGAGCACCGGGTATTGGCAGCCAGGGTTGAGGAGTTACGGCGGGCCGAGAGCTCGTGAGAAAGGGTATCCGGGAATGCGGATAATAGCTGGACTGGCGCGGGGAAGGCCGCTGAAGAGCATCGAGAGCCCAACAGTGCGGCCTACCAGCGACAAAGCAAAGGGGGCCATATTCTCCATCCTGGAGTCGGAGGCTTTCAAGCGTGGGATGGTTGAGCCTGGGTACTTGGCCAGGGTGGAGGATGGTGAGCTGGCCTTCCCGTGGAAGCGGGTGCTGGACCTGTACGCCGGGAGCGGTGCCCTGGGGATTGAGGCTCTGAGCCGTGGGGCAGAGTTGGTGGATTTCGTGGAGGCCGATTCCGGGGCGCGGGAAGCCATAGTGCAGAACTTGAAGAATGCCGGGCTGACGGCACGTGCGAGGGTTCACGGGCTGAGGGTTGAGTCGGCTATCTCGACATTTAGTGTACCCTATGATTTAATACTGTTGGATCCCCCCTACGATGATCCTGCCTTTGCATCGGTTTTTCGGAGGCTGTGCGAATCGGCTGTTGTTGGGATCCACACGTGTGTGGTGCTAGAACACTCCCGGCAGCGGGCGGTTGAGGTGGAATGTGGGCCGCTCGTGCTCCTTAAGACCCGTGTTCACGGAAGGACCGGGATCAGCGTTTACACTGCGGGACAACAGGAGTGAGACGTGCGTATCGCCATCTATCCCGGCACCTTTGATCCCTTTCACAACGGCCATCAGGACATAGCCCTGCGGGCGGCGCGGCTGTTTGACCGACTAATTGTCGCGGTATACGAGTATCCGGGCAAGGATGTGCTGTTTAGCACGCAGGAGAGGTTGGAGATAGCTCAGCGGGCTGTTGCGCCGTTCCCGAACATAGACGTGGAGCTGTTCTCAGGATTGGCGGTTGAATACGCCAAAGCGCGAAAGGCGTGCGCTCTCGTGCGCGGGCTGCGGGCCATCTCAGACTTCGAATACGAGTTCGAGATTGCGCACATGAATCGCCGCTTGAACCCCGAGGTGGAAGCCGTATTCCTGATGACCAGTTTGCCCTATGCCTTCTTGCGCTCTAGCATAGTAAAGGAGATAGCCAAGCTGGGCGGATCGCTGGAGGGTCTGGTGCCCGACGACGTGGGGGAAGCCCTGAGAAGGGAGTACGAGGCGCGGGCAAGAGCTGGCGGGCTACCCACCAGCAACCTGGTGCCATAGGGGGAATCGGCAAGAATGGATATTCTGTATCTGCTGGACCGACTGGAAACGGTATTGACCAGCGGCTCCCGCGTACCGTTCACTGGCAAGACGGTGGTGGACGAGCACGAGTGTCTTGACATAATTGACCAGTTGCGGGTGGCCGTGCCTGACGAGGTGAAGCAGGCCAAGAGGCTGCATGGGGACCGGGACCGGATTATCCAGGAGGCGGAGGAGAGGGCGTCCAGAATAGTCGCCCACGCTCAGGAGCAGGCCTCTAACCTGGCTGATCAGCACGAGATCGCCAAGGCGGCCGAATCTGTAGCCCGGCGCACCATGGCGGCGGCCGAGGCGGATGCCGCGGAGGCCAGAGAGGGGGCGGACCGATACGCCTCCGAGACGCTCGCGGAGTTGGAGCACCGGCTGGACGAGGTGATGGGTGTAGTGAGGAATGGACTCCGCTCGCTGGACAGCGGACACTCCGCCGGGGGGTACAGGGAGGAATATGGCGATGAGGCAGGAAGGCCGGGATAGGCCGTTTCTTCCTTGACGCCTGCAAAAAGCGGCCGTATAATCCCTGTGGGCTCGCCGAAGGCGGCCCTCTTATTATGCGTGACGTCTCTGCGTTGGGACTCTTTGGCGAACATTAACCATTGGGCACAGTCAGGGGCTGAACGGGAACGGAAGTGATGTGCTGTGATTGGTTTCAACATCGCTCAACTGCTCAAGAGTACCACCGGCACCGCTAGGTCGGTGGAGGTTGATGAGCAGGATCCGGAACTGGCAGCCGACCTGCATCTGGTATCGCCGGTACGCGGTTCACTGCGGCTTATGCGCACCTCATCAGGGGTGCTGGCGAAGGGACAACTCTCCTTCGAAGCTGAGTTCTCCTGTTCCCGCTGCCTGGAGTTGTTTGTCCGAACCCAGGAAATTAAGTTGAATGACGAGTTTTTGCCTGTAGTGGATGTGAGCACCGGGGTAGCCCTGCCTGAACCGGAAGACCCGGATACGTTCAGGCTTACTGCGGATCACCTGCTGGATCTGAACGAGGCGATCCGGCAGTACTCGATCGTGGAAGCGCCGCTGCAGCCTCTCTGCTCGGAGGGGTGCAAGGGCTTGTGTAGCCAGTGCGGGGCTAACCTTAACTTGGGATCTTGTGGTTGCCAGCCAGATGGCGTCGGCGACCCTCACGGGACGCTGGGGGAAATGCTGGCAGAACGAATGCGTCGGGCCGGTTTCAAGACAGAACAGGAGTAGACAGAATTGGGCGCACTACCTAAGAAGAAGATATCCCACTCGGCACAGGGCAAGCGACGGAGCCACCTCGCCATCGAGATGCCGAACATGATGACCTGCCCTCAGTGCCATGCCCTGAAGCTGCCTCACCACGTGTGTCCGAACTGCGGCACCTACAAGGGGGAGCAAGTTCTCACGATCAAGCCGAGGAATAGCGAGGGCTAGAAGACTGGCACCTAGAGTAGCTTTCGTTTTCCCCGGCCAGGGCGCCCAGAAGGTCGGCATGGGGGCAGGGCTGGCTCAATGCAGCGCTGCTGCACGCGAGCTTTTCGCTGAGGCCGATCGGACCACCGGTTTGCCGTTGGCTCGGGTCTGCTTTGAAGGCCCCCAGGAGAGACTAACGGACACCGCGTTTGCCCAGCCGGGAGTGGTGGCGGTGAGCCTGTCGGCCGCCGCCGCGCTGTCCGAGAGACTGGCAGCAGATGGACTGTCTCTGACCCCGTCTCTCTGCGCCGGACACAGCGTTGGCGAGTTGGCCGCTTTGGTTTTCAGCGGCGCTGTAACCCCCACTCAAGGGCTTCAATTGGTTGCCGTCCGGGGTCGTTTGATCGCCGAAGCGTCTGCCATGGTGGATGGCACCATGGCGGCGGTGCTGGGGTTGGACGAGGCTCCTCTGTCAGAGGTGTGCTCCGTCGCCTCCAGAGAAAGCGGAGAGACTGTCCAGGTGGCAAACCTCAACGCGCCAGGACAGATTGTAATCTCGGGGCACCGCAAGGCCGTTGCTAGGGCCGGCGAGCTTGCTATAGAAGCAGGCGCTCGCCGGATCGTTGAGCTTGATGTTAGCGGCCCCTTCCACTCCGTGTACATGCAGCCTGCTTCAGACGGCTTCCGCGTGCCTGTGGCGGAGGCCTCGGTTGTCTCCCCAGAGATCCCTTTGGTTCTCAACACCAGCGCCGGCATCTCAAGTGATCCAGAGGAAATACGGCGTGAACTAGTGGTCCAGGTGACCAGCCCCGTTCGATGGTCAAACTCTGTAAAGTGTATGGTGGATGCCGGGTGCACTGTCTTTGTGGAGCTAGGGCCCGGACAGGTCTTGGGCGGATTGATCAAGCGAATCGCCAGAGACGTGATGATCCTCAACGTCGAGGACGAAGGCAGCCTCAATAGCACCGCGGGTAAGCTTGCCGAGGTGCTGGGTCGCTAGACGCAGCGCTCTGGCGGCCGGGAGACCCACCAGTTCGCTATCGCGGGGGATGGACGGCGGCGAGTTGTGTTCATACGTCCGACGGACACCCTCATTTCATTACTCTGCAGTTGTTTCGAACCGGGCGGGAGGTTCTCGTGGACAGCGAAAAGGTCGCTCTAGTCACCGGTGGATCCCGCGGGATAGGCAGGGCCATCGCTTTGCGGTTGGCCCGCGAGGGCGTCGCCGTGGTGGTGAACTACGTCTCTAGAGAGGCTGCTGCCCGTGAGGTGGTAGATGCCGTCTTGGCTGAGGGTGGTCGAGCCTCTAGTGTCCAAGCCGACGTCTCCGTTGCTGTTGAGGCTGAGGCGATGGTGGATGGTGTGCTGAAGGAATATGGCAGCCTGGACATCCTGATCAACAATGCTGGGATCACCAGGGATGGTCTGCTGCTGCGGATGTCGGAGGCGGACTGGGATGCTGTCCTTGACACCAATCTCAAGGGGGCCTTCGTCTGCACCAAGGCTGCCCTTCGCACCATGATGCGACAGAGGTACGGCCGGATCGTGAACCTGAGCTCCGTGGCGGGGCTCATGGGGAACGCCGGCCAGGCCAACTACTCCGCCTCCAAGGCGGGGTTGATCGGCTTTACAAAGGCGGTGGCGCGAGAGGTTGCCAGCCGCAACATCACCGTCAACGCCGTGGCACCAGGCTATATCGAGACCGACATCTGGAACGGCGTTCCCGAGCATGCCCGGGCGGGACTGTTGCAGTTGATCCCGATGGCCAGGGCGGGGCAACCGGAGGATGTGGCCGAGGTCGTGGCTTTCCTCGCATCTGATGCCTCCCGCTATATGACGGGTCAGGTGCTCTCCGTGGATGGCGGAATGGTGATGAGCTAGTGTTCCATAAGATCCTTATCGCCAATCGGGGCGAGATCGCCGTTCGGATCATCAGGGCCTGTCGCGAGCTTGGGGTGGCGACCGTTGTTGCCCACTCCGAGGCAGACCGCCGTTCTCTAGCCGTGGAGCTCGCGGATGAGGCGATCTGTATCGGGCCGGCCCCGTCCGACAAGAGCTACCTCAACATCTCCAATGTGGTGAGCGCCGCGTTGGTGAGTGGCGCGGAGGCCATCCATCCCGGTTACGGTTTCCTATCTGAGAACGCATACCTGGCAGAGGTGTGCGAGCAGTGCCAGATCACTTTCATCGGGCCATCCGCCAAGGCCATCGAGCGTTTTCACGACAAGTCCGCGGCTCGGGAGATGATGAGAGAGGCTGGATTACCGGTGCTGCCGGGGATTGACAGGCCGGTGTACACTCTGGATGCTGCCCAGCAGGCTGCGGCCGAAATCGGGTATCCTGTGATGGTGAAGGCGTGCGCCGGGGGCGGTGGGCGAGGCCTGAGACCCGCCTTCGACGAGACGGAGTTGGCCCGAAACTTCCCAGTGGCCCAGCGAGAGGCTCAGAGCGTTTTCGGCAACGGCGGCCTCTACCTGGAGAAGTTGGTGGAGGAAGCTCGCCACGTCGAAGTGCAGCTGCTGGTGGACAGGTACGGCAAGGCTCTGCATTTTGGGGAGCGGGATTGCTCTCTGCAGCGCCGGCACCAAAAGTTGCTGGAGGAAACCCCCTGTATCGCCCTGGACTCGACGGTCAGGGCTGAGATGGGCGAGCGGGCCGCGGCCGCGGCAGCCGCGGTAGGCTACGAGGGGGTCGGGACCATCGAGTTTCTGGTGGACCGTGCGGGGCGCTACAGTTTCATGGAGATGAACACCAGAATTCAGGTAGAACACCCCGTTTCGGAGATGACCTCGGGCGTAGATCTGCTAAAATGGCAGATGCGGGTGGCCGCTGGGGAGCCACTGGATTTCGATCAGTCGGACATAAAGCCCCGAGGACACGCCATAGAGTGCAGGGTGAACGCCGAGGATCCGGCCAGGGGGTTCGCACCTCAATCCGGACTCATCACCGGCTTCCTTGCACCGGGCGGCCCTGGAATCAGGGTGGATTCCCACCTGTACCCCGGCTATCAGATGCCAACGTACTACGATTCGCTGTTGGCGAAGGTAATAGCCTGGGGAGAGGATCGGGCAGAGGCTGTTGCTCGGATGAGGCGGGCGTTGGAGGAGTTCAGGCTCAATGGCGTTGCCACCAATATTTCGTTCCAGCTGGCGTTGATAGCCAGCCCGGAGTTCCTCGAGGGACGGTTCGACACCCACTTCGTCGAGCGATGGCTGGCAGAGCGGGAAGCTGCCGAGGCCGAAGTGGGTGGTGCGCGAGAGTTGCACGGGGCTTAGCACTGGGAGATGGCACAATGATGCCGGAGTCAGACTTCTGCACAGTAAGGATCTCGCCTGGCGTTCTGGCCACTATTGCTGGCCTGACCACGGTATCGGTACCCGGGGTACTGAGGACCAGCGGTGGCCTCGTGGATGGGGTGAATAGACTGGTTGGGCGGGATGATCCTACCCAGGGCATTAAGTTGAGAGTTAAAGACGAGTTGGTGTACCTGGACGTTCATGTAGTGGTGGAGCACGGCGCCGATCTGATACGGGTTGGCAGCCAGATTCAGCGGGACGTGGCACAGGCAATCGACAAGATGGTAGGGTTGCCGGTGGCCGAGATCAACGTGTACGTTCAGGACATGGAGTAGCAGCTCGCCGGAGAGTAAGCGATGTCAGCTTCGCAGCGACAGCTGCACGGGCGTCGAGCCGCTCGCACCTTGGCGCTCCAGAGTCTCTTTGAGGTGGACACCACCGGCCACAAGCCGGATGAGGTTCTGGCGCGGCGTGCCGCGGAGGACCTACTTTCGCCTGAGGCCGCCAAGTATGCCGGGGAGTTGGTGAACGGGGTTCTCCAGCACGTCTCGGCCATAGACGATCTAATCAGGAAGGCTGCACCCGCGTGGCCGTTTGCCCAGATGGCGGGCATCGATCGGAATATAATCCGAATCGCCCTCTACGAAGCGCTTTTCGGAGAGGAGATCGTCCCCTTCAAGGTTGCCGTGAATGAAGCCGTGGAACTGGCGAAGAAGTTCGGCAGTGAGAGCTCCGGCCGGTTCGTGAACGGTGTCGTTGGGAAGATCGTCTCCCAGGAGGAGGCGAAGCGGGACGCAGGCACAGGCTCGACAGTCGGCTAGAAGTTGGGAAGGAAGGAGTGTACGAGTGACTCTGGATGTACAGACACAGGATAAGCTGAAGAAGATCGTTTCGGAGCAGCTCAGTGTAGACTTGGAGGATGTCGTTCCGGAGGCTTCGTTCATCGAAGACCTCAATGCGGACTCCCTAGATCTGGTTGAACTGATCATGACGATGGAAGAGGAGTTCAACATCAAGATCTCCGACGAGGACTCTGAGAAGATCCAGACTGTCCAAGATGCGATCGATTATCTGCAGGAGCATCTGGACTAGTCTCGCGGAGCCGCCATTCTGGACGGCCAGAGTGCCGGCAGCCCCCGTTCGTCTCTGTTCAGCTGCTTCGGTCCTCGCTCATCGAGGTGCCGGAGAGGCCGGCGACGAGAAGGGCAGTTGTGGGGTGAGCTAAGGCAATTGGAAATGAGGCAATCATCACGCGATGGAAACCGGCGCTGGGGAAGAGTCAGAGGCTAAGAAACTCACAATAATCGAGCATCTGGAGGAGGTGCGATCGAGGTTAATCATCTCGGTCATAGCCCTCCTGATTGCGACTACCTTTTCGTTTATCTTCACTGGAAAGTTGTTGGAGATCCTGCTGATTCCTTCAGGTGGGATCAGGCCGGTGTTCCTGAAGCCGACCGAAATGTTCATCACCTACTTCAAGGTGGCATTGATCGCTGGTGTTGGGCTTGCGATGCCGGTGATCGTCTACCAGTTGATCCGGTTCATCGTGCCCGGGCTGAAAGCGGAAGAGAAGCGCTATCTGTTCTTTGTGGTGCCCGGCGCCACATTCCTGTTCCTGCTTGGAGTCACCTTTGGCTTCGTTGTGCTGCTCCCCTTCGCCTTGAAGTATCTGCTGACATTTGGCGGGGACATCGCTAGCGCCTTCATCAGCATTAGCGAGTACACATCCTTCGTGGTGACGCTGTTGCTCTGGATGGGGTTGGCCTTTGAGACGCCTATGATCATCGTTTTCATGGCTAAGCTTCATGTCGTGACGCAGAAGCAGCTACGAAGTTATTGGAAGTTTGCCCTGGTCGGCGCTTTCATCATAGCGGCTATCATCACGCCTACTCCCGACCCGTTTAACCAGACTCTGGTTGCGGTTCCGCTCTACCTTCTTTATGAGGTTGGGGTGCTGTTCGCCCGGTTTGTATAGGGGCGGTGGCTCCTTAGAGGAGCTGGTGCCATGGGCGTCGGTGTAATACTCGGCTGCTTGACTCCACATCCACCGGTTTTCGTGCCCGCCGTTGCCGGAGAGCGCGTCGAGCAGGTGCGCCAGAGCGTGGATGCGATGCGCTGCCTGGCCGCGGAGATCGGGGAGCTCGCCCCCGAGACTCTGCTGTTGATATCGCCCCACGCCCCGGTGGACCCTCTGTTCATGAGTGTCTCAGTTGCCGATCGGTTCAGCGGGAGCCTCGCCGATTTTGGCGCTCCATCGGTGAAGGTCTCGGCCGAAGGCGATCCCTCCTTGGTCTCCGCCTTGAGAGTGGAGTGCGCCGCCCAGGGAGTGCCTCTGATGGCCATGAGCCGGCCCGGCGCGACCCATCACCTGGACCATGGCGCGTGCGTTCCGCTCTATTTCTTGCGGGAAGCAGGAGTGGATAGCGCCCTCACCCTGGTGTCTTTCTCTTCCCTCAACGTCGGTCTGCACCTGCGCTTCGGTGAGGCCATCGCTGCCGCGGCGCGCTCCTCCCGGAGAAGGGTTGTCCTAGTGGCGAGCGGTGACATGTCCCACAGACTTATCCCCGGTGCCCCAGCCGGATTCAGTCCAGCGGGAAACCAGTTTGACCAGACCATCGTGACACTGCTGAAACGTGGGGACTACCCCGGCATCCTCTCCATCGACGACGAACTGCTGTACCAGGCCGGGGAGTGTGGCTATCGCGCTCTGGTTATCGCCCTTGGGGCGCTGCCCAACTCGAAGCCAGAGGTGCTCTCCTACGAGGGACCCTTCGGGGTGGGGTACCTGGTTGCGCGCTTTGTCCCTCCAGATACCCAGTCTGCTGAGGTAGTCGATGCTGCCACCAACGCGGCCAGAGTCTCGAGTGAACCCGAGGAGTCCGAGGTTCTGCACCTTGCGAGGGCCGCGGTCGAAATCTACGTTCGAGAGGGCAGAGTGATCGAGCCGCCATCCCATGCTGCGGGGGTTCTGGGGAGCCGGGCAGGCGTGTTCGTTTGCCTGAAGAGCGGTGGCGATTTACGGGGGTGCATCGGTACATTTCAGCCCACCGAAGGGTCGGTGGCCGCGGAGATCGTGCGCAACGCTGTGGCCGCCGCGTCGTGCGATCCGAGGTTCCAGCCGGTGCGCGCACAGGAGTTGCCGTTGCTGCACTACTCAGTGGATATTCTCTCGAACCCGGAGCCGGTTGAGGGGATGGATCAGCTGGACCCTAATCGGTACGGCGTGATTGTGCAGAGCGGGATCAAGAAGGGGTTGCTTCTTCCCGACCTTGAGGGGGTCTCGACCGTGAGCCACCAGGTGGAGATCGCACGAGGGAAGGCTGGGATCCCCCCTTGGGCGGAGATGGACCTGTTCCGCTTCACGGTGCGACGGATATCGGAGTAGGTGCCCTGGGCGGCCCGGATGGCTAGCACCAAGAGGAGTGGAGGCCAAGGCCTCCACTCCTCTTGGTGTGGGGTTGCGGGCTGAGCTAGTCCAGGTATTCCTCGCGAATCGGGGCAAAGATGTCCACGACTACGGAATCCTCAGCGGCAAGTGCGCCGTGAGGCACGTTCGGGAGGATGGCATAGCTGTCGCCGGGCTTGATGAGCCGGGTCTCATCGCCAATGGTCATGTGGAGCGCCCCAGAAAGGACGAATCCGACCTGCTCGTGGGGATGCGTGTGGATATCCACTGTGCTGCCGTTGGCCATCGTGATGCGCACGGCCATAGTCTTCTCTCCGGCGGTCACCAGCTTCCGCGTGATGCCCGGGACCGGGACAACGGTCTTGAACTCTGCCTCGTTCCAGAATGCCATGAGTGCCCTACCTCCCTGTGCGAATATGTAGCGTCGGGGCTTGTCCCCGACTGGACCGAACGTAGGGCGTGACGCTGTGCTCGCTCGCGTCACAAACCCCTACACCACACTCTGGAATCAAACTCCCGATGCTGTGAGTCGGCGATTAGAGGTAGAAGCGAAAAGTGGAGGCTCAGGCCGGGTTTCGGCTGAAGCCTCCACTACAGTTGGTCGGCAAAACCGACCGCAAAGTGTTAAGCCGTTTGGGTCTGATCCTTCATGTCTTCCATGTCGAGGGGGCGCTCCGCTCGAGTGAGGAGCAGCGGACTTTTGCGACTGGCAATCGTCTCAGCGCTGATCACGCACTTCTTGACGTCGGCGCGAGACGGGATCTCAAACATGACGTCCAGGAGGATATCCTCGATGATGGTCCTCAAGCCGCGGGCTCCGGTCTTGTAAAGGAGGGCCTGCTCGGCTGTCGCCTCCAGGGCATCGGGCGTGAAGACCAGTTCCACCTTATCAAGGGAGAGGAACTTGGAGTACTGCTTAGTGATGGCGTTCTTGGGCTCCACAAGGATGCGAACCAGGTCATCCCTGCTGAGCGGATCTATGCTGACCGTCACCGGCAGGCGACCGATGAACTCCGGGATGAGCCCGTAGCGGAGCAGGTCGTCCGCCACCAGCTGGTGGAGCAGGTTGGCATCTTCCTCTGGGGTCCTGGACTCGGCGGTGAAGCCGATGGTCCGGCGGGCACCTACCCGCTTGGCGACTATCTCTTGCAGCCCCTCAAATGCGCCGCCGCAGATGAAGAGGATGTTGCCGGTGTTGATCTGGATGAAGTCCTGGTGAGGGTGCTTGCGGCCGCCCTGAGGAGGCACGTTGGCAATGGTACCCTCGATGATCTTTAACAGCGCCTGCTGGACACCCTCGCCGGAGACGTCCCTTGTAAGGGATGGGTTGTCGCTCTTGCGGGCGATCTTGTCTATCTCGTCGATGTAGACGATGCCGCGCTCCGCCCTCGGGATGTCGAAGTCCGCGGCCTGAATGAGACGCAGCAGAATATTCTCGACATCCTCGCCAACGTAGCCGGCCTCGGTGAGGGCCGTGGCGTCGGCGATACAGAAGGGGACATCTAAGACCTTGGCCAGGGTCTGGGCCAGGAGTGTCTTTCCGCACCCGGTTGGTCCGACCAGGAGGATGTTGCTCTTCTGCAGCTCGACGTCGTCAACCTGCATCCCAGCGTTGACCCGCTTGTAGTGGTTGTAGACCGCGACAGAGAGGACCTTCTTGGCTCGCTCCTGGCCGATAACGTAGGAGCTCAACTGCTCGAAGATCCGCTTAGGGGTGGGAACCTTAGACAACGGAACCTTAGCCCGGGCAGCCGGCTGGGATTCTTCGTCGATGATTTCGCGGCATAGGTCTACACACTCATCACATATGTAGACTGCTCCCGGTCCCGCGATCAGTCGGCGCACCTGATCCTGGCTCTTTCCGCAGAATGAGCAGTGGTACTGACCACGGGTAGGTCGCTGATTGGCCATCTCTGAACGGTCCTCCTCTTTGGGATAGGCGGGAAGCAGCACTTATTGCTGGGCGGGCGGCGTCGCCCGCCTCGGGGTGAAGCCTCTGGAGATCGGGGCCGACCGTAGCCCAAAAGCTCGGCGGCCCCTGCGTTCCATCTACTATTTACCTATATCGGCAGATTGCCACCAAACCTCTAGCGCTTGGAGAGGACGGTATCGACGATGCCGTACTCTCTTGCCTGATTCGCGTCCATGAAGAAGTCGCGATCGGTATCCTTGATGATCCGCTCCAGAGGCTGGCCGGTGTGCTGGGCCATGATCTCTCGAATGCGGTTCTGGAGGCGGAGGATCTCCTTGGCTCGGATCTCGATATCCGCCGCGGCTCCCTCAAAGCCTCCCGACGCCTGGTGGATCATCACCGTGGAGTTGGGCAGGGTGTAGCGCTTGCCCACTGCGCCACCACCCAGCAGCACTGTACCCATGCTGGCGGCGAACCCCACGCAGATCGTAGCCACGTCAGGCTTGATCAGTTGCATTGTGTCGTATATTGCAAGACCCGCCGTTATTATCCCACCAGGAGAGTGGATATACATATTGATATCCCTCTCCGGATCCTCTCTCTCGAGGTAGAGGAGTTGGGCGATGATCAGGTTGGCGACGTTGTCGTCTATGGCAGTGCCCAGGAAGACGATACGCTCCTTCAGAAGCAGGGAGTAGATGTCGAATGCCCGCTCACCACGGTTGGTGGTCTCGACCACCATCGGTACCAGCTGATTCATGATGTTGTCAGCGTTCATGCTTTTTCCTCTGTCTGACTTTCGACAGCCGCGGGGACAACCTCTTCCTGCTCGGCCTCGGTTTTCTTCTCCCCTTCTCCGCTGGCTATCTCAATCAGTCGCTCCAGCGTCTTGCGCTCTCGAAGAATGGGGAGGAGATTCGCCCCCAGTCGTTCTCGCTCCGCGGCGTCGGTCCTCACCTTGCGAGTAGCCAGCGCCTCCTCCACGGCGAGGTTCAACTCGTCGTCGCTTACCGCAATGTCTTCTGCTTTGGCCACCGCGTCCAATACGAGGGTGCGCTTCAGTTGTCTTCGCGCCGTTGTGAACAACTCGTCCTTGAGGGTCTCGTCGGTTCGATTGCTGAAACGGAGGAACTGCTCGTAGGTGAGCCCCTCCCTACCCAATCGGTTCTCGGTGTTTTTACGCAGCCCTTCTGCCTGTTCCTCAACCCAGGTCTGAGGCGGCTCGGCCTGGGCCTGGTCGACGACCGCGGCCAGCACCGACTCCTCAAGATTCTCCCTGGCCTGGGCCTTCGTCTGCTGCTCCAGCTCCTTGCGGACGGTTGCCCTCAACTCGTCCATGGCGGCGTGCTCGCCGATGGACTTGGCGAACTCGTCGTCCAGTATGGGGAGCCGTTTCTCCTTGACTTCGGAGAGGGTGGCCTCGAAGGCGGCTTCCTTGCCGGCAAGCTCCTTTTCGGAGAACTCTTCCGGCAGGGTGGCATCGAATGCCTTGCTCTCGTCCTTCTTCATGCCGATCAACTGCTCGGCGACGCCAGGGGCAATGATCTGGCGGTCGGTGGCGACCACCAGGTTGATACCTTTGCTGTCGATGAAGTTGCGATCCTCCACACGACCGCGGATGTCGATGGTGAGTAGGTCGCCTGACCGCGCTTCTCGGTCGACTGGAGTCCACACTGCCTTGCTCTGTCGCAGGTTCTCCAGGGCGTTGTCCACCTGCTCCTCGGTGACCTCCGGCACCTCCAGGGTTTGCCGGATGGAGCTGTAGTCGCCCAGTTCCACCTTGGGGCGGACGGCGACGGTCGCTTTGACCGATAGCGGCTCTGCGCTGATGACGTCGAGCTTGGGAGCGTTCACAGGCTCGATGGCGGTTTCCCGAACCGCCTCTTCGTAGGCTTCCGGTATGGCGATCTCCAGCGCCTCGTTCATCAGGGCCTCTCTGCCCACTAGACGCTCGACCATGACGCGTGGCGCCTTGCCGCGGCGGAAGCCGGGGACGTTGACTCTGGAGGCGATGCGTCGATATGCCTTTTCCATGGCCTTTTCGACGCGCTCGGGTTCGATCTCCATGTCGAGGACGACCTGGCTACCCTCGATTTCAGAGGCGGTTACCTTCACGAAGCTGTCATCTCCTTCTCTGCTCTGCTGCCGATACCGTTTTGGCGGCACTTACACAATTGGGCTCTTTCTCCAAAGAGCCCAAATCAGATCCCTATCCGCCAAAGGAAAGATGAGGTAAACGAGGAACCTTGCCTCGACTAGCTGGTACGCTGGAGCGGAAGACGAGATTCGAACTCGCGACCCTCACCTTGGCAAGGTGATGCTCTACCACTGAGCCACTTCCGCACTAGATTCTGTTCACAAAGGGCGGGAACCTGGTAGGCGGCCAAACGCCCGAACCATCACCTATAAAACAGCTTCCAGCTCTCTGTGTTGTCTATCGCCGTCAGTGGGGAAGGCGGGACTCGAACCCGCACCCCTTGCGGGACGTGATCCTAAGTCACGCTCGTCTGCCAGTTCCGACACTCCCCCGGATCCTGGTGAGCCGCACAGGACTCGAACCTGTAACCAATTGATTAAGAGTCAATTGCTCTGCCAGTTGAGCTAGCGGCCCGACGAGGAAGATTATAGCGAATGGGCTTTTGGGATGCAAGGGGGGAGGACCGGCTGGAAATGGGTTGACGTTCGCGGCGGGCTTCCTGTCGAGCCCACCCAGAAATGGGCCCTTGCTCTGGCTCGGTTTCTTTCTCTAAAGGTGTATCTCCATTCACGTTCCTGGTCCGGAAATTGCGTGATTCTGGTCTCAAGTGGTGTCCACCGATGGCGATTCTGTCTGTGCGGCTGCCTTGCGAGGGACGCTTCGGTCCACGAGGAGGCTGAACGAGGCGCAATTCCTGTGCGTACTGGTTCCGGGAAATCGTTGACTCGCCGCTCCCTTTTTGGTAAAATGGCCTTTACGGCCAAGGTATGCCCAATTCCTGCCTGCCACGATCTAGTGCGGAGGGTTGCAGTCTATGACAGTTGTTCGTCCTTCTACCTCATTGGCCCCCGTGGACGGGAGCAGTAGGCTCTCGTTTGCCCGCATCGCCGATGTCATGAATATTCCAAACTTGATTCAAGTTCAGCGGGACTCCTTCCAATGGTTCAGGGATGAGGGTTTGAAGGAGCTATTTGCCGAGATCTCGCCCATCCAGGACTTCACAGGGCGAAATCTCGAATTGATCTTGGCTCAGGATACCATTGACGACGGAAAGCCCGTCAAGGGGTACCGCTTCGACGCTCCGAAATGCTCCGAGCACGAGTGCCGGGAGCGAGACACCACCTACGCGGCCCCACTCAGGGTGCGCGCCCGTCTGGTCATCAAGCAGACTGGGGAGATAAAGGAACAGGATATCTTCATGGGCGACTTCCCGCTCATGACAGAGAATGGCACCTTCGTTATTAACGGAGCCGAGCGGGTTGTTGTCAGCCAGTTAGTCAGGTCGCCGGGTGTTTACTTCACCGTGGAGGAGGATTCCTCCAGCGGCCGGCCCCTCTGCATGGGCAAGTTGATCCCAAACCGCGGCGCCTGGCTGGAGTTCGAGACCAGCAATCGCGATGTGCTATCCGTGAAGGTGGACCGGAAGAGGAAGATCCCGGTTACCACCCTGCTGCGGGCTATAGGCTTCGGATCCGACGAGCAGCTGTTGGAGCTGTTCCAAGACGTCGACACGGATCGGGAGCACCAGTACATCGCGGCTACCATTGAAAAGGATGTGTCGCGCACAACCGAAGAGGCGCTGATGGAGTTCTACCGCCGACTCCGCCCGGGCGACCCGCCCAACCCGGAGAACGCGAAGAACCTGCTGAACTCTCTCTTCTTCAACTTCAGAAGATACGACCTGGGAAGGGTTGGCCGCTACAAGCTGAACCGCAGGCTCGGTCTGGACATCCCCACGACTGAGCGTGTGCTGACTCCGTTAGATCTGACAGAGATCGTCAAGAAGATGGTCCAGATCAATAACGGCCAGGGTCGACCGGATGACATCGACCACCTGGGGAACCGGCGGGTCAGGGCTGTGGGCGAATTGATACAGAATCAGTTCCGCGTGGGCCTTCTGAGAATGGAGAGGGTGGTCAAGGAGCGGATGACCATCCAGGAAATGGAGCAGGCGACTCCTGCCGGCCTCGTGAACATCAGGCCTGTAGTGGCGGCCATGCGAGAGTTCTTCGGCGGCAGCCAACTCTCCCAGTTCATGGACCAGACCAATCCGCTGGCTGAGATCACCCACAAGCGCAGGCTGTCTGCCCTTGGGCCCGGTGGCTTGAGCAGAGACAGGGCGGGCTTCGAGGTCCGCGACGTTCACCATAGCCACTATGGTCGCATATGCCCTATCGAGACTCCAGAAGGTCCGAACATCGGACTGATCGGTAGCCTGGCGACCTACGGGCAGATTAACCAGTACGGGTTTATCGACACCCCCTACCGAAAGGTCTATCGCAGGGTGGCCAACGACCCGGGGCAGATCGTGGGGATGTTCGTGCGGACCAAGGTGACCGACCCCGCGAACGGAGCAGTCATTGCCGAGCCGGGCGCCCAGATCGACGCGAAGCTGGCGAAGGCACTGGCCAAGCTGCCGATTACCGAGATTGAGGTCCGGCCATACGTGTCGGGAGAGATAGTTCGCCTGACCGCCGATGAGGAGGACCTTTACACCGTTGCCCAGGCAAACGTTCAGCTGAACCCCGACGGCACCTTCGTGGACGAGAGGGTCTCGGTCCGCCACGGTGAGAAGTTCCTGCTGGAGGTACCGGATCGGATCGACTACGTGGACGTGTCGCCCAGGCAGACGGTTTCGGTGGCCACGGCCTTGATCCCGTTCCTGGAACACGACGATGCTAACCGCGCCCTGATGGGTTCCAACATGCAGAGGCAGGCGGTGCCCTTGCTCCGGCCTGAAGCGCCCCTGGTGGGGACGGGAATGGAGCGGCAGTCGGCCCAGGACTCCGGCCAGGTGATGCTCTCCAGGGTGGATGGCGTTGTTGAGTCGGCAACGGCCAGGGAAGTGGTGGTCCGGGACATGGAGGGTGCTCTACACCCCTATGCGCTGCAGAAGTTCCTTCGATCCAACCAGGGAACCTGTATTACCCAGCGACCGATGGTCATGAAGGGACAGCGAGTTAAGGTGGGCCAGCCGCTGGCGGACAGCTCTTCGACCGAGAATGGAGAGCTGGCCCTGGGGCAGAACGTATTGGTGGCCTTCATGTCCTGGGAGGGTAACAACTTCGAGGACGCGATCATCCTGAGCGAGAGCATCGTAAGGGACGACAAGTTCACATCCATTCACATCGAGAAGCACGAGACTGAGGCGAGGGACACCAAGCTTGGTCCGGAGGAGATCACCAGAGACATCCCTAATGTAGGCGAGGACAGTCTGAGGGATCTCGACGAGAACGGGATCATCCGAGTCGGCGCAGAGGTCGGCCCCGGCGACATTCTGGTGGGCAAGATCACCCCCAAGGGCGAGACGGAGCTGACCGCGGAAGAGCGACTGCTGAGGGCCATATTCGGCGAGAAGGCTCGAGAGGTGAAGGACACATCGCTGCGAGTGCCCCACGGCGAGCGGGGCAAGGTGGTTGAGGTCCGTATCTTCGAGCGGGGTAGCCACGACGAACTGCCTGCCGGTGTCAACAAGCTGGTGAGGGTGAGCATAGCCCAGAAGCGGAAGATCTCCGAGGGCGACAAGATTGCGGGCCGCCACGGCAACAAGGGCGTGATCGGAAGGATCATGCCTATTGAGGACATGCCCTTCTTGCCGGATGGGACTCCGGTGGAAATCGTGTTGAACCCTATCGGCGTCCCCTCTCGAATGAATGTGGGGCAGATCCTGGAGACCCACCTGGGTTGGGCTGCCGCCGCGCTTGGTCTGAAGGTGGCGTCACCGGTGTTCGACGGCGCAACCGAAGAGGACATCAGGGATCTGTTGGGGGAGGCGGGGCTGCCGCGTTCCGGCAAGATTATGTTGTACGACGGGCGAACAGGGGAGTCCTTCGATCAGCCGGTGACCGTGGGCCAGATCTACATGTTGAAGCTGGTCCACCTGGTCGAGGACAAGATCCACGCTCGGTCCACGGGGCCCTACTCGCTGATTACGCAGCAGCCGCTGGGAGGCAAGGCGCAGTTCGGCGGCCAGCGCTTCGGAGAGATGGAGGTGTGGGCCCTGGAGGCGTACGGTGCCTCCCACATCCTGCAGGAGATCCTGACCGTCAAGTCGGACGACGTCGTCGGTCGAGTTAAGACCTACGAAGCGATCGTCAAGGGCGACAATATCTTTGAGGCTGGGGTGCCGGAGTCCTTCAAGGTACTGGTTAAGGAGCTTCAAAGTCTGGGACTGCAAGTAGATATCTTGAACGAGGAGGACGAGAACATCCCGCTGCTGGAAGATGCGCTGACGGACGCAACCCACGTGATGGATGTGGACATCTCCCGGCTGGAGCGCTAATAGACGATCTTTTCTACCCCGCCCCTGGGATTGCTGACCGGGGCGGGGCCCCGATCTGTAAGGAGGAAGGTCCTTCATGCTTGACGTCAACAACTTTAACGCTGTGCGCATCATGCTTGCGTCCCCGGAGACGATTCGGAGCTGGTCCAAAGGCGAGGTGACTAAGCCGGAGACGATCAACTACCGGACTCTGAAGCCGGAGCGAGACGGTCTCTTCTGCGAGCGGATCTTTGGTCCGACGAAGGACTGGGAATGCGCCTGTGGCAAATACAAGAGGGTTCGATACAAAGGGATCGTCTGCGACAAGTGCGGCGTGGAGGTCACCCGAGCCAAGGTGCGGCGCGAGAGGATGGGCCACATTGAGCTGGCCTCCCCCGTTAGCCACATCTGGTTCGTCAAGGGGACTCCGAGCCGGATAGGCCTGTTGTTGGACATGACCCCCAGAGTGCTGGAGCAGGTGCTGTACTTTGCCAAGTACATCATCATCGAGGTAGACGAGATTGCCCGGAAGAAGGCAATCCAGCAGGTGGAGCACGAAGTGGATTCCCGGGTAGGGCGCATCGATCGTACCGCCGGCGACCGCGTCTCCGAGCTTGAGGAGGATCTTTCCTCCAAGGTGGAGCAGCTCCGCAGCGACAAAGAGGGCAAGCTTAAGGAGATGGAGGGCCGGAAGGTCGCCGCCATCGACGAAGTCAGCCAGGCGGCCCAAGCTACGGACAGGCTCATCGAAGGGCTGCTGAACCAATCGGCCCCGGAGAACATCGTCGATGCGGCCTCCGGCACAGTGCTGGTGGAGCAGGGTGCGGCTGTGCGGCGCGACCACCGGGACGAACTGCGCCGGCTGACCCAGGAGCAGATGGAGCGAACCGAGCTGGACTTCCAGTCCGAGCAGGACAAGATTGGGGCCCGTATAGACGCCGAGATAGATGCCTTCCGCTATCAGCATGAGGAGCAGACCAATGAGGCCCGCTCTCGTGGCGCGGCAGAGGGTGAATCCATCCGGATGGCCGGCGACGCTCGCATCAAGAAGATCGATCAGATCAAGGTGATGCAAACCCTGAGTGAGAATGAGTACCGCGATCTGGTGGACCAGTGCGGGAGGATCTTCAGGGCCGGCATGGGTGCAGAGGCGGTCCGCGAGCTGGTGGAGCGGGTTGACCTGGATCAGCTGGCCTCTCATTTAAGGGGTGAGACCCGATCCTCCTCCGGCCAGCGCCGCAAGAAGGCAACGAAGCGGCTGCGGGTCGTCGAGGCGTTCCGCAAGTCTGGCAATCGGCCCGAGTGGATGATCCTTGGCGTGTTGCCGGTGCTGCCTCCGGACCTGCGCCCCATGGTGCAGTTGGACGGCGGCCGGTTTGCCACCAGCGACCTGAACGATCTGTACCGGCGGGTCATCAACAGGAACAACAGACTGAAGAGGCTGCTGGACCTGGGGGCGCCGGAGATCATCATTCGCAACGAGAAGCGGATGCTTCAGGAAGCTGTGGACTCGCTGATCGACAACGGACGGCGCGGACGAGCCGTGTCGGGTTCAAGCAACCACAAGTTGAAGTCGCTGAGCGACATGCTGAAGGGCAAGCAGGGCCGCTTCCGCCAGAACCTGCTGGGCAAGCGCGTGGACTACTCCGGCCGATCGGTGATCGTGGTGGGGCCGGATCTGCACCTGCACCAGTGCGGCCTTCCCAAGAAGATGGCGCTGGAGCTGTTCAAGCCCTTCGTTATGCGGAAGCTGGTGGAGCGCAACTTCGCTCACAATATAAAGAGCGCCAAGCGCATTGTGGAGCGAGTGAAGCCCGAGGTGTGGGACGTCCTGGAGGAGGTGATCACAGATCATCCGGTGCTGCTGAACCGAGCCCCCACGCTGCACCGCCTCGGCATTCAAGGTTTCCAGCCGGTGCTGATCGAGGGAAGCGCCATCCAGATCCATCCGTTGGTGTGCGCTGCCTTCAACGCGGACTTCGACGGTGACCAAATGGCAGTCCACGTGCCGCTGTCCGGTGCGGCCAAGGACGAGGCCCGCAAGATAATGTTGTCGGTCTACAACTTGCTGCTTCCTTCCAACGGGGAGCCGGTAGTCTCTCCCACCCTGGACATGGTTCTTGGCTGCTACTACATGACCATGATCAAGCCGGGTGCGAAGGGGGAGGGTAAGCTGTTCGCCGATCCGAACGATGCTCGCCTGATGTACGACCTTGGGGTGGTGGACCTCCATGCGGCGATTAAGGTGAGGGCTCCGGAATTGGGCATCACCGATGGCACCGACTACGTGATCACCTCGGTGGGGCGCATCCTTTTCAATGAGGTGCTGCCCGCAGAGTTGGGTTTCCGCAATGAGGTGATGGACAAGGGCGCTCTGAAGAAGGTGGTGGCCGAGGTGTTCCGCCGGTTCAAGAACGAGAAGACCGCCGAGGTGGTAGACAAGATTAAGCGGATCGGCTTCGAGTTTGCCACCAAGTCCGGTATCACCATCGCTATCGAAGATATCAGCATCCCGGAAGAGAAGGAGGGCATCCTGGCCGAAGCGGATGCCAAGGTCGCTCAGGTGGAGCGGCAGTTCCGCCGGGGGTTGATCACCGACGAAGAGCGATACAACGAGGTGATCGAGATCTGGACCAAGGCGAAGGAGGACGTGACCGCGGCAGTGCGGGACGCCCTTGATCCCTACGGCTCGGTGAACCTGATGGCTACCTCTGGGGCCAAGGGTAATGTGCAGCAAATATCCCAGATGGCTGGTATGCGAGGCCTGATGGCCGACCCGTCCGGCCGGATCATCGAGCTGCCCATTCGGTCTAGCTTCCGTGGTGGTCTGAGCGTGTTGGAGTACTTCCTCTCGACCCACGGAGCCAGGAAGGGTTTGGCCGACACCGCCATCAGGACCGCGGACTCCGGCTACCTGACCCGAAGGCTGATCGACGTGGCACAGAACGTCATAGTCCACGATGAGGACTGCGGGACCGAGTCTGGCATGTGGATGGACGGTCTGAAGGCGGAGGATGCCGATCAGGCTCGAGACAAGGTACTCGGCCGGTTGGCGGCCGAGATGGTGGTTGATCCGTCTACCGGCGAAGTGATCGTGGATCGCAACGAGATGATCGACGAGGTGGCCTTGGCGCGCATGCTTGAGGTTGGTGTTCCCAGGGCATTCGTTCGATCTCCAATGACCTGCGAGTCGAGACACGCCGTTTGCCGGATGTGCTACGGCAGGCACCTGGGAACAGGTGAACTGGCGAAGCCCGGGGACGCCGTGGGTATCGTGGCGGCACAGTCCATCGGCGAGCCTGGAACGCAGCTCACAATGCGTACCTTCCACACAGGCGGTGTTGCCGGACTTGACATCACCAGCGGGCTCCCCCGGGTTGAGGAGCTGTTCGAAGCTCGGGTTCCCAAGGGCGAGGCGGTGCTGAGCGAGATCGACGGTGTGGTCCAGGTCGAGAGGCAGGAAGACAAGAGGGTTATCAAGGTGGTTTCCCGGGAGACCTACCAGGATGATTATCCGATCGCGGATGGGTACGAGGTGCTGGTGCAGTCCGGGGATAGCGTGGCGGGTGGCGACCTGCTGGCATCTAGCGATGGCGGCGAACCTGTAACCGCGCGAGTTACCGGCATCGTGGAGTCGGTGGGCAAGACCGTTACCCTGCGATACGAGGAGATTGAGGAGCGCGAGTACGATGTGGCGCCCTCGGCTCGCATCAAGGTGGAGAACAGCCAGCCGGTGAGTGCCGGCGATCAGCTCACCGAGGGCTCCAGGAACCCGCAGGATATCCTGCGCATCCAGGGCAAGGAAGAGGTGCAGCGCTATCTGGTGGACGAGGTACAGGAGGTGTACCGGTCTCAAGGCGTGAGCATCAACTACAAGCACATCGAGATCATCGTTCGGCAGATGCTGCGGAAGCTGAGGGTGGACTCCCCCGGCGACACCGACCTCCTCCCCGGGGAGTTGATCGACCGCTTCACCTACGAGGAGAAGAACCGGCAGGTGCTGGCAGAGGGCGGCGAGCCCGCTACTGCGCAACCGGTGCTAATGGGCGTTACCAAGGCATCGCTAAACACCGAGAGCTTCCTGGCCGCAGCCTCCTTCCAGGAGACGACCAAGGTTCTGACCGAGGCCGCGATCAGCGGCAAGACGGACAGACTAATGGGGCTGAAGGAGAATGTGATTATTGGGAAGCTGATACCTGCTGGGACCGGAGTGGAGGCTCGGAAGCTGGCTGCGCAGCATCCAGTGTCGGGCTGGGTTGAGTGGCAGGGTGAGCCCGTGGAGGAGAGCCTGCCCACCAGTTGACAGGGAGTCCGCACTTTGATAGACTCAACAATTGCCGTGTCCGCGTCACCAGGCACAAGGACGGCTCACCAAATAGTTCCACAAAGTAGTTCAGTGAAGCAGGCCGGGGAGGAGTTGAATCTTGCCCACGATAAGTCAGTTGGTCCGAAAAGGACGAACCAAGGTTAAGAAGAAGACGACGGCGCCTGCGCTGCGATTCCGCTATAACGCGTTGGAGCGGAAGACAACTCGCACCGGAGGGTCTCCCCAAATGCGGGGCGTCTGCACCCAGGTCAAGACGATGACCCCGAAGAAGCCGAACTCCGCGCTGCGGAAGATTGCCAGGGTCCGGTTGACCAACCAGATGGAAGTTACGGCTTACATCCCCGGGGAGGGGCACAACCTTCAGGAGCACTCGGTGGTGCTGATCCGTGGTGGTCGCGTGAAGGATCTTCCCGGTGTTCGGTACCACATCATCCGAGGGGCGCTCGATGCGGCAGGTGTCAAGGACCGCAAGAAGGGCCGATCGAAATATGGCACTAAGGTGGCTAAGGCAGCCGGCGCCAAGAAGTAGCGCTGGATAGGTCTGGCTGTGTTTAGTACCGGGCCAGGTTCTAAGAAGCACCTTCTGGCCCGGTATTCATGTCGGTTGTTTGGCTAGTTGTAATTTCTTTGGAGGAAAACATGCCGAGGCGCGCACGAGTCGTCCGGCGCCCGGTTGTTCCGGACGCTCGATACGGCAATCGCACGATCTCCAAGTTCATAAACCGGGTCATGGAGCGAGGCAAGAAGAGCACGGCGGAGGCGATCATCTACGACGCCCTCGACCGGATCGAGAATCAGACGCATCGCAGCCCGGCGGACACCTTCGATCAGGCTATCCGCAACGCCGCTCCGGTCCTGGAGGTGAAGCCCCGCCGCGTCGGTGGCGCCACCTATCAGGTTCCGGTGGAGATCAAGGGTGACCGCCGTTTCGCCCTGGCCATGAGATGGATTCTTGCTTCCGCCAAGGCCAGGTCTGGCCATTCCATGGCGGAGAAGCTGGCCGCAGAGCTGTTGGACTGCGCCCACGGTACGGGCGCGACTATAAAGAAGAAAGACGATGTACATCGGATGGCCGAGGCAAACAAGGCTTTCGCCCATTATCGATGGTAGGACAGGGGTTTTAATGCCGCGGGCTGTACCTTTAGAACGAACCAGAAATATCGGGATCATCGCTCACATCGATGCGGGGAAGACCACGACCACGGAGCGGATCCTCTTCTACACCGGTAGGACCTACAAGATAGGTGAGGTGCATGAGGGGACCGCTGTGATGGACTGGATGGAGCAGGAGAGGGAGCGTGGCATCACAATCACGGCTGCTGCCACGACCGCTTTCTGGAACGAGCACCAGATCAACATCATCGACACTCCTGGTCACGTGGACTTCACGGTTGAGGTTGAGAGATCCCTTCGGGTGCTCGATGGCGGGGTTGTTGTGTTCGACGCCGTTGCCGGCGTCGAGCCGCAGTCTGAGACCGTCTGGCGCCAGGCAGATCGGTACCACGTCCCGCGGATTTGTTTTGTCAACAAGATGGATCGCACCGGTGCGGACTTCTACCGCACTGTCGGGATGATCAAGGAGCGCCTCGGTGCGTCTGCCGTTACCATCCAGATGCCTATCGGGGCAGAGCAGTCCTTCCTAGGTATTGTGGACCTCATGGAGATGGAGGCTCTGATCTTCCCCGAGGATCTCTCCCAGTTGCCGGATCGTCTGCCGATCCCGGAGAAGGTTCTGGAAGAGGCCAAGCGCCAGCACGAAGTCATGGTTGAGAGGATAGTCGAGACCAGCGACGAGCTGACGGTCCTTTACCTCGAGGGTAAGGAGATCTCCTCGCAGCAGTTGCGCAAAGCGCTGCGAGAGGCCACCCTCAGCTACACGCTTGTGCCGGTGCTTTGTGGCAGCGCGCTCAAGAACAAGGGAGTCCAGGCTATGCTGGACGCCGTGGTGGACTACCTGCCCTCGCCGCTCGACGTTCCCGCCCTCAAGGGCGTTAACCCGGATACAGATGAAGAGGAGATCAGGGAAGTGGACGAGAACGCCCCCTTCTCTGCCCTCGCCTTCAAGATAGTATCCGACCCCTTCGTTGGTAGGCTTGCATACTTCCGTGTGTATTCCGGCCGGCTGTCTGCCGGTGCCTATGTGTACAACGCCACCAAGGGCCAGAGGGAGCGTGTCGGCCGCCTCCTGCAGATGCACGCCAACCACAGGGAGGAGATCCCAGAGGTGTGCACAGGGGACATCGCTGCGGCGGTCGGCCTCAAGAACACCTTCACCGGCGATACCCTCTGCGAAGAGGCGCGACCGGTGGTGTTGGAGTCCATCAAGTTCCCTGAGCCGGTGATCCATGTGGCCATCGAGCCGAAGACCAAGGCTGACCAGGACAAGATGGGCAACGCGCTGGCGCGGCTGGGCGAGGAAGATCCCACCTTCAGGGTCCGGACCGATCTGGACACCGGCCAGACCATCATCGCCGGTATGGGCGAGTTGCACCTGGAAGTCATTGTGGACCGGATGATGCGGGAGTTTCGTGTGGATGCCAACGTGGGCAAGCCCCAGGTGGCATACAGGGAGACGATCTCGCGGCATGCCAGGGCAGAAGGGCGCTTCATCCGGCAGACAGGTGGACATGGCCAGTACGGCGACGTGTGGATCGAGGTGGACCCTCTGTCCGCGGGCACCGGCTTCGAGTTTGTGAACAAGCTCGTTGGTGGGTCCATCCCGAGGGAATACGTGAACCCCACTGCGGCCGGTGTAAAAGAAGCAATGGAGACCGGGACGTTGGCAGGGTTCCCCATGGTGGACCTTCGAGTCACGCTGGTGGATGGCAGCTACCACGAGGTGGACTCCTCGGAGATGGCCTTCAAGATCGCCGGGTCGATGGCGTTGAAGAATGCCGTGGCCAAGGCGGCGCCTCTGCTGTTGGAACCGATCATGAAGGTCGAGGTTGTGATTGCCGAGGAGTTCCTCGGCGACATCATGGGTGACATCAACGCTCGGCGAGGGGACATCCTTGGGGCGGACAGCCGGGCCGGCTCGCAGATCGTCAGGGCTAATGTACCGCTGGCGGAGATGTTTGGCTACGCAACCGAGCTTCGCTCTATGACCCACGGGAGGGCTACCCACTCCATGGAGTTCTCCCACTACGCGCCGGTTCCTAGCTCAGTGAGCCAGGATGTGGTATCCAGGGCGCGCTCGTAGATCACACAGCCGTGCAGTTGGAGTTGCCGGGAGGATTTTGAGGCCATGGCGAAGAAGAAGTTTGAGCGGACGAAGCCCCACGTAAACGTAGGGACGATTGGTCACGTAGACCATGGGAAGACGACGCTGACGGCCGCCATC
>Ga0209745_1000171_pt1 | contig 36427 bp, 29 predicted proteins | sample BarGraNGADG00312_FD_184495 | JGI IMG/M metagenome (GOLD analysis project Ga0209745, IMG submission 184495) | Arctic peat soil microbial communities from Barrow, Alaska - Barrow Graham LP Ref core NGADG0004-312 (SPAdes) (version 2) | ecosystem: Environmental > Terrestrial > Soil > Wetlands > Peat... | reverse complement strand
TCCGCCCGCAGCAGACGAGGGGTCCGTCCCAGCACTTCCGCCGAGGAGTAGCCGGTCAGCCGCTGCCAGGACGGGTTCACGTACACGATCGTCCCGTCCCGCTTGGTCATCATAATGGCTTCGGCGGCCTGTTCGACCGCCGAATTGAGCCGGGCGCGCTCCGCGGCCGCGCTCCGCCGCGCGGTGATGTCGCTGCACATGGCGAGCAGCCCTTCGACGTGGCCACGCTCACCATGGATCTGGGCGGTCGAGGCCGTCACCCAGATCTCCGCGCCGCCCTTGCGACGGAACCGCAGTTCCACAGGCTCGCGCGCCCCCTGCCGCTGCGGGCCGATGCCCGTGCTCACGTGCTCGCGGTCGTCATCGAAGACGAAATCGAGCAGGCTGCGCCCGATCATCTCTTCGATCCGGTATCCCATCATCGCGGCCATCACAAGGTTGACGTATTCGGTTCGCCAGCCGGCATCGGTCATCCAGATGCCTTCGTTGGCCGTCTCGACGATGCGGCGATAGCGCGCCTCGCTTTCGCGGAGCGCCTTCTCGGCCTTCCGACGGGAGGTGACGTCGGTGAACATCACGAGGGCGCCGCCGAAATCGCCGGCCTGATCGAGGATGGGGCTGGTGGACGCGAGGACCCACAACTCCGTCCCATCCAGGCAGCGGAGGCGGAAGTCGAACTGGTTCTGCACGCCCCCCTTCCATCCCTCGAGCACGGAGGGGTCCGGCCGGTCCTCCTCGAACATGAAGTCGAGGGTGGACCGGCCGAGCAGCGTGTCCGGGGCGTCGTAGCCCAGCATCTCCGCCGCGCGGCGGTTCACATAGGTCAGCTGCCCTTCGGCGTTAATCGCGCAGATGCCTTCCGACGCGGTGTCGAGAATGTGGCGGTAGCCGGCCTCGCTGACCCTGAACACCGCCTCGACCTGCTCGCGGCTGATCGCCGATCCGATGACGTGCGCGACCAGTTCGAGGAACTGCACGTCCTCGCTGGAGAAGGCCCGCGGGAAGCGGTGATGGGCGGCCAGCACGCCGAACGGGCGGTCGTCTCCGTGGATCACGACGCAGGCGCCGCTCGCGATCCCGGCATCGGCGAACCACGGCGGGAAGACGAACCGCGCCGCCTCGTCGCGGTTCTCGAAGACGACGGGGCGCTTCTGCGTGAGGGCCAGGCCCACATCCGTCGCCTCGGTGGCGTCCACCGTTGTCCGGCCTCCGACGGCGTGTTCCCAGCCAACCGACGCCCGCAGCACGAGACGCCCGGTGCCGCCCGGCCACTCGTAGATCTCCGCCGACGAACAGTCGAGGGTTCGACTCACGACGGCGGCCGCGTCCTCGAGCAGGGCCATCGCGTCGGTGCTCGCCAGGGCGCGCTGGCCGAGGCCAGCGACCGCCGACTGCTGCCGGGCAATCCGGCGCAGCGTCCGTTCGGCGTGCTTGCGCTCGATCGCGTAGCCGACGGCGCGGGGCAGATGCTTCTCGCTCCCGGACCCCTTCACGATGTAGTCCTGCGCCCCTTCCTGCACGGCGCGCCGGGCCAGGCCGCGGTCGTCACGCCCCGTCAGCACGATGATCGCCGTGTCCGGCGCATGGTCTCGCACCGAGACGAGCGTGTCGAGGCCATCGCTGTCGGTCAGCCCGAGGTCGAGCAGGATCAAGTCGACCGCCGGCTCCTGTGCGATCCGGTGCAGACCGTCGGCCAGCGTGGTGGCGAAGAGGACTTCTTCGGGCGGATCTTCGGATTCGTGGAGCGCCGCGCGCGCAAATGCGGCATAGACCGGATCGTCTTCTATCACGAGTATGCGTGGGCGGTCGATGGTCATGCGGATATGTCCCGAACCGCAGCAGACCATATCCGCGCCAGCCCGTCAAGCGGCCGCAGTGTAGGCAAGAACTTCGCGGACTTTTCTGGCGAGAGCGTCGGGGGCGAATGGCTTGGCCAGGAAGGCGTCCCCGGCGCGCGCGCGGCCCTGACGACCGGCGACGTGTTCGGTATACCCGGAGACGAAGAGCATGCGCATCCCGGGACGGATCGTGCGCAGGCGCTCGGCCACTTCGTATCCATCCATGTGCGGCATTACCACGTCGGTGACGAGCGCGTGGATCGGCCCGGAGTAGCATTCGCAGAACAGCAGCGCCTCGCTGCCGTTCGACGCCTCGAGCACGGTATAGCCGCCCTCATCACCAGTCCTGGCCCGCGCCCAACGCTCGAAGCGCGACCCGCACGCGTTCGAGCTCGGAGACGAGTCGATCGAAGAGCAGCGGCGCGTCTCCCACCCGGCCGTCCCGACCCGCAGTCTCCAGCGCCGCGGCCGCCGCATATGCCGCCGGCACGCAGAAGTTCGCGACCGAGCCCTTCAGCGTGTGGGCAGCCCGCCACAGCGCCTCGGACTGGCCGTCTCGAACCGCCGCGGCGATCTGGTCGATCAGCCCTTGTTCGTCCTCGAAGTAGAGTCCAACCAGTTCCTTCAGGAGCTCACGGTCTCCCTCGAGCCGGTCCTTGAGCGCTGGCACGTCAATCACGTCGTTCATGGTGTCGATCATACGACTTCTGGCCCGCGCGACGACGAGGATATGGGCACCCATCAGTCTCCCTCCTTGGCTGCGCCGGCCGCACCCGTGGCGAGCGAACGCCAGAACGTTCGCGGGGCGGCAGGCTACCCTCCTGCTACATCTCTTTGTAAATCGACAACCACGTTCTATACTTCAATCCGAAGTCGCCGATTACTGAAAGTGACCGAATGTTTCGGCGACAAGCGCATGGGGGAGGAACAATGCACCTCGTGCTCGTGGACGACGAACCGGCGATCCTCGATGTGCTGGCGGCAGCCTGCCAGGCCGACGGCCATACCGTCGTGACGTTCTCTTCTTCTTCGGATGCGTTGCGCTACCTGGGGGCGAACCCGGCGGACTTGCTGATCACCGATATCGTGATGCCGCCGCCGGACGGGTTTCGCATGGTCAGCGCGGCACGGAAGATCCAGCCCGACCTGGCCGCGATCCTGGTGACCGGCTACTCGTCGCGCTACTCACTGGAAGACGTTCTGGCGTGCGGTGCGAGCGACCTTCTCTTCAAGCCATTCAGATTGCAGGAGTTGCGGGCTCGTGTCCGGCTGGCGCAGGAACGGTGCCGGCTCCAGCGGAACGGCCCGCGCCCGCTCTCCGACGAACGCCCGACCGACTCCCCGTCCGAGGCCGAGCTCGAGGCCATGCAAGCGCTGCATGAGCTGACGAGGAAGACGGAATAGCCAGAATGCCGGCAAACCGGCTTGCGCCTTGCGGTTGGCGACCTGCGGCCTTGCTGACGCGAACACCGAAGTGTGGCAGGTCTTCACATCCCACCGAGTGGCGTGAACACGACATTCAAGACCCCGGCCCATCGGCCGCCTCCCACGAGCGCTGGAGTGAGGCCGGCAGCATTTCTCCCAGGACGAACCCGTCGCGGTGGATGACCAGCGTCGTTCAGAAGAATGACCGGAGCGCGAGGGCGGCGCGGTCGTCGAAATCACCTACCAAGCCAAGAAGAGCCATGGTGAATGGCCAGGGAAGAATTCTTGTGCCACCGTGCTCGATACGGGGGCGTGCCTCCGAGAACTCTGGCAATGCTCTTGCCTCTGTCCGGCATGGAGCCTCCTCGCCTCGGCTGGAGGCCCGAAGCCGACGTCGTTCGAACGCGGTTGCTGGGGCGTTTCCCGTTCTCACCACCTGTGCCCCGCGCCTTGGCGCGTTGGTCTGGCGACGGCGGGTGTCGGAGATCCGACTCCCCGATGGTCATCCCATCTCTGGCGGTAATGCTGAATGGCGCGATGAGCTACCTTCAAGCGAATCTTACGGCGCTCGCGTCGGTGATTGGTTTTACACCAGTGCTGCCGGACGAGGACGGGCGCATCTTGGTCGAGAGGGCCCCGAAGGGGCCGGTTCTCTACCTCGTCGGAGCCGCCGGAAAGTCTGTCACGCTGAACAGCCGCAGGGACCCTCTCGCTGAAGCATGCCGGTTGCTGGATGACGGCCTCGGCGGCCGGCCCCTACCCCCAGTGCTCGTGCTGCTCGGACTCGGGCTTGGCTACGTGGTCGATGTCGTCGAGGAGCGTTCGCCCGGCACACGGATCGTCGCCATCGAACCCGAACCCTCGTGCGTCCGGCCACTGCTCGAGCGACGTGACTTCACTGCGCTATTCGCGTCGAAACGGCTATTGCTGCTCTGGGGTCCGGACTACCGGGGGTCGGCTGAGGGCTGGAGGTTCTTCGAAGCCCTTGACCAGTCTCAGGTGACGATCGTGCACCCGGTGCTGTCGCGGGAATCGCCGGCGGCGTTCACGGCGGCGGCGAACATCCTCGGCGATGCCGCCTGCCGCGATGTGGAACTGGACGCGGCCTGGTTGAGCGAGTAACGACGGCCGGGCGCAAGGGCTGTTCGAGGTCGCGCGCCAGTCGCTGATTGGCGCGCCGAAGCGCTAGCCGGGCCTTCCCTGCCGGGCTCCAGGCCTTTAGCCGTTTTCCGCACCAAGACCCTGTAGTAGAATTCGTGACACGGTACCGTCCCATGACCGCCCCCGCGCGAGGAGCACGATGACCCGACACTTCAGTATCCGACTCCTGCTTGCCGGCTTGCTGGCGCTGGCCGCCGGTGGTTTCCTGAATGCTCAGCAGTCCAAGTGGGCCCCGGATCCCAAGCAGCCGGTGGACGAGGACTACACGAAGAAGATCAAGGAGTACACCACCGCGCCCTACTTCTTGTCTCCTCTCGTGGACTACCTCCCGGCGTCGAAAACGGTTCCAACCCCCAGGGCGATCATCGGGGATATCGCGGGAGCACCGGGCAAGCTCCCCTATTCGGCCCAGATCCACGAATACATGCGGATGCTGGAGAAGGCCAGCCCGCGGGTGAAGGTGATATCGGTCGGCAAGTCGGAGGAAGGCCGCGAGATGATCGCGGTCGCGATTGCCGACGCGGCGCTGATCGCGCGGCTCGGCGAGAACACGTCGCGTCTGGCCAAACTCGCGGACCCGCGAACCATCAAGCTCGATGATGCGGAAGCGGACCGGCTGGTCGCAGCCTCGACGCCCATCTACTACATCACCGGGGCGCTGCACTCGCCGGAAACCGGCTCACCGACCGCCCTGATGGAGCTGGCATACCGCCTCGCGGTGGACGAGGCGCCCTACATCAAGGCCATTCGCAGCAACGTCATCACCATGATGACGCCAGTGGTCGAGGTGGATGGGCGCGACCGCCAGGCGGACATCTACAACTGGCACCTGGCCCACCCGAAGGACAACTGGCCGCCGCTGATCTACTGGGGCAAGTACCTCGTCCACGACAACAACCGGGACGCGATGGGCGCAACACTGGCCCTCACGAAGAACGTGATCAACTTCTTCGTGGATCAGAACGTCCAGTTGCTGCACGACCTGCACGAGTCGGTGCCCTACCTCTACGACAACACCGTCGGTGACGGCCCCTACAACGCGTGGGTGGACCCGATCCTGGCCGACGAGTGGCAACTGCTCGGCTGGAACAACATGTCGGAGATGACCAAGTTCGGCATGCCTGGCGCCTTTGCCCACGGGCAATTCGACACCTGGTCGCCCGGGTACCTGATGTTCATCGCTGCGATGCACAACGGGACGAGCCGGCTGTACGAGACGTTTGGCAACGGCGGCGCCGACACCGTGGAGCGGACCCTGCGCCCGGGCGAGTATGCCCGAACCTGGTATCGCCAGAATCCGCCGCTGCCCAAGGCGATGTGGTCGCAGCGGAACAACAACAACTACACGCAGACGGGCCTGCTGACGTCGCTGTCCTACTACGCCGCCAACAACAAGCTGTTCCTCAAGAACTTCTACCTGAAAGCCAAGCGGTCCGTGCTGAAGGCGAAGACCGAAGGCCCTGCGGCGTACGTGTTCCCTGCCGACGATCCCCATCCGGGGCTCCAGGCCGACTTGCTCCGCGTGCTCCAGACACAGCGTTGCGAGATCTCTCGCGCCACCGCGCCGTTTACCGTGACGCTGCCCGCGAAGAAGAAATCCAGCCGTCCGTCTGACGATGCCCCGGGGAACGACCAGGGGAAACCGGCCGACCAGAAGAAGGACGAGAAGGCGCCCGAGATCCGGCAGTTCCCGGCCGGCACCTTCATCGTGCGGATGGACCAGCCCTACAGCCGCATCGCGGATGCCCTGCTCGACTACCAGTACTGGAGCCCGAGCGACCCACAGAAGAACCCGTACGACGACACCGGCTGGACGTTTGGCGAGCTGTTCAACGTGCAGGTCGTGCGCGTGACCGACGCGAAGGTGCTCGAGGCGGGCATGGAGCCGGTCAAGGGCGAGGTGAAGGCCCAGGGCACGGTGAACGGCTCGGGCACGGTCTACGCGGTCAACCACGACACCGACCCGAGACTGATCGCGCTGCGCTATCGGCTGAAGGACGTGGCGTTCGAGGCGGCCGAAGAACCGTTCGAAGCGGCAGGGCGCAAGTTCAACCGTGGCAGCTTCCTGCTGAAGGGAAGCCAGGCCGCGGACATCCAGAAGGTGGCCGAAGAGCTCGGGCTCCAGGTCCACGCGTTGGCGTTGGCGCCGACGGTGAAGACGCATCAGGTGAAGGTCCCGCGGATCGGCTACGTTCACACGTGGCTGGGCACGCAGGACGAGGGCTGGTGGCGGCTGGCGCTCGACAACCTGAAGATCCCGTACGACTACATCAGCACCCAGACGGTGGCAAAGACGCCGAACCTGAATGCCAAGTACGACGTGATCCTGTTCCCGCCTGTCGGCCGCAGCGCCCAGCAGGTGATCGCCGGCATGCCGATGTGGGGTAATCCCCTCCCCTGGAAGAAGACGGAGCTGACGCCCAACATCGGCAACGAGGACTCGACCGACGACATGCGCCCGGGCCTCGGTTGGGAGGGCGTCGCACGTCTCGAGGGATTCGTCCGGAACGGCGGCCTGCTGATCACCACGGACGATACCACCGACCTCGCGGTAACCTATGGCCTGACGCAGGGCGTCGCGCTCCAGCGCAGCCAGCGGCTGAAGGCCCCGGGCGCGGTCGTCCGCTCGAGGTTCGTCGATCTGGCCAGCCCGATCGCCTACGGCTACGACGAGAATCTGTCCGTCTACTTGTCAGAGGGCGTGATCCTGTCCGTGAGCAACACACTCGGCGGCCGCGGCGGCCGATTTGGAGGCGACACCGGTCGGCCCACGGGCCGGGGCACCGTGGACGACCCGGACATGCCGCAAGGGCGCGTGTTCCAGGAACCGCCCGCCGATCCCAAGGTCGAGCCGTGGCAGGCCACTCCGGTCACCGATGAACAGTTACGCAACGGCATCAACGTGATCCCGGTGCAGCAGCGGCCCCGCGTCATTCTCCGCTACAGCGACGCGCGCGACCTGCTCGTGTCCGGGCTGCTCGATGGCGGCAGCGAGATCGCGCAGCGTCCGGCGGTGATCGACGTCCCGCTGAGCAAGGGGCACGTCATTCTCTTCTCGCCGAACCCGGTGTGGCGCGGAGAGACGAAGGGCAGCTATTCGCTGGTGTTCAACGCGATCTTGAACTTCGACAACCTCGACGCCGGCCGGAAATTCGATGACAGGTAGGGACATGGCCCGCCGCGCCGTCAAGACGATGACAGCACGCCGATCGAAATGAGGGACGTCGTGCGAACGATTGTGGTCGGCCTCGTCGTGCTCGTGGTTACGCCGGTCGTCCTCGTGCTGAGCGACCCGGGCCCGGGTGCCCAGCCCCGCGCCACCAGCGGCGCGTCGTTCACCCTCGCGGCCCTCCGCCGCGATGGCATCGTCATCCCGTTTGCCAGCCATGACGGTGCCCGATGGGTGAACCCGTGGCCTGCCCCGGGCCGTCGCCAGGACATCCCGATCTCGGTGAAGGACTCGCCCGGGGACTGGTGGCTGCGGGAACGCCGGGCGAGCACGTGGACGGCGTGGCCGATGCGCGGCGAGAGCCGGGTCATTCACGTCAAGAGCCCCGTCAACTTCACGGCGGAATGCCAGCCCCATGTCGGTCTGCAGACCGACTACTCCTCCGTCGAACCTCCCGTTCCGCCCGAGATCCAGCCGTATCCCAAGGACGGTCTGGCCACGGCCGGCGACGTGCTCATCGAGCCCGTGGACATCCTCGAGGCACAGTCGGCCGACTGGAAGACGGTGGCAGGGGCGGTCGCCGCGCGAGTCACGGAGGCCGAAACGACGCTCATGGCCGGCGCCCGTTTCGATCCCCCGTTCACCGAACCGCAGCGCGCCAAGAGTGCCTTCACGCTCGAAATCCTGTTCCGATCCCCGGGACCGAGGCCCGGCACGACACAGCTCTATTTCGAAGGGGTCAAGCGCTACCCCCGCTTCCGCGCCCGCTTCCCTTCCGAGTTGCTGACCTACTCCGTCGGGTATGTCGTACTCGATCCGCAGGCTCCCCCGAAGGTCCTCGCGACCGTCACGCTGTCCGACAACAAGCGGGAGGGACTCGTCTACACGATGGTGCTCGGATCGTTCCGGCTCGACGGCAAACTATTCTGGGCCGTACAGCGATCCGCGTGGGGCTACGAGAGATTCGAGATCCTCGAGATCGCCGATCCCGAGGTGAAGACGATCTTCACGACCCAGGGCGGCACCTGTCGCTGACAGCGGGCAGCCGCCGGCCAGACGAGAGAGGCGGAGGTGGACCGGGCCGCGTCCGCCGCCTCACGGCCCGTGGCCGGCGGCGCGCACGGTTCTTTGTTAAGATACCGATCGACCTTCTGCCGCCGAGGCATGGTGCTGCGTGCGGGAGAGGCCGCACGTTCGTTGAAGGGAAAGGAACTGGAATGATTCGCCTACGATTCGGGGTGGCGCTCGCGTTGACGGGACTGCTGGTGACCGCGACCGCGGCAGGCGCGGACGTGAAGACGACCGAGAAGTCACAGCTCAAGTTCGAGGGCATGCTCGGCCGGATGATGGGGCTGTTCGGTGGGAAGGCGGCCAAGGAAGGGATCGTGAACACCGTGTCGGTGAAGGGTGACCGCAAGGTCACGGCCACCGACGACACCGCGACCATTGTCGATCTCGCCGAGGAGAAGATCTACGAACTGAACATCCGCGACAAGAGCTATCGGGTGATCACGTTCGCCGAGTTGAAGCAGCGGATGCAGGAAGCGGCCGCGAAGGCCGAAGAGAACGCCAGCAAGCAGCGCGCGCGCGAGGAGAAGAAGGACCCGAACCAGAAGGAGATGGAGATCGAGTTCGCCGTCAAGGACACCGGGCAGAAGCGGACGATCAACCTCTTCAACACCCGCCAGGTGATCATGACGATCTCGACGCACGAGAAGGGCAAGACGCTGGACGAGGCGGGCGGGATGCTGATGACCGTGGACTCCTGGCTGGCCCCGCGCGTGGCGGCGATGGAGGAACTCACCGATTTCGACGTGCGCTACGCGAAGAAGATGGCGGAGAACGCCGTGCTGCCGTCCGCCGATCAACTCGTGCAGGCGTTCGCGATGTATCCCGGGCTGAAGGCAGGGATGGCCAGACTCCAGAGTGAAAAGGTGAACATGGACGGAACCGCGATTGAAACGGTGATGACCGTCCAAACCGTTCAGACGAAGGAACAGGCCGCCACCGCGAAGAAGCAGGACAAGGAGGGCAGCGACTCGTCCGCCGGGGCCATCGGCGGGATGTTGGGCCGTTTCGGCCGGAAGAAGGAAGAGCCGAAGCCGACCGAGGGGGCGGCAGCCAATGCGTCTCCTGACACCGACACGCGCGTGACCTTCATGACGTCCACCCACAGCGTCATGAGCGTGTCAACCACCGTGTCGGCCGACGAGATGGCCGTCCCCGCCACGTTCAAGCTGAAGAAATAGGAGTCGGGAGTCGGACCGCCGTGACGCCGCGAGAGTGTTCGCTTCTGGGACAGGTCAGTTCGTCGGGGTACAGCCAGCCGGCAATTTGCCGCAAATGCTTATTCAGCAACTCGCACGGAATCAATCATTTGCAGGCTCCAGCCGTTCTGGCACGTTTCTGGCCATTCAGCGGGACGTGGCAACCCTGGTTCGCGAGGTTCGGCACGCAGGGGCAAAGACCTTTTTCGCGCCCATACACGTCTAAGGCTATCGAGCATGGATATTCAGCGTCCGTCAAGCGTCGCCAGGAACAAGAAGATCCGCCGCATCATTATCGGTGTGGGGGCGCTGATCGGGATTGCCCTCATCACGGTTGCGCTCTCCAGACTCAAGCCGGCTGCTCCCACCGTCGAACGCGGAACGGTCTGGCTTGACACCGTCAAGCGGGGGCCGATGGTGCGCCAGGTTCGGGGCCTCGGCACGCTGGTGCCCGAGGAGATCCGGTGGATCCCCGCGGCGACCGACGGCCGCGTCGAGCGGATCGTCGTGTATCCCGGCACGCCGGTCACGCCCGACACCGTCATCCTCGAACTCATCAACCCGAACCAGTCGCAGGCGTTGCTCGAGGCCGAGCAGCAGTTGAACGGCGCGGAAGCCCAGTACAAGAACCTCCAGGTGACGGTCGCCAACGACCTGCTGGCACAGGAGGCCGGGGCGAACGCCGTCACGGCCGACTACCGGCAGGCCAAGCTCCAGGCAGAAGCGGATGGGCAACTGGCGAAGGAAGGCCTCGTCTCGTCGTTGACCAGCAGGCTCTCTCAGGTGCGGTCGGACAACCTGGGTGTCCGTGACCAGATCGAGCAGAAGCGGTACACGTCGATGCGGGATTCGGCGCAGTCGCGCCTCGCGGTGCAGCAGGCCGAGGTGAACAGGCTGCGGGCGCTGCTCGCGCTGCGGCGCAGCCAGGTCAGCCAGCTCCACGTGCGCGCGGGCATCGCCGGGATGCTGCAGCAGGTCCCGGTGGAGGTGGGCCAGCAGGTCGGGCCCGGAACGAACCTGGCGCGGGTCGCCGACCAGCACCATCTCAAGGCGCAGCTGAAGATCGCGGAAACGCAGGCCAAGGACATCGTGATCGGGCAGACGGCGTCGGTGGACACGCGCAACGGCATGATCCCCGGCCGCGTGTCGCGCATCGACCCCGCGGTTCAAAACGGCACGGTCACGGTGGACGTCGCGCTGGAAGGGGAACTGCCGAAGGGGGCGCGACCGGACCTGAGCGTGGACGGTACGATTGAACTCGAGCGGTTGGACGACATCCTCTACGTCGGTCGCCCCACCTCCGGGCAGGAGCAGAGCGTCATCAGCCTCTTCAAGCTTGACGAGGATGGCGTCACCTGCACGAGCACCAAAGTCTCGATCGGCAAGACGTCGGTCAACACGGTGGAAGTGAAGGCGGGGCTGAAGCAGGGGGACCAGGTCATCCTGTCCGACATGTCCCAGTACGACGCCTTCGACCGGATTCGACTCAAGTAACCAAATCTCTCGGCCACGTGAGCATGCGCGCCGGTATGCTGTCCGCGCGCGCTGAAACGAACAGGCACAGGATTTCTGGAGGCACGATGAACGGCAACGGAACGGAGAAACCGCTCATTCAACTCGAAGGCGTCACCAAGATCTTCTACACCGACGAAGTTGAGACGCACGCCCTGTCGGGCATCCACATGGATATTCGCAAGGGCGAATACGTGTCCATTGCCGGGCCGTCGGGCTGCGGCAAGTCCACCCTCCTGTCAATCCTCGGCCTGTTGGATACCCCGACCGGTGGCACCTACACGCTGAACGGACAGCCGGTGGCCAACCTCAACATGGCGGAACGCGCGCGGATCCGGAACCGCGAGATCGGGTTCATCTTCCAGAGCTTCAACCTGATCGGCGATCTCACCGTGTTCGAGAACGTGGAACTTCCCCTCACCTACCGGGGGATGAAGTCCGCCGAGCGCAAGACCCGCGCCAACGAGGCGCTCGAGAAAGTGGGCATGGCCCACCGCGCCCGTCACCTGCCCAGCCAGCTCTCGGGCGGTCAGCAGCAGCGCGTAGCGGTCGCCCGGGCCCTGGTCGGGAACCCGCTGATCATGCTCGCAGACGAGCCCACCGGCAACCTCGATTCGCGAAACGGCGAAGCGGTCATGGATCTGCTGCGCGAACTGCACCGGCAGGGTGCGACCATCTGCATGGTCACGCACGACCCGCGGTTCACGCGCCACGCCGATCGCAACATCCACCTCTTCGACGGCCAGGTGGTCGAGGAGAGCATGGAGTCGACCACGGCGTGACCCCGATCATCGCCCTGCGCCACATCGAGAAGTTCTACGAGCACGGCGTCAGCCGCTCGTATGTGCTCCGCCGCGTGTCGGCCGACATCCGCGACGGGGAGTTCGTCTCGATCATGGGACCGTCGGGCGCCGGCAAGTCCACGGTCCTCCACATCATGGGCATGTTCGACAGCGCGTGGAGCGGCGAATACGACTTTGTCGGCCAGCCGGTCCACACGCTGAAGCAGAAGGCGCGCTCCGCGCTGCACAAGCAGTACATGGGGTTCGTCTTCCAGAGTTATCACCTGCTGGACAACCTGACGGTCTACGAGAACCTGGAGATCCCGCTCTCCTATCGCGACGTCAAGAAGAGCGACCGCCAGTCGATCGTCTGCGACGTCCTGGACCGCTTCCAGATCGTGGGCAAGAAGGACCTCTACCCCAGTCAGCTCTCCGGCGGACAGCAGCAACTGGTCGCGGTCGCCCGCGCGGTCGTCGCCAGCCCGAAGGTGATCCTTGCCGACGAGCCGACCGGCAACCTGCACACCGCGCAGGGCAAGGAGATCATGGAGCTGTTCAAGCGGCTCAACCGCGAGGGCACAACCATCATCCAGGTCACCCACTCCGAGACCAACGCCTCCTACGGCGACCGCGTGATTCACCTCCGCGACGGGTGGGTGGTCGAAGACTGACGAGACGTGTGCTGGGGTCCAAACCCATATCGTGACACCCGCGCCATGACACCCACCGACTCCCTCCGACACCGCATCCTGATCGCGGATGACCAGGCCGATGTGCTCGAAGCCCTCCGGCTCCTCCTGAAGGGCGAGGGCTGGGAACTCGAGACGGTCGCCTCTCCCGCCGGAATCCTCGACGCGATCGAGCACCGCGAGTTCGACGTCGTGCTCATGGATCTCAACTACGCTCGAGACACGACGTCGGGTCGTGAAGGGCTGGACCTGGTGACCCGGCTCCAGGCCGTTGACGCCGCGCCGCCCATCGTCGTGATGACTGCGTGGGGTTCCGTGGACATCGCGGTCGAGGCGATGCGCCGCGGGGCGCGGGATTTCGTCCAGAAGCCCTGGGACAACGAGCGCCTCCTGGCGATCGTCCGCACGCAGGCCGAACTGTCGCGGGCGTTGCGACGCGGGCAGCGACTCGAGGCCGAGAACCGTGCGCTTCGCGAGCAGGTCCCCACGAGCCTCATCGCCCAGGCGCCCGCCATGCAGCCCGTGCTTCAGATGATCGCGCGCGTCGGCCCGTCGGATGCCAACGTGCTCGTGACGGGAGAGAACGGCACCGGCAAGGGCGTGGTCGCGGCAGCCCTCCACGCCGCCTCGATGCGGGCCGCGCGGCCGATGGTGACGGTGAACGCGGGCGGCCTGTCGGAGGGTGTGTTCGAGAGCGAGCTGTTCGGGCACGTCAAGGGCGCGTTCACCGACGCCAAGACGGACCGCGTCGGCCGCTTCGAACTGGCCGACGGCGGCACCTTGTTCCTCGACGAGATCGCCAACGTAGCGCTCCCCCAGCAGATCAAGCTGCTGCGCGTGCTGGAGACCGGCGAGTTCGAGCGCGTCGGGTCGTCACGCACGCGCAAGGTGAACCTGCGCGTCATCTCCGCGACCAATGCCGACGTGTTCGAGGAAGTCGCGGCCGGCCGATTCCGGCAGGATCTGCTCTTCCGCCTCAACACCGTCGAGATCCGGCTCCCGCCGCTGCGCGAGCGCCGCGAGGACATCCCGTTGCTCGCCGCGCACTTCCTGCGCGTTCACAGCCAGCACTACCGCAAGCGTCTCACGGGCTACGAGCCGCCGGCACTCCAGCTGCTGGTCGAACACAATTGGCCGGGCAACGTCCGTGAGCTCGACCATGCGGTCGAGCGCGGCGTACTGATGGCCCAGGGCCAGACCCTCCGCTACTCGGATTTCAGCCTCAAGACTTCGCGCGACTCCAACTCGCGCCTCGAGGACATGAGCCTCGAGGATGTCGAAGCGTCTCTCGTCAAAAAGGCCATGGCGCGTTACGATGGCAATGTCAGCCATGCGGCGCGCGCGCTGGGCCTGAGCCGCAGCGCGCTCTATCGCCGGTTGCAGCGATACGGCCTATGAACACGACCCGGCGGCGGGCCTGGCTCAGCCACGAGCGGCGCGTGCTGCTGATGGCGATGGCCGCCGGCCTGCCCGCCGTGGCCGTGGCGCTGTCGCTGCTCTGGACTGGCGGCTACACCTCCAAGGTGGTCTGGACGCTGACCACGCTGGTGCTCGTCTGCTGGTGGGGATTCACCTTCGCCCTCCGCGCTCGCGTCGTCTACCCGCTTCAGACCTTGACCAACCTGCTTGCCGGGCTCCGGGAGGGCGATGCCTCGGTGCGTGCGCGGGGCGCGGTGCCCAACGACGCGCTCGGGGAAGTGATGCTCGAGGCGAACGTGCTCGCGGAGACGCTGCGCGAGCAGCGCCTGGGCGCCCTCGAGGCCTCCTCGCTCCTGCGCAAGGTCATGGAGGAGATCGACGTCGCCGTCTTCACGTTCGATGCCGGACACCGGTTGCGGTTGACCAACCGGGCCGGCGAACGGCTGCTGGGACGGGCGGCCGAACGGCTGCTGGCTGGCACGGCGGAGGAACTCGGGCTGGCGTCCTGCCTCGAGGGCCAGTCGCCGCGCGTGGCCGACTTGTCGTTCCCTGGCGGCGTCGGCCGCTGGGAAGTCCGTCGGACCAGTTTCCGGCAGGGCGGACTCCCCCACCAGTTGCTGGTGCTCACCGACGTGAGCCGCCCCCTCCGCGAAGAAGAGCGCCAGGCGTGGCAACGCCTGATGCGCGTCCTCGGCCACGAGATCAACAACTCGCTCGCCCCGATCAAGTCGATTGCGGGCAGCCTGGCCCGCCTCCTGCGGCGCGACGAACTCCCCGCCGACTGGCGTGACGATGCGGGCCGCGGCCTCGAGGTGATCGCCTCCCGCGCGGAGGCGCTGACGCGGTTCACGGCGTCATACGCCCGGCTCGCGCGCCTGCCGCAGCCCAAGCTCGCACCGCTCGATATCGAGGATCTGGTGCGGCGCGTCGCCGGCTTGGAAACCCGGCTGGCGGTGGAGATCGATCAAGGACCGGCGATTCGCCTGCCTGGCGACAGCGACCAGCTCGAGCACCTGCTGATCAACCTGGTGCATAACGCCGTCGATGCGGCGCTCGAGACCGGCGGCGGAGTCAAGGTGGCCTGGACGACCAACGGCGGCTACATGGAACTGCGGGTGGACGACGAGGGGCCCGGGCTGGCACAGACGGCCAACCTGTTCGTCCCCTTCTTCACGACGAAGCCTGGTGGCTCTGGGATCGGCCTCGTCCTCAGCCGACAGATCGCCGAGGGCCACAACGGCCTGTTGTCGCTCGCCAACAGGCCCGACCATCAGGGGTGCCGGGCTCTGTTGCGCCTGCCGCTCATCGGGTTGGGATCTCGTTCAAGGGCTGCCGGAATTCCGTCAACGAGCGGGGGGGCGACGCCTACTCTCTAGCCAGAATCAAGAATATCCAGCCAAATCTGGCGGTCGAGGCGGATGGCAATTCCCTTGCTCAAGACGTTAGATTAATCGAGACTGTCCGAGCCCCGCGAGACTGAATGCCTTGGCTGTCCGCTATTAGACAGATGCTTCATTTAACGCTTCTTTCGCTTCTCGTGGCGGTGGCCGTCCAGGCACCCGTCGCGCCCCAGCCGAAGCACGAAGACATCGAAACGTGCCTGGCGTGTCACAGCAACACGTCGATGTCGGTGACCCTGCCGAGCGGCGAGACGCGCGGGCTCTTCGTGGATCGCGACGAGTTCACGCGTTCGATCCACGGCGGCAAGCTCGGGTGCACCGACTGCCACACCGACATGACCGGCGTACCGCACGCCTCCAAGCCGTTCTCGACGAAACGCGAGTTCACGATCGCCTACTACGAGGCGTGCAAACGCTGCCATTTCGCCAACTACAGCAAGACGTTGGACAGCGTGCACTACCCCGCGATCGCCCGCGGCGACCGGATGGCGCCGGTGTGCGTGGACTGCCACGGCGCGCACTACGTGACGCCGCCGAACCAGCCCCGATCGCGCATCTCTCAGACGTGCGCGGCCTGTCACCAGGGCGTGTCGGCCACCTACGCGAAGAGCGTGCACGGGCGCGCCCTGCGAGAGGAGAAGAACGCGGACGTTCCGACCTGCACCGACTGTCACCGCGCGCATGACATTGGCGGGCCGCACGCGCCGGGCTGGCGACTGAAGAGCCCCGAGTTGTGCGCGAACTGTCATACGCAGTCGGCGATGATGAAGAAGTACAACCTCTCCACCAGCGTCATGCAGACGTACCTGTCCGACTTCCACGGGATGACGGCCTCGCTGCAGAAGAAGAGCGGGACGGAGGGCGGGCAGGTGGTGGCCCTGTGCATCGACTGTCACGGCGTGCACGACATCACGAAGACCGACGCGCCGAACTCCGGGGTGATCCAGGCGAACATCCTCAAGACCTGCCAGCGCTGCCACCCTGGCGCCACGACGAATTTCTCCTCCGCCTGGCTGTCGCACTACGAGCCGACGTTCAAGAACGCGCCGCTCGTGTACGCGGTCAAGGTCTCCTACATGATTCTGATCCCGTTCATGATTGGTGGGCTGGTGCTCCAGATTCTCCTCCACCTCTGGCGGGTGGTGGTCAACCGATGAGAAACTACGTCATCCGTTTCACGCTCAAGCAGCGCATCGAGCACGCCTCGGTGATGACGCTGTTCCTTCTCCTTGCGCTGACGGGGCTGCCTCAGAAGTTCTATGAGGAGACCTGGGCGCAGGGCATCATCACGCTGCTCGGCGGCATCGATCGCGTCCGGTGGGTGCATCGGGCGGCGGGGATCGCGTTTACGCTCTTCACCGCGGCGCACCTGGGCATCATCTCGGCGCTCGTCGTGACAGGGCGGGCGACCATGTCGCTGGTGCCGACGCGCCAGGACTTCCTCGACGCGATGCAGCAGATTCGCTACTACCTGGGCGCCACCGACGTCCCGGCGAAGTTCGACAAGTTCGACTACAAGCAGAAGTTCGAGTACTGGGGCCTCGTCCTCGGGGCGGTCATCGTGATCTCGACGGGGCTCGTGCTGCTCTACCCGATCCTGGCCACCAGGTTCCTCCCTGGCGAGGTGGTTCCGGCGGCGAAGCTGGCGCACGGCAACGAAGGACTGATGGCGTTTTTGGTCGTCATCGTCTGGCACATCTTCAACGCCCACTTCAACCCGGACGTATTCCCCTTCGACACCACCATCTTCACGGGGACGATCAGCGCCGACCGGCTGCACCACGAGCACGAGTTGGAGTACGAACGACTGAAGGAAACGGAATAGCCGTCACGATGAGGTGATGCTGCGCGCCTTCCTCTCCCAGTCGATCCTGCACGCGCTCGTCGCGGCGCTCTTCGTTCAAGCGCTCCTGCGCGCCTGGCGAATCGAGGATGGTGCGTGGCGGCTCCGCTTTCGGCTCCTGGCCCTGGCCGTTCCCGTCGTCTGGCTGCCGGTCCTCTTCGTGGCCGCGCCCTTCCGCAGCGCCCCCACGTTCGTGGCCGGCTGGACGCTTCTGGCCGGCGAGCGGTGGAATCTCCTGCATCTCGCCGGATTCGGGCTTGGCGACCTCATCTTGCTGCTGGCTGCGGGCCTCGGCTCTGCGCTGTTCCTCCGCGACGCGTTCCCGCCGCTGTTCGACCTGCTCCGCCGTCCGGCCCGCTTGCCGGACGCCGGTCCGTGGCACCCGGCGGCAGGAGTGCTGACACCGATTGTTCATACACACGCGAAAGGCCTGAACATCGATCCGCCCCGGATTCGCGTGGTTCAGGCATCGACACCGGTGCTGCTCTGCGAGGGCGCCCGCGACTCGGTGCTCGTCGTTTCGTTGCCCACCCTGCAACGCCTGAACAGCAAGGAACTCGACGTGGCCGTCGCGCACGAACTCGCCCATGTCGCAAGTCGCGATCCCGCCTTGGGCTACCTGTTGATCGCGGTGCGGGCGCTCCTCTTCTTCAACCCGGCCGCGCAGTGGACCGCGCGGGTCCTGGTGGACGACATCGAACGCCGCGCCGATCAGGTGGCGGCGCGCATCACCGGGAATCCCTCGGCGCTGGCCCGGGCGATCGCCGTCCTGTTCGACGCCGGTCATCCACCGCCCGTGGACTCAGACGCCACGTTCGAACGCGTGTTCTGGCGCGCGCGCAAGGAAGGGGTCGAGCGGCGCTGCGCCCGGCTGCGCCAGGCGGAAGTCGTGCCCCCGATCGAGCACGGGGCCCTGCGCATGGCCCTTGCGGCGATCGCGGTCCTGGGACTGGTGTTCTTCGTCGTCTGACCACATGAGAAGCATCCCGAGAGTCGTCCGATCGTGGCTCCTCCTGGTCGGCGCGTTTGCCGTCGGCCTCAAGGCGGCCGACCGGGTGCCTGCCCTCATGGCGGGCACGCCTCACGGCGCCCGGATCTACGCCACGGTCGCGGAGGCGGAGCACGCCGTCGGCGCGAAGATCTGGGTTCCCGCGTACTATCCCGACACGATGGCCTGGCCGCCCGCCCGCATCGACCTGTGGCCGGGTCCCCCGACGTCGGTGGCGCTACGGATCCTCGGGCGCGCTGACGGACGAGAGCGCCTGGTCCTGGTCCAGTCCCTGCACGCGCCTGCGTCACCGCCAGACGAGTTGCTGCCGGCCGTACACGTCCTGACGACCAACGCGGTCACCGTGGGCCGGCACCCGGCCACGTTGACGCGCGTGCTGGCCCCGAGCGGCCAATTGTTGCATGATGTCTGGTGGGATCAAGGACCGCGCCGCCTGACGCTGCGCTACAGCGGCCCGGTCGAAGAGTTGATCCTGATTGCCACCAGCCTTGAACGGATGCACCGATGACTCCGCTGTCCGTGGGCCGTGCATGGAGCGGTCGCAGCATCCAGGCGCGTGTCGTCCTGCTGGTCAGCACCGGGATCCTCGCGGCGCTCGCGATCCTTGGCGGCACCGCGTGGGTGGGTCTCGATCGCATGGCGGGACGGCTGTCCGCCGAGCGCCTGCTGCTGGCGCGCAGCATCGCCGAGCACCTCGATTACATGGTCCAGGCGGACCTCGAAGTCCTGCAGAACGTCTCTGCGGCCCCGCGGCTGGACCTCGGCGACGGCGATCCGCTGCCGGAGCAGTCGGCCCTTCGCGAAGCCTACCTGCGGGGCCGGCTGGTCGAACGGGTGTTCCTGATCGCCGCGGACCGCGCCCCTGTTCTTTGTGAACCCGAGTCCCGGTCCACGGAAGCGCCGGCACCTGATGGGCGGGACGTGGAGTCCGCATTCCGAAGCGGGCGTCCAACGGTCTCGAACCTCACCGGGGCGGGTCCGGCGCGACGGGTCCACCTGCTCGTGCCCATGCGGAACTGGCGCGGCGAGGTGGTGGCCATCTCGGCCGGTGAGATCGATCCGGCCGGAAGCCGGCTGTCGGCGGCGCTGGCCCCCTTCCAGTTCACACGCACCGGCTCGATTGACGTGCTCGACGGCACGGGCCGCACCATCGCGAGCACGGATCGATCCCGACGCCTGCGCGCGGACGACAACGCCGTCCGACTGGCCTCGGCGATTCAGGCGCGACAGGGCTTCGTGGGATCGGGCACCGGCCCCGACGCCCAGATGGTGCTCGCCCTCGCGCCGATGAACTCGGCCCGGTGGGGCGTGTTGATTCGCCAGGACGAATCGGTCGCGTTCTCACAGGCACGATCCGTCCGCCGCACGATTCTGTGGCTGGGGCCCGTCCTCCTCGCCCTGGCGCTCCTCTTCGCCTGGGGCGCCGCCCGCAGCGTCCGCGGACCGATTGCCCTCCTGACCGACTCGGCCGAGCGCATCGCACTCGGCAACCTGAATCAGCCGATACCCGAACTGGGCCGCGACGAGGTGGGCCGCCTGGGACGGTCATTCGAGCAGATGCGGATGGCGCTCAAGGCGTCGCTCGAAAACGTGGAGCGCGCGAACCAGGAACTGGAGCAGCACGTCGAGGAGCGGACGCACGAGTTGAAGGGGCTGTATCGGCAACTGCAGGAGCGCGAGGAGTGGCGCGAGGAACTGCTGCGCAAGGTGATCTCGGCGCAGGAGGACGAACGCAAGCGGCTCGCGCGCGAACTGCACGACGAAACCAGCCAGACGCTGAGCGCACTCGCGATGAAGATCGAGACGGCCGTGGCCGCCTGGCCCGCCGAGGCCTCCCGCGACCGTCTGATCGAGGCGAAGGCGTTGACCGTTCGCACCATCGAGGAACTGCACCGGCTGATCTTCGACCTGCGTCCCTCGGTGCTCGATGACCTCGGCCTGCTCTCCGCGATCCGCTGGTACGCCGAGCGCCACCTCGAGCGGCGCGGCATCGCCGTGCGCTGCGAGTTCAGCGGCTCCGGAGGTCGGCTCATGCCAGAACTGGAAACGGCGCTGTTCCGCGTCGTCCAGGAGGCGATTACCAACATCGCCAAGCACTCGCAGGCGGAGACCGTCCTCATCCAGTACCTGGAACGCAATGATCGGATTTCCATCGAGATCGAAGACGACGGGAAGGGGTTCTCTCCGGAGAGCCTCCCGCCGCCGGCCGCGCGCGAACGCGGCCTGGGTCTCCTCGGGATGCGCGAGCGGGTCGAACTGTTCGGCGGCACGATCGAACTCGACTCCGCGCCAGGAAGCGGGACGCGCATCGCAGTGACGGTCCCGGTTGTCCAGGAGGCAGGTCATGAGCAGCATCCGGATCCTGATCGCGGATGATCACGCCATCGTGCGCGAAGGCGTCCGCGCGTTGTTGACGCTGTCGGATGACATCACGGTGGTGGGTGAAGCCGCCAACGGCCACGAGGCCGTTGAACTGGCGCGAAGCCTGTCGCCCGACGTGATCCTGATGGACATCGCGATGCCCGGGCTCGGCGGTCTCGAGGCGACGATTGAGATCCGGAAGGACAACCCGCACGCGAAGATCCTGGTGCTCACGCAGTACGAAGACCGCGAGTACATCAGGCGCTTTCTGAAAGCGGGGGTGTCGGGATACGTGCTGAAGAAGGCGGCCGGGTCTGAACTGACCTCCGCGATCCGTGCGGTCAACCGCGGCGGGCTCGTCCTCGATCCGGAGATCGCCCGGGAGGCCATGCGCGAGCAGGCCGGGTCGGCGGCCTCCGGTCGGACCGCCGATCCGTACGACACGCTCACCGACCGCGAGAAGCAGGTCCTGAAGCTCGTGGCCGAGGGACACTCCAACAAGGAGGTCGCCCAGTTGCTGGACATCAGCGTCAAGACCGCGATGTCACACCGCGAGCACATCATGCAGAAGCTCGACCTTCACAGCCGGACTGACCTGATCAAGTTCGCGCTGCAGAAGGGCGTCATCACGCTCGACCCGTGAGAAGCCGGGCGGCGCTACGGCTTCTGGCCGTGCTCCTTGTCGGTCTCGTCCTTCTTCTTCTCGGCCAGGTAGGCCTCGCCCGGGCGCCAGCTCGGCGTCATCGTCGCGGCCACGTCCACCGCGCCCGACCGCCCCATGGCCAAGGCCTTCTTGCCGAGGAACGTGAACAGCATCGCAAACCCGATGAAAGGCAGGAACATCGCATAGACCGCGCCCATCAGCGGAGCGAGCACGAGGAGCGCGACGACCGGGGCCTTGAAATACCGGTCGCCAGCGCCGCCGGGCAGGATGCCGCCCTGCCTGGGGACCATCGTCATTTCCCACTTGCCGAGGTTCCAGTAGAAGCCATTCTTCGCCGCGGTGCCACCGATTCGCTTCCTCATCATGATCCACCTCTGTATGATTGCCGGGGTGAGCGTCACTGTCTGACTACAATGTAGTCCTCGGTGGGCGCCCCGACAATCAGGAAGCCACCCGATCGTGCAGGGAACTAGTCCCGAGGCCGTATAGGGAAACCACCCGAACCCTCGTGGGGCGCTTTCCCGATCGCGACACATATGTTCTGTCTTCTCAACATCCCCTCGAGCACAGACCCGTTCGCTGTAGAATAGACCGCCGTCGGATCCACGGCCAGACACCTGCGTCCGGGGCAGGCTTGGAGTGCCACCATGGCTCGCCGCGCTCGAACTGAAGCACCGCAGGCGAGTCTGCAGCCCCTTCGGGTGCAGGTGTGGAACCGCCTCGGCGTCAAGGCCACCGCCGTCATCACGCTGCTGGCGCTGGTCTCGGGCGCCGCGCTGGTGACCATGAGCCTCCGGACGCAGCAGGCCTACCTGACCGCGGAGGTCGTCCGCGGGGCGGCGCAGTTCAGCGACACCATCAAGGCCAGCACCTATCACTTCATGTTGAGCGATGAGCGCATGGTCGCCTATCGCACGATGGAGATGATTGGCCGGCTCGAGGGGATCGAGCAGGTCCGGATGCTCAACAAGGAAGGGCGCGTGACCTTCTCCACGGACCGCTCCGAGGTCGGCCGGCTCGTGGACAAGCGCGCCGAGGCGTGCTATGCGTGTCATGCAGCCGGCCAGCCCCTCGTGCGGCTGAACGTGCCGTCGCGCAGCCGCATCTTCACGCGGAACGGGCACCGCGTGCTCGCGATGATCACGCCGATCTACAACGAAAAGAGTTGCTCGTCTGCGGTCTGCCACGAACACCCGGCCGAGAAGCAGGTGCTCGGCGTCGTGGACATCGCGATCTCCCTCGAGGACGAGGACCGTGCAGTGGCCGCTCTCGGCCGACGCACGACGCTCGTCTCCGCGTTCGGCATCCTCTTGCTCGCCACCACCGTCGGCCTCTTCGTGCGCGGCCATGTCATCCGGCCGCTCCGCGAGATCGTGGCCGCGACCGAACGGATTTCACAGGGTGACCTCTCGCACGCGGTGGAGATGCGCCGCACCGACGAGATCGGTCTTCTGGCGGCGTCGTTCAACGGCATGACCACCTCGCTGCAGCAGGCCCGCTCGGACCTCCAGGCGCTGAACGAAAGCCTCGAGCGCCAGGTCGAGGAACGGACGACTGCCTTGAAGAGCGCCCAGGCGCAGCTCGTCCAGTCGGAGAAGATGTCGTCGCTCGGCAAGCTCGCTGCCTCGGTGGCGCACGAGATCAACAACCCGCTCGCCGGCATCCTGACCTACGCCAAGCTCCTGCTCCGGTTGCACGAGGAAGGCGAACTCACGGAGACGGTGCGCGAGAGCTGCGCGCGCAACCTCCGCCTGGTGCAGCGGGAAACCGAACGGTGCAGCGCGATCGTGCGAAACCTGCTCGACTTCGCCCGGCAGCGGCCTCCCAGCCTGAAGGACATCGATGTCAGCGCGGTCGTCGAGGAGGCGCTCTCGCTCCTGTCGCATCGTCTCCGCATGCAGGATGTCACGCTGCAGAAGGACCTTCCGCCGATGCCGCTCGTCAAGGCGGACTTCGGGCAGTTGCGGCAGTCGTTCGTCAACATCGCCCTGAACGCCTGCGAAGCGCTGAACAAGGGCGGGACGCTGACCGTCACGTCGCGGGCGGTCGGGAACATGGTCGAGGTCGTGATCGCCGACACGGGGCCGGGCATCGCGCCCGAGCACCTGTCGCACATCCTCGACCCGTTCTTCACCACGAAGGACAAGGGCACCGGGCTTGGGCTCTCGGTGGTCTACGGACTCATCGACCGACACAATGGCACGCTGGACATCAAGAGCCAGGTCGGACAGGGCACAACCGTCATCGTTCGGCTGCCGGTGGCGACGCCGTCCGCATCGCCGTCACCGACCGCGTTGCCAGGCGGCGGCGCGGCGCAGGTCGTATAGCGGCCCGGGCACGGCCTGCCCGGCAGAGGAGAGTGGCGCGGCGTGGACGTTTGCCTGTGGTGGATCGGCGACGCGGCGGCGGATCACGATCTGCTCGGCACCCTGCGTCGGCAGACCGAGCACGTGTTCCACGTCACGGCCCGCGCCTGGCTCGGGAGCGACCGCCCCACCGACTCGTTCGACGGGCGTCGCCAGCAGCACTCCTCGACGCGCATCCTGAAGTGGCTGATCGACAGCCGCCCGGAGCACGCCGCCAAGGTGGTCGGGATCACGGACGTCGATCTGTTCATCCCGATTCTCACGTTCGTCTACGGCGAGGCACAGCTCGGCGGAACGGCCGCCGTCGTGTCCACCGCGCGGCTCTTGTCAGACAGCGTGTTTCGTCAGGATTTCGACCTTTCCACCGCCCGACTGATGAAGGAATGCGTTCACGAGCTCGGGCACACGTTCGGCCTGCTGCACTGCCCGTTGCCCACGTGCGTCATGGCGCGGTCGGTCAACCTGTTGCACGTGGACGCCAAGAACCCGGCACTCTGCCACGACTGCCAGAGCCGCTACGCCGAGATCAGAAAGCAAGGACACGAACACCATGAGTAAGGAACGGACCCGGATTCTCATCGTCGACGACGAGGAGATCGTCCGCGAGTCGTTGTCCGCCTGGCTGGAGAAGGACGGGTATACCCTGGCCACGGCGCCCGACGGGGAAACGGCCCTCGCTCGGATCCGCAAGGAGCGCTGGTCGCTCCTCCTGGTGGACCTGAAGATGCCAGGCATCGACGGCCTGCAGGTGCTGGAGGAATCACGCAAGGTACAGCCCGATGCGGTTGCCGTGATCATGACGGCCTACGCCACGGTGGACACGGCCGTCGCCGCGATGAAGATCGGCGCGTACGACTACCTGGTCAAGCCGTTCGACCCCGAAGAACTGAGCTTGATGATCCAGAAGATCGTGACGCAGCAAGCGCTGGTCCGCGAGAACGTCCTGCTCCGCAAGGTGCTGAAGCGCGACTATCACTTCCGCGATCTCATCAGCAAGAGCCCCGCCATGCAGGCGGTGTTCGACCTGGCGAGGACGGCCGCGCGGAGCAACTCGACGATTCTCGTGCTGGGCGAGAGCGGCACCGGAAAGGAGCTGCTGGCCCGCGCCGTTCACGCCGAAAGCCCGCGCAGCCAGGGCCCGTTCGTCGCCGTGTCGTGCGCCGCGCTCACCGAGACGCTGCTCGAGTCCGAACTCTTCGGCCACGAGAAGGGGGCGTTCACCGGCGCCGCCGTGCGCCGCAAGGGCAAGTTCGAGATGGCCGATGGCGGCACGCTGTTCCTCGACGAGATCGGCGATATCAGCGCGAAGCTCCAGCTCGATCTCCTGCGCGTCCTGGAGGACCGGCACTTCTTCCGCGTCGGCGGATCCGAGTCGATCCACGTGGACGTGCGCATCATCGCCGCCACCAACCGAGACCTGACGAAGGCCGTGGCCGACGGCTCGTTCCGCGAGGACCTCTTCTACCGCCTCAACGTGATCCCGATACACCTGCCGCCGCTTCGGGATCGGCTGGAAGACCTGCCGCTGCTCGTCGAGCACTTCCTCGAACAGCTCGGCGCCGAGATGAACCGCCGCCTGGACGACGTGGCGACCGACGCCATGGGACTGCTGATGGCCCAGACGTGGCCAGGCAACGTGCGTGAATTGCGGAACGTGCTCGAGCGCGCGATGGTCGTCGCCTCCGGCCGGGTGATCCAATTGAGCGACCTTGGCCTGCGTCGCCCGCCCTGCGCCGATGTCGCGAGCGGTGGCGTCCTCGGGTCGCTCGACGAAGTGGAGCGGCACCACATCGGCCGGGTCCTGCAGGAGTCGGACGGCAACATCAGCCAGGCGGCGCGCACGCTGGGAATCGACCGCGCCACGCTGTACAACAAGCTGCGGAAGTATCAGCTCCGCAAGGATGGTGAGCCGGAGACGGAGACGGAGCACTCGGAATCGGAGTAGGGCCCCTCGCCCCTGCCGTGGCCCGCGGGCGACCGGCTGGTCGCCCCTGATATGGAACGACCTGTCAAGCTGTTGGGTGTGGTCTTCGTCGTCCCCTGTTGATTCGTTGATACTCGAACATGCAGCATCGGTGGCGGCCGAGGCGGCTGTCGCGACGGTTGATCACTCTGATATTCGCGGGTCGAAACCGCATAATCGTGATCCGTCGGGAGCCACCTCGGACTACGGGCGCGGGTTTGGCCCGAAGGCCTACCGCATAGGGGCGTCGAGGATTCTCCTTTCCGTGTGCCGCTCGGCCGCCGCCGTTGCTGCCTGCCATCGTGATACCGGATCGCCTACGCCGCGAGCGCTGGCGCCGTCCGTTGCTCGGCGTCCACCGCGACGCCAATCGCCCAGATGAAACCCAAGAGCTCGCGTCCCACCGCGGTCACCACCTGCTGCGGGCATTTCCCCCGACCGAGCAGCGTGCGGTAGCGGGCATGCAGCCGGTGCTGCGCTTTCCAGGCGATGGCCTTCACCGGCTCGCTCACCTGTGCTTGGCGTTTTCGCAGCGGCCCGCTCACGGCCGGTCGATACCGATACGCCCACGCCGCTTCCACGACGATCCGCCGGAGGTGCGCGTTGCCGGTCTTCGTGATCCCGCCGCGCCGCGTGCGCCCGCCACTGGAGTTCTCACGTGGGCCCAAGCCACTGTACCCCATCAATTGTGGGGCCCGCGCGAACCGGGCGAGCACGCCGACTTCCGCGACAATGGTCACGGCGGAGATCAGCGCGATCCCGCGGAGCGCCTGGAGCGCGTCGATCACCGCGCGCATCGACGGCGGGGCCTGGACCACCGCGTCATTGATCGCGTGGTCGAGTCGCGTCAGCCGGTCGGCCACGTGGTCGACTTCGTGGACGTAATCCAGCAACGTCGCCTCCTGGGCCGGTTGCTCGAAATGCACGGCCTGCTTCACCCAGGCGAGATACTTCTGCGTCCAGGCTTTCGTCCCCGTTGGCGGCCGCCGCCCGTGGCGCAGGAGAAACTTGCTCAAGCGGTGACGGGCCCGCAATTGGTCTTTCTTCGCCGCCTCCCGGGCGCGCACCAGATCCCGCAACGCTTCGTGGGCCGCATCCGGTACCCAGACGGGCGTCAAGTCGCCGGCGCGGTAGCTGCGCGCCAGCTTCAGCGCATCGCGTCGATCCGTCTTGACGCGATCCCCGGCTTTCACCGGCACCAGCGTCGGCGCGATGACCTCGCACCGCACCCCGAGGGCGGTCAGTTGCCAATACACCACGTACCCCGTGGGGCCCGCCTCGTAGCAGGCCCGTAGGTGCTCGGCCGGCTCAAGCTTCTTGACCAGCTTCCGGATCGATTCCGCGCGGTTGGGGATGATGCCCAAGGACCGCACTTCTCCATTCGGCTCCGCCACGGCGACCGCGATCGTGTCGGCGTGGACATCCAGACCAAGAAATCGTACCGTGCTCATGACCGGCTCCTTTCGCATGTGGCTCTGCGTTGGGTGAACTTCCACTCACAGCGTAATCCACGACGCTGCGAATCGAAGCCGGTCGTTCCATTGTGACTACGGTGCCTCCGCTGTCCGCTGCCAGCTGGCCGCTGGCGCGACACGTCACTTTTTCTTTCCCTTTACCGGCACCTCCGGCGCCTTCTCGACCAGCTTGACCGAGCCCAACTTGGATTGCGCGTCGAAATAGGCGACGACGTCGGCCAGCTGGACCGGTTCGAATTCGCCGGAGATGAAGTCGCGGACCTGCATGACGGTAAGCTTCCGCGGCAGGATGGCGCGAAGCTCGGAGGTCATGTGGCCGGGGATCTTGCGCATCGCGGCAGCCGCGGCCTCTCGATCGGCAGCGGACACTGAAGCGCCCGCGCCCGCCTGGGCGCCGCCCTGCCCACCACCACCACCACCACCACCACCACCGCCAAACCCGCCGCGCCCGCCTCCGGCACCGCCGACGGGCTCCACGGTCGTCCTGGCGGCCTTCTGCTCGAGATCGGTCGGCGCCGGCTCGGTGGTCGGCGCATTGAACCGTGCGGCCGTGAGCTTGTAGAGAGCGGTCGCGTGTCCCTGCAGCGCGGCGGCCTGCTGATCCAACAGGGGTTCGAGCACCGCCAGCCGCTTCTGGCCGTCGGCAGGACTCGGGAAGAGCACGGCGGCCGTCCGGAGCGTCGCTTTCTCGATCTCGACCTGGTGCCGCACGGCGTTGCGCGCGTCCTTGTACCCCTCGACGGCGGCTGCGGCATCGGTGGCGTCGGCGATGTACGACAATCCCTTGCGCTGTGCCTGTCCAATCCGCTCGGTGCCCCGCGCCAGCGTCTCGGCCACCACCTTCATCGCCATGGCCTCGTCCGCCGTGGCCAGCACCGTCAGTGCGCCGAGGCCGACGACGCCCGCGCGCTTGAATTGGGTGGGGTCGAGCTTATTGGGCGTGTCCTCCGAGGAGTGATAGAACGGATCCGGCCACGTAATGAACATCAGCGACGGGATGCCGTTGCTCATGTAGACGACGTGGTCGCTCGCGCCGTAGTGCTTGTCCACCAGGATGTAGAACGGATCCTGGCTGCCCGTCGGGGCGAGCACCGGGAGGGTGAAGCCGTAGCCGCCGGACCGGTAGCGCACGCGCTCGCGATTGAGGTTCGCGATCACCTCCATCATGTTCGCGCCGATGTCGTTCAGGAACGTTGGGAAGCTGTCCGGCGTCCGGTGCATCGTCCAGAAGCTGCCGTGTGTTGCCAGGCGCAGTCCTTCCATGTCGAAGTTCAGGTCGGCGACGAGTTTCTTGGTCACTTCAGGGTGCTTCTGCAGCCACGCCGATGTCCCGCTGATCTCCGGTGCCCAGAGGAAGTGGATGGTGCGCTTCGGCTTCGGGATCTTGCCCTCGGCCACGAGCCGGATCAGCGCGCGGCCCATCTCGAGGGTGATCGCGCAACCTGACGCGTCGTCGTTGGCGCCCTGCTTCAGATAGCCTTCGTAGAGATGCCCCGACATGGCCAGTTCCTGCTCGGAGCTGCCATCGCCCGGGATGACCGCATGCACGGTTTCCATCCGTCCCGGGTACGAGTCCGCCTTCACGATCGAGCGGAGCGTGATCTTCCCGCCGCGTGCGAGCATGCCCGCCAGTTCACGCCCGACGCGTGGTGACACCGACCAGCCGAACCCGACGGTCCGGCCCTGTGGTGCCGTGCCCGACACGCTCTGGGAACCGATCTGGTCGATGTTGGCTTCCGGGTGAATCGGGTTGTAGCTGAGCACGCCAATCGCCCCGCGCTCGAACATCGCGAGGCGCTGCAGCTGGCTGCTCGACGCGGAACCCAGGACGATCTTGCCCTTGACGTCCTTGCTCGTGTAGTCCTCGGGCCGGCCGCCGTAACCCAGGTCGACCAATTCCCCGGTGACGTCTCCCGTCTCACTGCCTGACGCGACGCTGACGGCCACATCGCGAAAGTCGTACAGCTTGCGGCTGTCTGGCTTCACCATCCAGAGTTCGGCCTGCGTCGCCTGCCACAGCTTCTGCGAAGTGGGGAACGTCTCGATCTCGACGTTGCTGAATCCGTACTCTCGGGCGAGGCGCGCCATGACCTCGCTTTCGCGGAAGCGCCCCTCGTACTCCGCGCGCGGCCGCACGCGAGGATACGGGACCATCTCGAGCACCGTCTGCTGAGCGCGCTCGCCCGACACTTCGTTGATGATGGCGCGGAAATGATCCCAGGAGAGCAGCGCGCGATCTTCTCGTTCCTGTGCGGCGGCCGGCATCGCGCAGACGGCTGCGGCCAACATGAGAAGCAAGGCCAATCGTTTCATCGAGTCTCCCGTATCGACGCCGTCGGTGGCGCCAAGGCTGTCAAACCCCGCAAGCGTAGGGCAAGAGGGGCGCGAAGGGCAAGCTCGGGCCTCTCTGATCTATAATCCGGCAGTACGTGTGTGCCGCGGCTGCCGGACGCTGCGCGGCGCGCGCTAAGATGGACGGCGTCCGCTGTCGAACGACTGGCGCATGGGCGGCCGTTGGGCCGCCCCACAAGAGGTTCTCATGCCTGAAGATTCCGAAGATCCCTTCCGGAAACGGACAGGCGTCACCAGACGGGGCTTTATCGCCACAATCGGCACCGGCGCTGTTGCCGCCGCGACCGTCGGGCCGTCGGCGACCGCCGAAGCGGCGCCGGGCGCGGAGATCCCTGACGCCGCCGAACTCCTTCGCGTCACGCTGACGATCAACGGCCGGAGCCATCGCCTCCTGGTCGAGCCGCGCTGGTCGCTGCTCTACGTGCTGCGCGAACGCCTCGGCCTGACGGCGACCAAGCTTGGATGCGATCGGGGCGAGTGCGGCGTCTGCACCGTGCTGGTCGATGACAAGCCGGGCTACTCCTGCATGATGCTGGCCGTCGAGTCGGAAGGAAAGACCATCGTCACGCTCGAGGGGTTGATGCGGGGCGAGGAACTCGGCCCGGTCCAACGGGCGTTCGTCGAGGAGGACGCCTTCCAGTGCGGCTATTGCACGCCGGGGCAGGTCATGGCGGTCGAGGGGTTGCTGCGGGCGAATCCCAACCCCACGATGGATGAGATCCGCACGGGTGTCAGCGGGAACCTGTGCCGCTGCGGCGCGTACGCGCACATTTTCAAGGCGGGGCAGCGCGCCGCGGAGTTGAAAAAACAGGAAGGAGGCCGCGCATGATACCGGACGAACGGTACTACGTGACCGATGTTCCGCCCGAGACTCCGGAGCCAGCCGACCAGCCCGCTCCATGGACCACGACCACGGTCGTGGGGAAGCGCCTGCCACGGGTGGATGCATACGAGCGCGTCAGTGGCGCCGCCGTCTACACGGCTGACGTGGTGCTGCCAGGCATGCTGTACGCGGCGGTGCTGCGCTGCCCGCATGCGCATGCGATGGTCAGGAAGGTCGACACCAGCAAGGCAGAGAAGATGCCGGGCGTGGCGGCGATTCTCACCGACAAGAGCCCGGGTGCGGATGTCCCCTGGTTCAATGCCCGTACCGGGCCGCTGAGCCGGTTGTTCGATCCGCACTGCCGCTACGAGGGCGAAGAGGTGGCGGGGGTGGCGGCCGAAACGCCGTATCAGGCCTGGGACGCGGTGCGGGCGATCGCGGTGGAGTACGAGGTGCTGCCGTTCGTCGCCGACGCCGAGGATGCGTTGAAGCCAGGGGCGGTGGCCATTCACCAGGGCGGCAACCGCTCGGGGGATGTCACCCGGTATGGCAGGGGAGACGTGGATGCCGGGTTCGCGGCGGCCGACGTGGTCGTCGAGCAGATTTACAGCACGGCGTGCGAAATCCACGCGCCGACCGAGACGCACGCGTCGGTGGCCAGGTGGGATGGCAACCGGCTGGTCGTGTGGGACTCCACGCAAGGGGTCTACCCGATTCAATCGGGCCTCGTCCAGTTGCTGAAGCTCCCGTCGTCGAGCGTGCGCGTCATCGGCCACTACATGGGGGGCGGGTTCGGGTCGAAGCTGAGCGTCAGCAAGCACACGGTGATCGCGGCGCTGCTGGCGAAGGTGACCGCCCGCCCGGTCAAGCTGCACCTCACGCGCGAAGAGAGCTTCCTCGCGGTCGGGAATCGTCCTCCGGACACGATGACGCTCAAGGCTGGCGTGAAGAAGGACGGCACGTTGACCGCGCTGCAGATGACGGTGCTGGGCACCGGCGGCGCGTATCCGGGCGGTGGCGTCGGCGGCGTGGACTGGGTGGTTCGCGACCTCTACACCTGCCCGAACGTGAAGACCGAGTTGACCGACGTCTTCATCAACGCCGGGCAGGCCAGGGCGTTCCGTGCGCCCGGTCATCCGCAGGGCGCGTGGGCGCTCGAGCAGATGATGGACCAGCTGGCGGAGAGGATCGGGATGGACCCGGTCGAGTTTCGCCTGAAGAACGTGCCGATGGTCAGCCAGGCCACCAGCGGCACCCCGCCCTACAGCTCGACGGGCCTCAAGGCGTGTCTCGAGGAGGGTGCGAAGCGGTTCGGGTGGAGCGAGGCGCGCAAGCGGGCGCGCACCGAAGGGCCGATACGCCGCGGCGTCGGCGTGGCTGCGGGCCTCTGGAGGGGCGGCGGCGGCGGACCGCCGGCCACGATCATCGTCAAGCTCTTTGCCGACGGGAGCGCGAACCTGAACATGGGCGCGAGCGACCTCGGCACCGGCACGAAGACCGTGATGGCCATGGTCGTGTCGGAGGAACTGGGCGTTCCGCTCGAGAAGATCCAGGTCGAATGGGCCGACACGGCCACCACCCAGTACGCCACGGCCAGCGGCGGCAGCAAGACGGTGCCGACCGAGTCGCCGGCCACGCGGGCGGCGGCCCTCGACGTCAAGCAGCAGTTGCTGACGATGGCCGCGGCGCAGCTGAAGGTGACGCCCGAAGAACTGGTCCTCAAGAACGGTGAAATCGTCTCGACGGCCGACCCGTCGAAGAAGGTCGGGATCACTGGCGTGACCGCGCTCCGCGGTCGCGGGCTGATCGTCGGCGTGGGTTACCGCGGCCCGAACCCCGAGGGCAAGGTCATCTGCCCGTTTGGCGCCCACTTCGCCGAGGTCGAGGTGAACACCCGGACCGGGGAAGTGAAGGTGACGCGGTTCCTCGCCGCGCAGGACAGTGGCCGCGCGATGAATGAGCTGACCTACGAGAACCAGACCCAGGGTGGCATCACGATGGGCCTCGGCCTGGCGCTGACGGAGGGGCGCATCCTCGACCGCAGCCAGACCGGCAAGATGGTCAACCGCAACTGGCACGACTACAAGATCCCGACGGCCATGGACGTCCCGGTCGAGCAGATCGTGATCCCGATCGACCTGCACGACTACCAGGCGAACAGCACGGCCGCGAAGGGGCTGGGCGAACCGGCCACGGTTCCCGCGGCGCCCGCGATCGCGAACGCCATCTACAACGCCTGCGGCGTGCGGACCCCCGACACGCCCGTCAACCCGCTGCGGCTCATGGGCCTGCTGGCCGCATCGAAGAAGAGGGGATGAGCCATGGTGCCTGGATTCACCTACGTCCGCGCGAAATCGGTCGCCGATGGTGTACGACAACTGGCTGCCCCGGGCGCGAAACTCCACGCCGGCGGCACCGACCTTCTCGGGTGCCTGCGTGACGGCGTGTTCAAGGCGGATAGGCTGATCAGCGTCAGCGGCCTGAAGGAACTTCGCGGGATCGCCCCGGTGCCGGCCGGAGGGTTGCGCATCGGCGCGTTGACGACGCACGCGCAGGTCGTCGCCGACAAGACGATCAACGAGCGTTACCGCGCGCTGGCCCAGGCCTCCGCCGCCGTTGCCAGCCCGCAGTTGCGGAACCAGGGCACGATCGGCGGGAACCTGTGCCAGCGGCCGCGCTGCTGGTACTTCCGCGGCGACTTCCACTGCCTGCGCAAGGGCGGCGACCACTGTTATGCGGAGGGTGGCGAGAACCAGTACCACGCCGTCTTCGGCGGCCACAAGTGCTACATCGTGCATCCCTCCGATACCGCGCCTGCGCTGATTGCGCTCGGAGCCAGGGTGCGCATCGCCGGGCCTGGCGCCAGCCGGGTGGTGCCGCTCGCGTCGTTCTTCGTCGGGCCGGCGACGATGATCACGAAAGAGACGATCCTCGAAAAGCGCGAGATCCTCACCGAGATTCTCCTGCCGGCGGCCGAACCGGATCTCCGGAGTTCCTACCGGAAAGTACGGGCCCGCGGGTCGTTTGATTTCGCCCTGGCCGGCATCGCGCTCGCCCTGCTGATAAAAGACGGCAAGGTGGCCCGGGCCAGGGTGGTGTTCTCGGGCGTCGCGCCGGTGCCGTGGCGGTCCGAGCCGGTGGAACAGGCCATCGTTGGCAAGGCGCTCACGCCCGACGTGGTAGCAGCGGCGGCCGAGGCCGGGGTGAAAGGCGCTGAACCGCTCGAGAAGAACGGGTACAAGGTGCCGCTCCTCGAGGGCATCATCACCGAGTCGCTCCTCGCCCTGGCGTGAGGTGTTCCGGACCGCCCCTGTTTCCTGGAGCTGACATGTTCGATCCCTCTGTCGAGTTGTTGTCCGCGTCCACGATCGCCATTCGCGATTGCATGGGCGCCAGGCCCGGTGAGCGTGTGCTCGTCATTACCGACGAGCCGCTTCGCGCGATCGGTTTCGCGCTTCAGCGCGCGGCGCGTGACCTCGGGCACGACGTGCTGCTCGTGGACATCCTGCCGCGAAAGAGCAACGGCGAGGAACCGCCTCCGGAGGTCGCCGACCTGATGAAGCGGGCGGACATCGTGCTGTGCCCGACGTCGAAGTCGCTCACGCACACCGACTCGCGCCGGGCGGCCAGCCTGGCCGGGGCGCGCGTCGCCACGCTGCCCGGCGTGACCGAGGCGATCATGGTCCGCTGCATGAACGCGAACTACGAGGAGATCGCGGCCCGCACCTACCGGCTCTGCGCCCTCCTCGAGAAGACGAACGTCGTCCGCGTCACCGCGCCGGCGGGCACCGACATCACGATGCCGATCACCGGTCGCGAGGCGCACGCCAGTTCCGGGCTCTTCCGGGAGAAGGGGCAGTCGGGCAATCTGCCGACCGGCGAAGCCTACCTGGCTCCGCTCGAAGGCCAGTCGAACGGTGTTGTCGTGGTCGATGGCTCCATGGCTGGCGTCGGCATGGTGAGCCAGCCGCTGCGGATCGTCGTGGAGCAGGGTTACGCGACCCAGATCTCGGGGGGGCCAGAGGCGCAGACACTCATCGCCTTGCTCGATCCGCACGGGAAGGATGCCCGCACGGTGGCCGAGTTCGGGATTGGGACGAACGACAAGGCGATCCTCACGGGCGTCATCCTCGAGGATGAGAAGGTGATGGGCACCATCCACATCGCCTTCGGCGACAACAAGTCGATGGGGGGGAACGTTCGCGTCGCGAGCCACCTCGACGGCCTGATCACGCGCCCGACCGTCTGGTTCGACGGCACGAAGGTGATGGAGGACGGCCGGTTGCTGGTTGGGTGACGAACACTGATGAGCCGTCTCGCAATGCACAATCTCCTGAAGCCCCTCCTGGTCTTGCTGGCCATCCCGGTGCTCGCCACCGTCCTGGGCATGTTCGGCCGGAGCGAGTGGGACTCGCGCTGGAGCGCCACGCTGGTGCGGCAGCTGGCCGCCCAGCGGATGCGGCCGGATGCGCGTATGCTCGCGCGCTACTCGCTGGCGACCTTGTGCTCCGATCGTCGAACGGGCGCGCGCCTGCCCCCCTGCCGGACCTACAACCTGTTTTCCACGGTGATCGGCGCCTCCGCCGTCGTGGGCGGCGCGGGCTTCGTGTTTCTCGGGGCGCTCCTGCTGACAGGTCACCTGTGTCGAGGCAGCAGACGCCGGCTCGTCTGGCTGTTCCGGCCGTCGCTGGCGTTCGCCGCGGCTGGCACGGCGGCGCTGGCCGTCGCCCACGCGGTGCTGGCCATTGCCGTCGTGATCGCCGGCACGACCTACCTGTTCGGCGAGCCGGTCGAACGTGTCTCGACCTCGCTCGTCCTGGTCGTCGGTACCGCTGCCGTCGTGTGGGCGATCGCGATGGTGGCCGTCGCGTTTAGCGTCACCCGCAGGCCCACCATCACCGTGGTCGGGCGCGCGCTCGACCTGTCCTCCCAGCGTCCGCTGATGGAGGAGGTGACACGGGTGGCCGACGCGGTCGGCGCACAGCCGCCGCGGAACATCGTCGCGTGCCTGGCGCCTGCCGTGTTCGTGACCGAGGTGAAGGTGGCGTGCCTCGATGGCGTCGTGGCCGGGCGCACGTTGTGCCTCTCGCTGCCGCTTTGTCGAATCATCTCGATCGACGAGTTCCGCGCGCTGCTCGCCCACGAACTCGCGCACTTCTCACGAGAGGATGAAGGGTTCGCGCGGCGGGTGGCGCCATTCTATGCCGGGGCCTCGCGGGCGCTGGGTTCGCTGGCGCGACGCTCACGCGGCATCCGAGCGGCGGCGGTGTTCCCACCGCTGGTTCTGCTGCGCTTCTACATGGAGGCGGTGCAGGGGACGGAGGAACCTGGCGCGGAGTGGGAGACGACGGCCGATCGACTGGCCGCGACCGTCGCGGGCCAGGAGTCGCTGGGTTCGGCACTGGTGAAGACGCAGGCGTTCGGGCCCGCGTGGTACGCGGCGTACGGCGTCATGCAGGAGGCCGTGGCCGGACGCATGCAGTATCTCAATTCCAGCGCATTGTTCCAGGAGATTGTCGCGTCGAACACCAGCTCCGAGCGGTTGATCGGCATCGGGCAGCAGCGGGTGGACCACCCGACCGATCGTCACCCGACGCTCGCCGAGCGGTTGACGGCTCTGGACCTCAACTTGTCGCAGGTGACTGCGGCAGCGCTCGAGACCGCCCCGGTCTTGCCGGCGATTTCGCTGGTGCAGGGATACGAGGCGCTGGAGCAGGGATTGTCGGCCGCGGAACACCATCTGATGGCGGCGACCGGCGGGGAAGTGCTGGAGCGGCTCGGCGAGTAGCGCCGCTAGGTGGACTCGAAGATCCCGCGCGTCCAGGCAATCGCTTTGGGGTAGTACGTCGAGAGATCCCGCTCGGTCAACCCAGCCTGCCCGGCGAATTCCGACGCCTCGTCCCATTGTC
>Ga0209745_1000169_pt1 | contig 36553 bp, 38 predicted proteins | sample BarGraNGADG00312_FD_184495 | JGI IMG/M metagenome (GOLD analysis project Ga0209745, IMG submission 184495) | Arctic peat soil microbial communities from Barrow, Alaska - Barrow Graham LP Ref core NGADG0004-312 (SPAdes) (version 2) | ecosystem: Environmental > Terrestrial > Soil > Wetlands > Peat... | reverse complement strand
CCGCCACATCTGCAGCCACGCCGGCCAGCCTAACCAGTGGGGCTCCTCCGCGGGCCGATGGTGCGCCTAAGGTGGCCACTGTGATGCAACGAAACCTAGGCCCGCGCACAGTGAGTGCGATCGGGCTCGGCGGTATGCCGATGTCCATCGAAGGTCGCCCCGACGAGCAGCGCTCCGTCGCCACCATCCACGCAGCCCTCGATGCGGGGGTCACCCTCATCGACACCGCCGACGCCTACCACCTGCACGCCGGGGAGGTGGGTCACAACGAGGAGCTCATCGCCCGCGCCCTGAAGACCTACGGCGGCGACACCGCCGACGTGCTGGTAGCGACCAAGGGCGGCCACCTGCGTCCCGGCGACGGCAGCTGGACCCAGGACGGCCGACCCGAGCACTTGAAGGAGGCGGCGAAGGCTTCTGCGAAGCGGCTCGGCGTGGAGGCGATCGGGCTATACCAGTTCCACCGTCCCGACCCCCGGGTGCCCTACGCGGAGTCGATCGGCGCCCTGCGCGACCTGCTCGACGAGGGGGTCATCCTGTTGGCCGGCATCTCGAACGCCAGCGTCGAGCAGATCGACCAGGCCTTCCAGGTGCTCGACGGCGAGCTGGTCTCCGTGCAGAACCAGTTCTCGCCGGCCCACCGTTCGAGCCTGCCGCAGCTGAAGCACTGCGCGAAGCTGGGCATCGCCTTCCTGCCGTGGAGCCCGCTTGGCGGCATCCGCAACGCCGCTGCCCTCGGCGACCGGCACGGCGCGTTCGCGACGATCGCCAGCAAGCACGGCGTCAGCCCGCAGCAGATCACCCTCGCCTGGGAGCTGCGGCTCGCCCCGGTCGTGATCCCGATCCCGGGCGCATCGCGTCCCGAAAGCATCGAGGACTCCGTGCACGCCGTCGACCTTGTCCTCACGGCAGACGAGATGGCCGTGCTCTCGCAGGCCGAGTGACCAACACAAGGAGCACGCCATGAAGACTTTCACCATGCCCGGGACCGACCTGGTCGTGCCCGCTGTGGTCACCGGGGTGATGCGCATCCAGGACAAGTCGGACGAACAGGTGCGCGAGCTGTTCGACGCGTCCCTTGCCGCCGGCATCACTTTCTTCGACCATGCCGACATCTACGGGGACGGGGCCGCACACGGCTGCGAGGCCCGGTTCGCAGAGGCTTTGCAGCTGACTTCTGCGCAGCGGGACGAGATCGTGCTCCAGACCAAGGCTGGCATCGTGAAGGACGGGCCCTACTTCGACTTCTCCTACGAGCACATCGTCGAGGCCGTCGACGGGTCGCTGGCAGCCCTGTGCACCGACTACCTGGACATCCTGCTGTTGCACCGTCCCGACGCCCTGGTGGAGCCCGAGGAGGTGGCAGCCGCGTTCGATGAGCTGGCGGACGCCGGCAAGGTTCGCAACTTCGGTGTCTCGAACCACACGCCTGCACAGATCGAGCTCCTGAAGCGCTACGTCCGCCAGCCGCTTGTTGCCAACCAGGTGCAGCTGTCGATCACCCACGCGCCGATCATCGCCCAGGGCGTGGCCATGAACATGGTGGGTCTCGAGCAGTCGATCAGCCGCGACCTCGGCATCCTCGACTACTGCCGGTTGCACGACATCACCCTGCAGGCGTGGTCACCCTTCCAGGCCGGCTTCTTCACCGGCGTGTTCCTCGGCAACCCCGACTACCCGGAGCTGAACGCCGTCATCGACCGGCTCGCGTCCGCCTACGACGTACAGACAGAAGCGATCGCAACCGCCTGGCTCACCCGGCACCCGGCGCAGCTGCAGGTGGTACTGGGCACGACAAGCCCTGCACGGGTAGCCGCGGCGGCAAAGGGCGCGGACATCGTTTTGACAAGGCCGGAATGGTACGAGCTCTACCGGGCCGCAGGGCACCTGGTGCCGTGACGGGGGTCACTACCCTCCGGACCCGGTAGAGCCCGGTCCCTCACCTGCCCCAGACCGCTGTGGCCCCGCTGTGACCGGTGAGGGTCACGAGGGTGAGGCCTGCGACGGCTGCGAGGACGCTGAGTACAGCGGCCGCCACCCAGGCCGGCTTCGAACGGCTGCGGATCAGCAGCCCTGCCGGAAGGGTGATGGCCAGGGCGACCGCCGGCCAGGGCGTGAGTTCACCCCATTGCCGGTGGGTGGCGATCAGCGGTGCGATTCCTCCAAGGCTCTGGGCCAGTGCCTCGCCCGAGAGCCTCGCGGTGATGGCCGCCCCCGCCGCTGCCACGGCGAAGGCGACCGTCAGCCATCCGAACCGCTCACGTGCCCGTGAGGACACGACCACAACCAGCGCCCCGAGACTTGCGAGAGGAATCAGCACCACCGCGGCGTGCACCACCAGGGGATGCAGCGGCAGGCCGAAGATGTTCATGGCTACTTCTTGATGGGGTTGCCATCGTGGTCGAGCACGAACCAGACACCGCTCACGTTCTGGCCGGAGGTGTCGCCGGCCTTGGCATCGCCCTTCCAGTAGTACAGCGGCCAGCCGTTGTAGGTGGCCTGCATGCTGCCGTCAGGCTTCGCGAAGGATCCGAGCTTGGAGTCGTCGGCGCCCTTGCCTGCCGTGGGCTTGCCTGCCAGCGGTGGCCACGCAGTGAGGCACGGGCCCGCGCATGCGCTGGCGTTGCTGCCCTGGGTGTCCTTGGTGAACATGTAGAGGGTCATGCCCTTGCCGTCCACCAGGATCGAGCCGAGGCCGGTGGTGCCCATGCCGAGGGTGAGGGTCGCTGCGTCGGCAGGTGCCGGTGCGGGAGCCGACGATGCGGGGGCGCTGGAAGCGGGGGCGCTGGACGCTGGGGCAGAGCTTGCCGCCGTTGTTGCCGGGTACGGGGCTGCCGGGGTGGCAGGCGCGGTGCAGGCGCTGAGTAGAACGAGGCACGCAGCAGGTGCAACAGCCAGCGCAATGCGGGATCCTGTGTTCATTGAGTCCTCCTTGCCGATAGGTGGTTCTTCAGAAGGTGATACGGCCCAGGTTCCGGTTTGGATTGCGGCCTGCCGCAATCCGTTCAGCCGATTCGCCCGTATCTGATGATGTGAGCGTCTATTCCCTGGCGGACCGGGCACCGGACGCCGCCTTGATGAGTGCGCTCGCCGTGGACGACGAGGCGGCGGCTGTGGCGTTCGTCCGTCGTTTCCAGGGTCCGGTGTTCGGCCTCGCCGTTTCGATCACCCATGACCGGGCACTGGCGGAGGACGTGGCCCAGGAGGCTTTCCTGCGGGCGTGGCGGGCGGCAGGGAACTATGACGCCCGACGGGGATCGGTGCTGACCTGGCTCCTGACGATCACACGGAACCTGGCGATCGACGCCATTCGGGCACGCCGTTCCTTCCCGCTGGAAGCGGGGGAGCTGGAGGTGCTGATCACCACCACGCTGGGCGGTGGGGTGCCGGACGGCAGCGGCGGACGGATCGAGGCGATGGCCGCAGCAGAGCGGCTCGCCCAGCTGCCTGTCGAGCAGGCCCGCGCGGTCGTGTTGGCCGTGATTGGTGGACGTACCGTGACGGAGGTGGCCGACTACGAAGGCATCCCGCTGGGCACGGCGAAGACAAGGATCCGCACCGGCCTGCGGCGGATGCGGTTGGCGATGGAGGCGGAACGTGACTGACTGGCACCCTGAGGACGAGGAGCTGCTTGCGTTGGCCCTCGCCGACACCGAGCCGGCCGAACAGGCCCGGCTCATCGACCACCTCGCCACCTGCGCCCCGTGCCGCGACGAATACGCAGGGCTCTCCGACGGGCTTGCCCAGGCCCTCGCGGCATCGCCGGCCATCGCACCGCCGCCGGGCTTCTCCGGCCGCGTCGTTGCGGCGATGGCGCCGGCGGCGAGCCCTCGCGTCCGCATGCCGCGGGGACGGCTGATGCTGGTGGCTGCTGCCGTCCTGATCGGGATGTTGTCCGGCATCGGTGGCACGCTCGCCGTGGTGGGCGGACTGTCCCGCTCGGGCGGTGGCGCTTCCGACCACGCGCCGGTCGCCACCCAGCTGCTGACGGCCACCGGCGAGGCGGTCGGATCTGCCGGAATCACCACCAGCAAGGGCCAGACGTTCGTGCTGCTGAACATCACCACCGGCAAGCCGGGCATGAGCTACGAGTGCGTCCTCGTCGGCAGGGACGGCCAACGTACCAGCGGCGGGAAGTGGACCCTGACCAGCGATTATGGCTCCGAACAGGCGTCCGGGTCGTGGCTGGTTCCTGTGAGCGGCGAGGCTCCCGTCGGGGTCGAGTTGGTGGCTCCGTCGGGCAAGGTGTGGTCCACCGGACACTTCTGATCCTGGCCGGAGACCACGCTGGTTCTCGCCCATCTCGGCGGCACAGCGGAGGCCTGGACGCGGTGTGGCCTCGGGCGGCAGCGGGTATCAATAGGGCAACGACCTATCCAGGAGGAACCATGACTGACGTCGCTGATCCGTACGGCCTCGGCTCGGACAACACCCAGGAGACTCCGCCGGTGCCCGAACCGGCAGTTCCCGACCAGCTGGAGCACGGCCTCGGCACTGCGGGCGGCTCCACCCACGACATGACCGTCGAGGAGGGAGCGACCTTCGGCCTCGGTTCGGACAACACCCAGGACACACCGCCGGTGCCCGAGCCCGTCGAGCCCGATCCGCTCCGCCACGGCCTGGGTCAGGCCGACGGGGACACCGTCGAGTAGAACAGACCGATCAGCGTCGGGCGATCGTTGAGCCTCGGATGACGAGTCGCACCGGCGGTTCACCCTGATCCTGTACCACGACTGGGGACAGGCCTGATCCCGGGTGCTCCTCGAGCCCGGCCGCGCATGCCGGGCGCCTCGAGGATGTGGCGGGCGCCCTCGCCCCAGCTCATGGGACGCCCGTCCTGCCGGCTGCCACGTGGACGTACCCCTCCACGTGGCAGCCGGACCTCAGGCGTGCGGTCCGCCAGGAATTCCCAGAATGGCGTAGGCGCCGCGGATGTGGGCCTCCATCCGGGACGCCGCAGCGGACGCATCGCCGGCTGTGATCGCGTCGAGGATCTCGCGGTGCTCGCGCAGCAGCTGGACGCGGAAGCGTGGCCAGTCGGCGAGGGAGTCGGACGCGTCCCGGATGGCCTCGCGGACGGCCTGGCGGACGGCGACGGTGAGGTCGGCGATCAGCTGGTTCTGGCCGGCCCTCGCGATCAGCACGTGGAACTCGGTGTCGAGTTCATTGAAGTCGTCGACCGCCTCGGCCGCAGCCATGCCCTCGACAACGGCGCCAAGCCGCCGCAGCGACGCCGGGGTTGCCCGTTGGGCGGCGAGCGCGGCAGACGAGCGCTCCAGGGCGACCCGGGTCTCGGTGAGGTCGCCACTCCCGGTGTCGGAGAGGGCGAAGTGCAGTTGGAAGATCCGGGCCAGCGCGCTGCCCTGGGCCGGCGCGATCCGGGTGCCCCGTCCAGGCCCGGTGCTGGAGCTGATCAGGCCCTGTGTCTGCAGCACCCGCATGGCCTCCCGCACAGCGGAGCGGCCCACCCCGAGCTGGGCGGCGAGGTCACGTTCGGGGGGCAGCTGCTCTCCGGGGTGGAACGTGCCGGCGAGGATGCCGGCCTCGATATGGCGCAGCACCACCTGGTAGGCGTGCAGGCCCTCGCGCTCTTCCACGTCCTCATTGTTGCCGAAGATCGCCGTGAACACTTGACGGCTCCGTTCCCGGGGCCGAGACTTGACCTATTGGTCTGACCAATAGGTCGGACAGCGGTCCAACAAGGGAGTCCGGACTGATGCGAGCCGAAGGTCTCACCGTCGCCCTTTTCGCGACCTGCATCAACGACGTGATGTTCCCCGGCACACCCAAAGCCGTTGTGACGGTGCTGGAACGGCTCGGTTGCACGGTGGAGTTCCCGCTGGAGCAGACCTGTTGCGGCCAGATGTTCACCAACACCGGCTACTTCGACGCCGCCGTTCCCGACGTCCGCAACTACGTGAAGGCGTTCTCCGGCTATGACTACATCGTCGGCCCTTCCGGTTCGTGCGTCGGCGCCGTCCGGCACCAGCACCCGATGCTGGCCGCCCACGCCGGGGACGAAGCCCTGGCCGCCGAGGTCGACAAGGTGGTCGCCCGCACCTACGACTTCACCGAACTGCTCGTCGACGTGTTGGGCGCCACCGACGTCGGCGCGTACTTCCCGCACCGGGTCACCTATCACCCGACCTGCCACTCGGTGCGGGTGGCGAAGGTCGGGGACCGGCCCTACCAGCTGCTGTCGAAGGTGAAGGGCATCGACCTGGTGCCGCTGCCGGACGCCGACCAGTGCTGCGGGTTCGGCGGCACGTTCTCTGTGAAGAATCCCGACGTCTCGGTGGCGATGGGCGCGGACAAGGCCCACCACGTGCTGGAGACCGGCGCGGAGTACCTGGTCACCGGGGACAACGCGTGCCTGATGCACATCGGCGGGCTGATGCACCGCCAGCGGGCAGGAGTGAAGACCATCCACCTCGCCGAGTTGCTTGCCCACACCGAAGGGGGACCGCGATGACAACCGAACATGTCCGTCGTACCCCGGCCCCGCCCGAGGGCACCTACCTGGGCATGCCGAAGTTCGCCACGAACGCCAAGGTGCAGTTGGGGGACAACCAGCTGCGCAAGAACCTGCGCAATGCCACCGGCACGATCCGGGCCAAGCGCGTGGCCCGCGTCGCAGAGGTGCCCGAGTGGGAGGAGCTGCGGCTGGCCGGCGAGGCCATCAAGGACCGCACCCTGCGTCACCTCGACACCTACCTCGTCCAGCTCGAGGAGTCGCTGACAAGGGCAGGCGCAAAGGTCCACTGGGCGCGGGACGCGGCGGAGGCCAACGCCATCGTCGTCAGCCTCGTGAAGGCCAAGAATGTCGACGAGGTGGTCAAGGTCAAGTCGATGGCCACCCAGGAGATCGAACTCAACGAGGCCCTCGAGGAGGCTGGCATCGCCGCCTGGGAGACCGACCTCGCCGAGCTGATCGTCCAGCTCGGGCACGACCGTCCCAGCCACATCCTTGTGCCGGCGATCCACCGCAACCGCTCCGAGGTGCGGGAGATCTTCCTGCGCGAGATGAAGCTGTACGGCACGCCTGCACCCGACAACCTGACCGACGACCCCACCGTCCTCGCCGCAGCAGCCCGCACCCACCTGCGCGAGAAGTTCCTGCGCGCAAAGGTGGCGGTCTCGGGAGCCAACTTCGCCGTCGCGGAGACCGGGACACTGGTGGTTGTCGAGTCCGAAGGCAACGGCCGGATGTGCCTGACCCTGCCCGAGACCCTGATCTCCGTCGTCGGCATCGAGAAAGTGTTGCCGACGCTGGCCGACCTCGAGGTGTTCATGCGGCTGCTGCCGCGCTCGTCCACCGGCGAGCGGATGAACCCGTACACCTCGATGTGGACCGGCGTCATGCCCGGCGACGGGCCGCAGGACGTGCACGTCGTGCTCATCGACAACGGCCGCACCCGTGTGCTGGCCGATCCCCAGGGCCGCCCCGCCCTGCGCTGCATCCGCTGCTCGGCCTGCCTCAACATCTGCCCGGTCTACGAGCGGGTCGGCGGGCACGCCTACGGTTCGGTCTACCCCGGGCCGATCGGCGCCGTCCTCACCCCGCAGCTGCGCGGTACCATCTCGGAGATCGACAAGTCGCTGCCGTTCGCGTCCACCCTCTGCGGAGCCTGCTTCGAGGTCTGCCCGGTGCGGATCCCGATCCCCGACATGCTGGTGCACCTGCGCCACCAGGTGGCCGACAAGAAGCGCCACCACCCCGGTGTCGAGCAGACGGCGATCGCCGCGGCCGGCTGGGTGCTCGCCGATCGCAGTCACTTCGAGCTCGCGCAGCGGGCCGCAGCCCTTGCCGGGCGCCTGTTGCCCGGACGCACCCACCTCGGCCCGCTGCCGTGGCCGGCGTCGCCCTGGACGAATGCCCGGGACCTGCCGATGCCACCGACAGAGTCGTTCCGGGCATGGTGGCAGCGCACGAGGGGAGAGACGGCATGAACGCCCGCGACGAGATCCTCAACCGCGTCCGGTCGGCGCTTGTCGACGTGGTGCAGCCCGATCCCACCCTCGACGTCGCCGTCGGTTGGACCTACGGGCGCGCGACCGCCATGCCAGACGTCCTTGAGCGTTTCGTCGAGATGACTCTCGACTACAAGGCTCTGGTGCGGCGGGTCCCTGCCGCGGAAGTGCCGGACGCTGTTGCCGACCTGCTGGTCGCCGCCGGGGTGGGCTCAGCCGTCCTTCCCGCCGGGCTGGACGCGGCATGGCGCGCGGCGATCGTTGCAGCTGGAATCGCCGTTCACGACGACGAGCCGCAGCTGTCGCGCCGGGAACTGAACGTCATCGACGCCGTCGTCACCGCTTCGGCGGTGTCGATCGCGGAGACCGGGACGATCGTGCTCGACCATGCCGCCGACCAGGGCCGCCGCGCCCTCACGCTCGTGCCGGACACCCACCTCGTCGTCGTCCGTGCCGACCAGGTGGTCTCCGACGTCCCCGAGGCCGTCGGGCGGCTGGCTGCGGCCGTCGCCGAGGGTAATCCGCTCACGTGGATCAGTGGGCCGTCCGCCACCTCCGACATTGAGCTGACAAGGGTGGAAGGCGTGCACGGACCGCGGACCCTTCTGGTCGTCCTTGCCGACTGAGCCAAGGTGGACGCCAGCAGCGACCGGTCATCCCGACCTTTCCCTGATGTCTGCGCGCGACCGCGGATAGCGGTAACATCGTTGCATTCGTAGCTCGGTTTCCCGTCGAGGGAGCTTCCGGGGTCCCGTGCAAACGGGTCCGGTCGTGACGGCACCAAGCAGCCACGGATGTGTGTGCTCATTCCGGCTGCCGCCACAGCTGCAGCAACCCGAGGGGAAGGTTCGGCCGAGCAGGTTATGGCCGCTATTTGTCGTGTCCTGAGCAGTCTCTGCCGAGGATTCATCGTTGTTCTGTTGGCCTGTCTGGTGGGCCTCGCCGTGCCCGCGTCCGCCGTCGCGGAAACGACTCCGGCGCCGACCCCCACCGCCGCCGGCGACCCCGCGAGCGCGCCGCCGCTGGCCCAGCCCGGTGACCAGGCAACGAGCGCGGAGTCGTCCGCTGCCGAGCCGTCGAGTGCAGCGCCGTCGAGCCCGGCACCGGCAGCGACAGCAGACGCACCGGAAGACCCCGTGCCCGCGTTCACGCTCGCCCTGACCAGTGACCAGCCAAGGGGTGCCCTGGTCTGGGCCGACGACGAACTCGGCTACGAACTCACTGGCACCAACACGGGCGACAGCGGCATCGACGTGGTGACGATCCGCGACGACCTGACTGGCGTGCTGCAGGCGGCGACGGTGGATGCCGACCCGGCGGCAACCATCACCCATCGCGACGGCTCAGCCGAGCCGACCACGGCGGCACTGAGCCGGACAACCCTGACCTGGACGGGCCACCTCGACGTCGGCGAGACCGTCCGGATCAGCTACGCCGTGACCGTGGGCCTCGTCGCGAAGGCCACCACCCTTCACAACGTCGCCCGTGCCACCTGGACGGCCGCGGACGGTTCGACGCAGGTCTCTGCGACGGCGGAGGCCTCCAACCCAGTCAATCCGGTGGCCATCGACGATTCACGCGACGGGTCCGGAAGAGGCTCGACCGGAACCCTGGCCAACACCGGCGTCGAGGATGCGGCCAGCCTGCTGGCGTTCGCGGGCCTGCTCCTCCTGTTCGGGATCTCGCTGGTCGCCATTCGCCGCCGCCAGTGACCTCTGGGCGGGCGCCGGAGTAGCCTGCGCCTGGTCGGGCGGAGGAGCAGGCATGGATCGTGACGGTGCGGCAAACGACTGGGAACGGACGAAGACGGCGTTCGTTGAAGCAACGCGCTGGTACCAGGAGGTGCTCGCCCAGGTGGGCGACCGTTGGTTGGATCCGGGGCTGGGGGAGTGGGACGTGCGTGCCCTCGCCGGCCACACCAGCCGCTCGCTGTTGACCGTCGAGACCTACCTCGGGCAGCCCGCCGACGCCGTCGACGTTCCCTCGACTGTCGACTACTACGCCGCGACGAGGCGGATCGCGGCCGGCCCCGCCGTCGCCCAGCGCGGACGCGACGCCGGCCAGGCGCTCGGGGAGGACCCGGTGGCGGTGGTGGCACAGATCGCGTCCCGGGTGCTGCCGCTGGTTGCTGGCCTCGGTGGGACGGAGCTGCTCACCACGGTTGCCGGTGGCATGCGAATCAGCAATTACCTGCCCACCCGGGTGTTCGAGCTCGTCGTGCACACCGCCGACCTGGCTGTCGCGCTCGGCATCCCCGCCGAACCGCCGTCCGGCCCTGCCGCGCTGGCGCTCGGGCTGGTTTCCGACCTCGCGATCGCCGGTGGTCACGCCTCGACCGTGCTGCTGGCCACGACCGGACGCGGCGGGCTCCCGACCGCCTTCACACTGTTGTGATCAGCGGACGACCTTGAACGTGAAGTCAGCGGTGCCCAGCACCTGGTAGAGCCGCAACCAGATCAGCATCGTCGCTTCGGTGCCGCGGGCGCCGGCGAGGTCGCCCAAGTCGATCACATCCTGGTGACCCAGCTGGGTGAGCAGGCCGGTGACGAGCTGCTTGGCGGTGGGGTCGTCGCCGCAGACAAACGTGCTGAATGCCCCTCCAGCCAGCTGCTGGGGACCTGTCATCAGGTGGGCGGTCATGGTGGGCAGGCTCTTCACCACCCGGAGGTCGGGAAAGGCGCGCTGTAGCTGTTCGGCCAGGGAGTCGGTGTTGGTCACGAACAGATTCGGGGGGAATCCGCTGGCCGCATCCAGCGGGTTGGACACATCCAGCAGCACCGTCCCCGGCGCGATGCCTGCCGCCCCGATGCCGGCGGCCGACGCCTCGCCGAAGAGCGCGTTGACGACGAGGTCCGCACCGACCGCTGCCTCGGCGAACGTTGACACGCCGACGTCGGGATGCGCTGCCGCCCAGGTACCGAAGCCGTCGGTTCCTTCGCGCGTGAGGGTCGCCGCAGGGTCCCTCGTGCCAACGACGACCTCGTTGCCGAGGCCGTGCAGGCCGGCTGCGAGGGTGCGTCCCACCATGCCCGTGCCCAGAATCGCTATCCGCATCTCCACTCCTGTTCTCCGGGAGAGACTGCCTCCGGCCCGGCCGCGCTGGAAATACGCACTTCCGCGCGACTAGAGTGCTTACCGACCGGTAAGTAAGGAGCTCTCATGGACGACAGGCAGCGCAATCGCACGCTGGCTGTGCTGTTCGTCGGCGTGCTGATGGGCGCGCTCGACATCGCCATCGTTGGCCCCGCGCTGCCCGCGATCCAGGCCGAGTTCGGGCTGGATTCGCGCGCCGCGTCCTGGATCTTCAGCAGCTACGTGCTTGCGAACCTGATCGGGACGCCGCTGATGGCGAAACTCAGCGACCTGTTCGGCCGGCGCGCGATCTACGTGCTCGACGTTGCCCTGTTTGCTGCCGGCTCGTTGGTGGTGGCGCTGTCCCACGGCTCGGGCCAACTTGTCCTGCTGCTGGCCGGGCGCGCGATCCAGGGCTTCGGCGCCGGTGGCATCTTCCCCGTGGCCAGCGCCGTGATCGGGGACACCTTCCCGCGGGAGTTGCGCGGTCGCGCGCTCGGGCTCATCGGGGCGGTGTTCGGGCTGGCGTTCATCATCGGGCCAGTCATCGGTGGCCTGCTGCTCGGTCTCGGGTGGCAGTGGCTCTTCGGCATCAACCTGCCGATCGCCGCCGCCGTCGTCGTGATGGCGTGGCGTCAGCTGCCGCACGTTCCGGTGGCCGGAGTCACAGGGTTCGACTGGCCCGGCATGATCGCCCTCGCCGCAGCGCTCGGCACCCTGGCCTACGGGCTGGGCGCGATCGACACCACCCGGTTCTGGGCGAGCCTCGCCGGTGTCGGGGTGTGGCCGTGGCTGCTCGCGTCCGTCGTCGCCTGGGTGGTGCTGGTGCTGGTGGAGCGCAACGCCGACAACCCGGTGTTCCCGACACGGCTGTTCCGTCGCCGCCAGCTCGCCGTCGGCTACGCGCTGACGGCCGGCGCAGGGCTCGGGGAGGCCAGCCTCGTATTCATGCCGCTCCTGGCCGTGGCCGCGCTGGGCGTCGCACCGTCGGTCGCCAGCTATCTGCTGATGCCGGTGGTGCTCGCGATGAGCCTCGGGTCGCCGCTGGCTGGACGGTTGCTCGACCGACTCGGCTCGAAGGTCGTGATCCTGGCAGGGGTGGCCGTGATGACTTTCGGCATGTTCGTGCTGGGCGCCACCAGCGGCTCGCTGGCCATGTTCATCGTCTCCGGCGCCCTGATCGGGCTGGGGTTGTCGGCGCTACTGGGGGCACCGATCCGCTACGTCACCCTGAACGAGACCACCGCTGTGGAGCGGTCGGCAGCCCAGGGCCTGGTGGCAACGTTCACCAGCATGGGCCAGTTGCTCGGCAGCGCTGTTGTCGGCGCCGTCGCCGGCTCCGGGGCCACCCCGTCCGCCGGCTACAACGCCGCCTTCACCATGATCGGGGTGCTCGGGATCGTCCTGCTTGGCGCCGCGACCCTGCTGAAGTCACGGGCCGCAGAGGTGCTCCCGGCGCAGGCGGGCGAGGTCTCGCATGCGTGAGCGCATCATCGCCACGGCGACGGGGATGTTCGTCCAGCGTGGGTACGAGGGCGTGGCCATGCGGGAGATCGCCGAGGCCTGCGGCATCACCAAGGCCGCCTTGTACTACCACTTCGACGGCAAGCCCGACCTGCTGAACGCGATCATCACCGGCTACCTCTCCGAGATCTCCGAGGTGGTCGAGGCCAGCGCTGACCACGGCACCGGCGAGCGCCGGCTCCGGTGGCTGGTGGAGCAGCTGTTCGCCCTGCCGCCCGAGCAACGGGCGATCATGCGTCTTGCCATGCACGAGGTCGGCCAGCTCCAGCCCGAGCAACGGGCTGCCTTCGCGGCCGACTACCGCGTCCGGTTCATCGCGCCACTGCTGCAGATCGTCAGCGAGGGTACGACGAGCGGCGACTTCACTGCGAAGGACCCGGCGGTGGTGGTCTGGCTGCTGCTCGGAATGTTGTATCCCTTCTTCGCCCCGCCGGGCACCGGACCGAGCGCCGGTCCGGACACCGTCGCAGTCCTCCTCGACGTCTTCTTCCACGGGCTGGCCGCGAACCGATCGTGATGCGCCGACCAGCCCACGCCGTTGTCGCGGCAGCGTGCGCGCTGACGCTGAGCGGCTGCTCCGCCCTGTTCCCGCCACTGCTGCCGGCCCGTCCGGTGGACGGCGCGCCGTTCGATCGGGTCGTCGTTGCAACGACGCCGTCGGTCGCGAAGGTGGGGGGAGTCTCCTGCTCCGGTGGGGAGCTGATCGGTTCGGCCTTCGTTGCCGGCGACCACCTCCTGCTGACCGCAGCCCACGTGGTCACCGGGGCGCGGACGGTGGAGCTCCGGTTCCCGGGACGGGCGCCGTTGGCTGCGGACCTGGTCGTCGTTGACGCCGACGACGACACTGCCGTGCTGCAGGTGTTGGGCGACCTGCCGCCGGCGCTCGCGCTGGCGCGGGATCCGATCACTGCGGGTGACCCGGTCGTCGTCGTCGGCTACCCCCTCGCCGAGCAGCAGGCGCGCACCACCCTTGCCCGGGTCACGGCCCTTGACGAGACCGCCACGCTGGAAGGCCACGCGCTGCGGGACATGCTGGCCATTGATGCCCAGGTGCTCACCGGTAGCAGCGGCGGCCCTGTCGTCGACGCCGCCGGACGCGTGCGCGGCATGGTGAGCGCCCAGATTTCCGGGCGTGGTGGGCGCGACAGCAGCCAGCTCGTGACCCTCGGCGTCCCTGCGGCCCGTCTGGCCCAGCGGCTGGCTTCCGCGGCCAACCTGCCGGCCCCAACCCCCTGCACCTGACCCCTTCCCCCCGCGCCCTCGACCCCGCAAGCTGTGAGTTGGGCGGCGACATCACCGCCCAACTCACAGCTTGTAGGGTCAGCGGGCGTCGTGGACGACCTGGCCGGCGACGATCGTTGTGGCGACGCGCATGTGGCGCAGGCGACGGGCGACGTCGGTGGGTTCGCCCAGAAGTTGCGGATCGAAGTCGAGCAGGGCGAGGTCGGCCACCTGCCCGGGTCGCACCGTCCCGAGGCCGCTGGTGCTGGCAGTAAGGGCCTCGGCAGCAGTGAGGGAGTGCTCGGGATGCCACGGCGGGTCGCCGGGCTCGCCGCGGTGGACGGCTGCGGTCATCGCCAGCCACGGGTCCAGCCGGGCGACCGGGGCGTCGGAGCCCATCGCCAGCCGGACGCCGGCGTCCACCAGCCCCCGCAAAGGGAAGCTCCGACCCGCCCGTTCCTCGCCCCAGATCGCCGCAGTGACCGCACGGTCGTCGAGCAGGTGGGCAGGCTGCACGCTCGCAACGAGCCCGAGGGCTGCCATCCGGTCGATGTCCGTCGCTCGCATCAGCTGGGCGTGCTCGATGTTGCCGGTCGCTCCCGAGCCTGCGAACGCGTCCACGGCGAGGGCGACAGCCGCATCGCCGATGGCATGCAGCGCCACCTCGAGACCGGAGCGTTTCGCCAGTCCCAGCAGCTCGGCCATCTCGCTCGCCGCCACGTTCTGCACGCCGTGGCCACCGCCCGGATACGGCTCGCAGCAGTGGGCCGTCCGGGTGTTCAGCGAGCCGTCGGAAATGATCTTCAGCGAGCCCATGGTCAGCAGCGGCTGGTCCGGGTCGGGCAGCGAGCCCGTTCGCAGGCCTGCGGCGATGGCAGCCGGGAGATCCACCGGGTAGGTCGAGGTGCGCACGCGCAGCGGCACGCCGGCGGCGCGGTAGCGGTCTGGCCAGCTCGCAAAGCCCGGTTCGAATTCGAAGTCGCAGACCCCCACGACGCCGAGCCGGGCGGCGGCCTGCAGCGCTGCGGTGTAGGCGCCCGGCCCGATCTGGGCGTCCTCTGCAGCGAGGACGGCGGGCAGCACGGCGAACCACGCCGCCTCGGTCAGCGGATCCGTCCGTGGGGGAACCCCGAACCGCCGCAGCGCGGCGGAGTTCAGCCAGCCTGCGTGCGCGTCGCCGCTGACCAGCACCACGGGGCGCTCGCCGGTGACGTCGTCGAGGGAGGCCACCGTGGTCGGCTCGCTCCAGGTGGCCGGACGGTAGCCGCCACCCACGAGCAGGCCGGTGCCGCTTTCAGCCCCGGCGATCCGGTGCAGCGCCTCTGCGCGACTCGCGGTTCCGGCAAGGTCGAGCCGGGTGCCCTGCCGGGCCCACTGGCCCAGGTGCACGTGGGCGTCCCACAGCCCGGGGATCAGCCAGCGGCCAGCGGCGTCGAGCGCCTTCTCGGCGGGCAGCCCTGGCAGGCCTTCGCCCACCTCGATGACCCGAGTGCCGTCCAGCCGAACGTCGACCGGCCCGGTCGGGGCCGGCCGGTCGACCGGCACCAGCCGGACATCGCGCAGCAGCATGCGGGGATCAGGGGATCAATCGAGCAGCTCGTCCACCCTGGTGCAGGAGAGCCCGAACGCGTCGGCAACCGCGGGGTAGGTGATCTCGCCGGCGTGGGTGTTCAGGCCGAGCGCAAGGGGATGGTTCTCCTTCAGGGCCCGCTTCCAGCCCTTGTCCGCCAGCTGCACGGCGTAGGCAAGGGTGGCGTTGGTGAGCGCCCAGGTGGAGGTGTTGGGCACCGCGCCGGGCATGTTCGCCACACAGTAGAAGACCGAGTCGTGAACCATGAACGTCGGGTCGGCGTGGGTAGTGGGACGGGAGTCCTCGAAGCAGCCGCCCTGGTCGATGGCGACGTCAACCAGCACGGAGCCCGGCTTCATCTGCGACACCAGCTCGTTGGTCACCAGCCTGGGCGCCTTCGCGCCAGGGATCAGCACGGTGCCGATCACCATGTCGGCGGCCAGCACCTGCTCGCGGATGCTCAGCCGGGACGACACGATCTGGTGCACCCGGTTGTCGTAGCGCCAGAAGGTGGAGCGCAGCTTGTCAAGGTCGGTGTCCAGGATGGTCACGTCCGCCCCCATGCCGAGCGCGACGTTGGCGGCGTTCTGGCCGGCGGTGCCGCCACCCAGCACGACCACCTTGGCGTTGGCCACGCCACCGACGCAGCCCATCAGGACGCCACGTCCACCCTGAGCCTTCATCATTGCGTGCGCGCCGACCTGTGGGGCCAGGCAGCCGGCCACCTCGGACATCGGGTACAGCAGAGGCAGCAGGCCTGAGGGCAGCTGGACGGTCTCGTAGGCGATCGCCGTCGTGCCGGCGTTCAACAGGGCCTCCGTGCCGGCCGGGTCCGCGGCAAGGTGCAGGTAGGTGAACAGCACCAGGTCGTCGCGCAGGTAGCCGAACTCGCCGGCCACCGGCTCCTTGACCTTCAGCACCATCTCACCGATCGCCCATGTCTCGTCAGCGGTCGGCACGATTCGCGCACCCTGCGCCACGTACTCCTCGTCGCTGATTCCCGAGCCGGCGCCGGCGCCGGCCTGCACGTAGATCTCGTGGCCGTGTGCCACCAATTCGGCAACTCCCACTGGGGTGATCGCCACCCGGTACTCGTGGTTCTTGACCTCGGAAGGGACAGCGACCCGCATGGCGGTCCTCTCTGCTCGCACCGGCCCTCATTGGCCGGACGACCCAAGTCTGCTACACCCGGTGGGAGTCCATCGACAGCTGCTCGATGGCGGGATCATGGGCAACCGGTAATACACTCTCCCCTGAACGTGCTCCGGGGTCGGTGTAAGTCCGAACCGGCGGTGACAGTCCGCGACCCGCCCTGTGAAAACAGGACGGTTGACCTGGTGGAATTCCGGGACCGACGGTGAAAGTCCGGATGGGAGGCAGCACGCGGTGTTCTGGCGCACGCCCTGACGGGCCGGGCGCCGGGACACCCGTTCGCGCATCCCATGCCGCCCCGGTGCCTGAGGCGGAGGTGTGATGAAACGCGAGGTGCTCGCCCCGGTGCTGCTGGGAGTCGCGCTGCTCACCGGCTGGCTGTTGACGGCCGGGCAGGGCTCGGCGCTGCTGCCGACCCCTGGCGCTGTGGCTGTGCGCCTCGCGATCGACCTCACTGATCCCGCCTACTGGGCCTACCTGGGTTTCACCCTCGCCGAAGCATTCGGCGGTGCCGTGCTGGGCACGCTCGTCGCCTTGCCGCTGGCCGTTCTGATCCACCGCTCGCCCTGGGCAGCCGCAGCTGTGCACCCCTTCCTCGGGGCCACCCAGGCCATTCCCGCGATCGCTATCGCGCCGCTGCTGGTGCTCTGGCTCGACTACGGGCTGGTGCCGGTGATGGTGCTCTGCGCGCTGATCGTGTTCTTCCCGATCCTTGTCTCCGCAGTGGTCGGCCTGAAGCATGTGGACGCCGCCGTCGTCGACGCCGGACGCATCGACGGCGCCAACTCCTGGGCGCTGCTCACCCAGGTGGAAATGCCGATGGCGCTACCAACGATCCTCGCGGGCGTCCGCAACGGCGTCACGCTGGCGATCACCGGCGCGATCGTCGGCGAGATGGTGATGGGCGGCTCGGGCCTCGGCACCGTCCTCACCGTCCAGAGGGCCGCGGTCGACACCGCCGGCATGTTCGCAACGATCATCGTGCTCTGCGTCGTCGCCTCGGGCGCCTACGCCCTCATCCAGCTCTGGGAGCGCCGCTCCCGGATCATCGAGTCTCTCAACTGAAGGATTGAATCCAGTGATCAACCGACGCACCTTCCTCGCCGGGGCCACGACGGTCCTCGCGCTGGCCGTCACGGGCTGCGCCACGTCCACGGCGACGACCCCGTTCGCCAGCACGTCGCCCACGGCAGGCCTCGCGACGCCGACGATCGGCCTGACCTACATCCCCAACGTCCAGTTCAGCCCGTTCTATGTCGCGGAGACCGATGGGATGTTCACCGCTGCCGGCGTCAAGCCGACGCTGCGGCACCACGGGGCATCCGAAGGGCTGTTCACCGCCCTGGCTGCGGGGGAGGAGCAATTCGTGATCGCCGGCGGCGACGAACTGCTGCAGGCCCGCTCGTCCGACCTGCAGCTGGTGGCTGTTTCGGCCTACTACCGCAGCTACCCGGTGGTCATCATCGTGCCCGCCGATTCCGGCATCACGACGCTGGCCGGGCTCAAGGGGCACACGATCGGGGTGCCCGGCCAGTATGGCGAGAGCTGGTTCGGGCTGCAGGTGGCCCTGCAGAACGCAGGGCTCGCCGCGGCCGACGTCACCATCCAGGAGATCGGCTACACCCAGCAGGCAGCGCTGACAACGAAGAAGGTGGACGCGATCGTCGGCTTCAGCAACAACGATGCTGTCCAGTTCACCCAGGCCGGGTTCGCGACCCGCAGCCTGCCGATCGCTGACGGCGATGTCCCGCTGGTCGGCATCTGCCTGATCACGACGGCCGCCTACGCCAAGGACAACCCTTCGACGGTCAAGGCTGTCGCTGCCGGCATGCTGGCCGGCATCACCTCGGTCGTCGCCGACCCCAACCGGGCGCTGACGGTGTCTGCGAACTACGTCCCCGGGCTCTCCGTCGCCGCCGCTCAGTCCGCCGCCAAGGCGACGCTGACCGCGACACTGCCGCTGTGGACCGGCTCCGACGGCACCATGAACGGCCGTCTTGACGGCGCCCTGTGGACCTCGATGGCCGATTTCATGGCCGCGAAGGGCCTCACGGCGGCCAAGGTGGATCCGACACCGGCGTTCTCGAACGCCTATCTCGGCTAGAACAGGTGTGACACCAGATAACCTCTGGACATTCCTGAGACAATGCTCACGGAAATTGGAGGGTGCCGATGAGCCAGCATGTGGTGCCGGGATGGGATGACTACTTCCTCACCATCGCCGGTGCCGTAGCCCGCCGAGCCAAGTGCACCCGCCGAAGGGTCGGCGCGGTGCTCGTGCTGGACAAGCGGATCATCGCTACCGGCTACAACGGCGCAGCCTCCGGTCGCCCTGATTGCCTCGAGGGCGCCTGTCCACGCGGACAACTCGACTACGACGCGGTTCCTGGCCTCGGTGACTACGACCGTCCCGGCACGCCCGGGTTCTGCATCGCGATCCACGCCGAGGTGAACGCCCTGCTGTTCGCGACGAGGGACACCAAGGGAACAACCGCCTTCATCACCGACCCGCCGTGTCCTGGCTGCCGGAAGGCGCTGGCCGCCGCGGGCATCATCCGGGCAGTGTGGCCCGCCGGCGAGTACGACGTGGACGGCCTCGTGGACTGGAGCACACAGGCGTGAACGCAAAACCCAAGACCTCGCAGTTGTCGGCATGGGTCGACAGGGGTGTTGCACTGTTCTGCCTTGGCACGCTGATTCCCGCGGCTCTCGCTGCCACCGACCAGGTCACCTACCTTGCGCCTTGGTGGATGCTCATTGTCGGCGGCGGGATCGTGCTCGCCAGCATCGGCATGATGATCGCCAGCTTCGCCGGGTGGCAGCTGCGGTCCTTCGCCCTCTCCTATGTGACGGTCGTCACCTTCGGCCTGATCACCTGGTCGGCGGCCTGGCCGGCAGACACCGTCGCCACCGGCAGCCCCTGGCTGTGGATGTGCCTCGGCGTCGCGTCCATCTGCCTCGCCGTCACCACCGGCACGGGTTGGGGCTTCGCCTACGCCATCGCCTCCGGTCTGCTGTTCGCCGCGGTCCGTATGACACCGTCCGGCCAGAACGCGTCCCTGCTGGGGGCCTTCCAGGACATGATCGTGCTGGTGATGAACGCCTCCGTGGTGATCGTCGCCCTCGGCGTGGTCAGTAACGCCTTCAAACAGCTGGACGACGCGGAGGCCGCGTCACGCAAGGAAGCCACCGACGCCGCCATCGAGGAGGCGCTGCTCGATGAGCGGCACCGGCTTGACGGCATCGTCCACGACGAAGTCATGACAACCCTTGTCTCCGCCGCCCACCAGAACAACGACCCCCACGTCGCCCAGCAGGCCCAGCGGGCTGTCGAACGCCTCGCCGAAGCCGAGCAGCCCACCGAGGCGCGGCTGCCGGTGACCGGAGACCAGCTCACCTGGCTGGTCACCGACGTGGTGAGCGCGCTGGTTCCGCAGGCGAAGTTCACCTCGCAGCTGCACAACCTTGCCGTGCCCCAACCGGTGGCCAGCACCCTGGGCATGGTCGTGCGCGAGGTCGCGCTCAACGTCGCCAAGCATTCCGGCGCGGAGAACGTGGAGATCACGCTGACCAGCCCCGAGCCCGGGGGAGTGGCCATCTCCGTCGCCGACGACGGCGTGGGCTTCGTGCCCGAGCAGGTGCCGAAACGGCGCCTCGGGCTCCAGGTCTCGGTGGTGTACCGGATGTGGGCGATCGGCGGCAAGGCCGAGATCCTGTCGTCCCCGGGCCGGGGGACCGTGGTGAACCTGAGCTGGGTGCCGGGCGAACAACCCGTCGCAGAGACCGAGCAGCAGCCGCGCCGGCGCCGCTCCGGCCGCATGATGCTGGACATCCCCGACCTGTCCCGCCCGCTGCTGGCACGGCTGGTTTGGGTGCTGGTTGGCCTGCAATTCCTGCTGGGCTGGACGAGCCTCGACCAGGTCACCAGCATCTGGCCGGTCTTCCTCGCCCAAGGGCTGGCCGCCGTCGCCACCTGGCTGACGCTGCGTCACGCCGACAAGAGCCAGATGGGCTTCCGCTCAGCCGTTGCGGTGACCGTGCTGCTGTTGGCCGTCACCATGATCGTCCAGGCAGTCCTGCCCACCGGGCACTGGCCGGGCTACGCCACCTGGCACAGCAACGTCGTCATGGTCCTGCTGGTGGCCGTCCTGGTCCGCGGCCGGGAGCACGTCTCCTGGACCGGTGTCGGGCTGTTTGCCGTGATCTCGGCCATCTGGGCGACGACCCACGACATGGGGGTCGGAGACACGCTGCGGGCCGGTTTCGGGCCGTTCTCCTGGATGCTGGTCGCGCAGCTGCTGCAGAGCTGGCTGATCGACATGGGTGACCGGCTCAGGGCGTCCCGCCGGTCGTCGGCAGCAGCCAACAAGGCCATCGCGGAGAGCTTCTCCAAGCTCGTGCTGCGTGATGTCTGGCTGACCCAGTTGCGGGCCCAGGTGGGGCCACTGCTGAACCGGATCGCCGATCCCGACCACGAGCTCACCGAGGACGAGCGGGCCGCCTGCCTCGCTCAGGAGAGCAGGCTGCGGGACGCCATGCGCGCGGGCAACCTTGTCACGGAGCTCACCTCGGACGCGATCGACGTCGCCCGTAGTCGCGGCGTCGATGTGCGACTGGTCGACAGCCGTGGCACCCGGCTCCCCGAAGACGTCCGCACAGCCCTCACCCGATACCTCGGGCGTCTGCTCACCGACTCCAGCACCAAGCGGGTGGTGGCACGGGCCGCCCCCGAAGGCTACGAGGACGTGGTCACCGTGCTGGCCGTCCGCGATGACGGCAGCAGTGAATTGGTGGGGCTCGACGCCAGCGGACGGGTCAGCACACGATAAGGTGACTTCACCATGATCACCACCGCCGTAATCGATGACCACGAGGCCATTCGCCTCGGCATGTCAGCCGCCCTCCAGAACCACCCCGGCCACCAGGTCACTCTGGTCGACGGCGCCGGCACGGTGCCAGAATTCCTCGAGCGTGGCGTGCAGGCCGATGTCGTGCTGCTCGACCTGCAGCTCGACGACGGCTCCGACCCGCTCGACAACGCGGAGAGCCTGATCGATGCCGGCTACAAGGTGCTCGTCTACTCCATCGCAGACAACGTCCGGCTGCTGCGTCGTGCGCTGGCCGGCGGCGCCGCTGGTGTGTGCCGCAAGGCCGAGCCCATCGCCGTGACGATCTCGTCGATCGAAGCGGTTGCCGAGGGTCAGGTCGTGATCAGCCAGGAGATCCTTGCGGCCATCGAGGGGGACTCCTCCTACGTCGCTGCCAACCTTGGCCCGCGCGAGCGCGAGGTGCTGGCGCTGTATGCTGCCGGCTTCGAGGTTCCTGAGGTGGCCGGACGGCTGACGATCACCGAGAACAGCGTGAAGGAATACCTCAAGCGCATCCGGGTGAAGTACACCAACGTGAACCGTCCGGCAGCCAGCAAGCTGGACCTGTTCCGGCGCGCCATCGAGGATGGCATCGTTCCCCCGGTCGAACCGCACCAGTGAGGCAGTGCCGCTGATCCAGCGGCAGCGCGTCGGTCGGCTCAGTACCAGCCGTGCCCGCGCTTGAATGACCACGCCTGGCACGGCGTGCCATAGCGGACGTGTACATAGTCGAGGCCCCAGCGGATCTGGGTGGCGGGGTTGGTGCGCCAGTCGGCGCCGAAGGCTGCCATCTTGCTACCGGGCAGGGCTTGCGGGATGCCGTAGGCGGAGGAGTGCGGGTTGTCAGCGCTGACGATCCATTTGCTCTCCCGCATGATGATGGCGTTGTAGCAGGTGAACTCCGCGTCGCCCCAGTTGTACTTGTTCACCATGATCTGGCGGGCGATCTCGCGCGGGTCGATGGTGGCCGGCTCGTACCCCAGCTTCTGGACGCGCTGCTCGTGGAGGGCCTTGATCGTGGCGTTGGTGACCTCGATGGCCACGGTCTGCTTGCTCAGCAGCGCCTGCCGGTAGGCGGCGAGGTCATCGGTGTTCCCGCTGACGGAGATGCTGGACAGGGGGGCAGCAGCTGCGATGTCGCCGGCCGGGATCACCGGGCTGAGGGCGAGCAGGGAGCCGAACACGGCAAGCCCCGTCCGCAGCGTTCGGCGAGTCAGCACTCGTGCAGCATACATAAGAAAGCTCTCAGGCAACACTCAGATTCGCGTGAGGGTCCGGCGTGTCACCTTGCGGGGGGCCTCGGCACGGAACTCCCTCGCTACCCCGTCGTTCCGCGTCGACGAACGAAGACCGGTGTAACTGGCTGATCGCTCACTGGCCAATAACGGCCCTCTTGTGAAGTGCGGGGCTCGCGAGGGTAATTCGTTGCGTGACGCGGCTCAAATGGGGGCGCAGGATCAGAAACGGCTCCGGGGTGCGGACCCCACATTCTGTTGAATCAGATTGCCGAGCCGACCGTGGTGAAAAGGCTCTTGAGGTTGGTGCCGAGGGTGGCGACCACGGTGATGATCACGGCGGCGATGAGGGCGACCATGATGCCGTATTCCACGGCGGTTGCCCCGCGCTCCCTGATGGACACGACGGTTCCGATGGTCTTCGCGGTCAGGCGCTTCATTGGGTAGATCCTTCCGACTTCCAGCGGTGCGGGCATGACCCCGGTTCACCAGGTGCCCTTCGGACTAAAATGATTCCGTATTGGCGGGCCTATTGTCAAAGGATTCACCAGATTCTTCGGACTTCGGCGAAAATGCCCGGGATTTGTCACCCATAAGAGGACGTCTTTGCGGTGATATTGGCGCGTCGGGTCCCCCGTTTGGAGGACACCCCTGTTTTCGTCGCACCATTCATGTCACCCGTTCGGGGAATTGGCCGGGGATGGCGCGGGGCACCGCGGCACGTCCGACGGCGAAGGCCGGCTACCCGGAGTTTCGGCGACTGCGGCGCGGTGGCACCAAACCCCGGCCCTGCCACCGTGGCAGTCCGCGGGACCCCGATGTGAGCCACGGGTTCCTGAGAAAGCGCATTGTTCGTACAGGGCAATGCGTGCCGATGCATTGGCAGCCGTCCCTATTGAACGCCCGGGGGTAGCCATGCGGGCGCGCGCAATGGGCGCTCATGGGTGTGACGGCTGGTTAGGGTGGGGGAATGCGATTGCGGCTGGTGGGCGGTGGGGAACTGGCACCCGCACTGGCCGCGGCGCTCGACGGTGGAATTCCGATTGCCCCCGTGCCGGAGGCCCGTCTGCTGGCAGCCCTCCGAGTCGATGAGCCTGTCACGGAGGCCGATGCGGCAGCCGTGGTCACCACCTCTGGCTCGACCGGTGAGCCGAAAGCTGTCGTGCTCACGCGCGCTGCGCTGAGATTCGCCGTCGCGGCCACCCACGAGCGGCTCGGCGGACCCGGGGACTGGGTCTGTGCACTCCCCACCCAGCATGTCGCCGGCCTGATGACCATCGCGAGGGCCGTCGTCGCCGGCACCGACATCCGTTTCGCCCGCGGCGACCTGGGCGACCTGCCGCCGGCGTCCGGACGGACCTTCGTTTCCCTCGTCGCCGCGCAGCTCGACCGGGCGCTTCGCACGCCGGAGACTAGGGCGATGCTGCGGGATTACGCCGCCGTCCTGATCGGCGGCGGCGGCCTCCCGGCAGGGCTGCGTGAGCGCGCGACCGCGCTGGGGGTGAGGCTCGTCGCCACCTACGGCATGAGCGAGACCTGCGGGGGCTGCGTGTACGACGGGGTGCCGCTGGATGGCGTCCGCGTCGAGCTGGACGAGGGCCGGATCAGCCTCGGCGGGCCGATGGCCTTCGCCGGCTACCGGCTGCGCCCCGACCTGACCGCTGCTGTGCTCGACGGCGACCTGGTGCACACCCAGGACCGGGGCCGCTGGGCCGACGGGTGCCTGCAGGTGCTGGGACGCGTCGACGACGTTGTCATCTCCGGCGGCGAGAACGTGGACCTCGCCGCAGCCCAGCGCGCAGCCGACGCCGAGTTCGGAGAAACGGCCGTCGTGCTGCTGGCCGTTCCCGACGAGCGGTGGGGGACGAGGGTCGTCGCCGTGACCACGGGATCGCTCACCCTGGCCGAGGTGCGCAGCCGGCTGGAACCCGTGCTCGGGCGGGCCGCCACCCCGAAGGAATTGCGGCGGGTGGGGGAGTTGGCGTACACATCCATAGGCAAGATCGACCGGACGGCGCTGCTGCGGTCCTGGGCAGGGAAGGGCGAGCATGGCGACGCTGGGTGAGTGGGTCGAGGGCGCCCGTCCCCGCACCCTTCCGGCAGCGCTGGCGCCGGTGCTCGCCGGAAGTGCCGTTGCCTGGTTCGAGGACGGTTTCGCACCGCTGCTTGCGGGGCTGGCCCTCGTCGTCGCCCTCGCGCTGCAGGTGGGCGCGAACTACGCCAACGATTACTCCGACGGGATCCGCGGCACCGACGCCGCCCGCGTCGGCCCGCTACGGCTTGTTGGCTCCGGTGTGGCCAAACCGGCCCGCGTCCGTGCCGCAGCGTTCGCCTGCTTCGGGGCGGCTGCCCTCGCCGGCCTCGCCGTCGTCGTGATCACCAGCCACTGGTGGCTGCTGGCCATAGGCGCAGCGGCGATCGCAGCGGCCTGGTACTACACCGGCGGCAGCCGGCCGTACGGCTATCTGGGGCTGGGCGAGCTGTTCGTCTTCCTCTTCTTCGGGATCGTCGCCGTCACCGGCACGGTCTACATCCAGCTGGGTGTGGTGACACAAGCCACCTGGTGGACGGCCATCGCCATCGGCGCCCTCGCCTGCGCGATCCTCGTCGCGAACAACCTGCGCGACCTCGAGGGCGACCGCGCCGCCGGCAAGCGCACCATGGCCACCCGGCTCGGCGACGCCGGCACCAGGCGCTTCTTCCTCGGCCTGCTGCTGGTCGCAGCCGTCGGGGTGTTCGGGGTGGCGGCCTCCAGCTCCTGGTGGGCGCTGCTCGGCTGGTTCATGATCCTCGCCCTCATCGGCCCGATCCGCGAAGTAGCGCGCGGCGTCACCGGTCGCGCCCTGATCCCCGTCCTGAAGCAGACCGGGCTGGCCGAACTGGCCTGCGCCACCGGCCTGTTCGTCGGACTGCTGATCGCCCGCTGAGGATTCCGATGGAATCCGTCGCCTATTCCCTGCCCCTGCGCAACCGGTTCCGGGGCATCACCGTGCGCCAGGGACTGCTCGTGCGGGGCGCGGTCGGTTGGGCCGAATGGAGCCCGTTCGCCGAATACACCCGTCCCGAGATCGACTCCTGGTGGCAGGCAACCCTCGAAGCGGCCGAGACCGGATTTCCCGCCCCGGTGCGGGACCGGGTACCCGTCAACGTCACCGTGCCGGCTGTCGGGCCGGAGCTTGCCCACCGCATCGTCGCGGCGTCCGGCTGCCGCACGGCCAAGGTGAAGGTGGCCGAGCCGGGCCAGGGCTTCGCCGACGACCTGGCGCGGGTGGAGGCGGTGCGCGACGCCCTCGGGCCGGACGGGCGCATCCGGGTGGACGCCAACGGCGCCTGGGACGTGGACACCGCACTGACACACCTGGCGCGGCTCTCCCGCTTCGGGCTGGAGTACGCAGAGCAGCCGTGCGCGGGAGTGAGCGAGCTGGCGAAGCTGCGGCGTCGGCTGGCCAGCGCTGGGATCGATGTCCTGATCGCGGCTGACGAGAGCATCCGCCGCTCCGGCGATCCCGAGCGGGTGGTGGCCGAGCATGCCGCCGACATCGCCGTGCTCAAGGTGCAGCCACTGGGCGGCGTCCGCCGCTGCCTCGAACTGGCTGAGCGGCTGGGGCTGCCCGTCGTCGTCTCCTCCGCGCTGGAGAGCTCGGTGGGCCTCGCTGCCGGGGTTGCCCTCGCTGCGGCACTGCCGGAACTCCCGTACGCCTGCGGCCTGAACACCGCCACCATGTTCACCGGCGACGTCACAGCTTCGTCCCTTGTCGCTGTCGACGGCGAGATCGCTGTGCGACCCGTCGTCGTCGACGAGGCAGGCGACTGGCGGGCGCCAGCCGAGGTTACTGCTTCCTGGCAGGCCAGGCTGGCGCCGGTCATGGCAGGCTGTGCATCGAGCGGACGAGACTGAGCCCGCCGGGAGCGGAGGAGACGGAGTGACTGCAGCCTTGGCGTGCGCCCAGGCGGTGATCGGCCAGTTGCTGGCCCAGGGTGTCACGGACCTCGTGCTCGCTCCTGGCTCCCGCAGCGCCCCGCTCGCCCTCGTCGCCGATGCCGCCGCCCGGGGTGGGCTGCTGCGGCTGCACGTGCGGGTGGATGAGCGCGTCGCCGGCTTCCTCGCCCTCGGCCTCGCGAAGGCGTCTGGACGGTGCGTCCCGGTGGTGACCACGTCCGGCACCGCCGTCGGCAACCTGCTTCCCGCAGTCATGGAGGCCCACCACTCCGGCGTTCCGCTGCTGGTGGTCTCCGCCGACCGTCCGGCGGCGCTCGTCGGCGCCGGCGCCAACCAGACCACCGACCAGACCGCCGTGCTGGCCGGCTTCCTCCGGCATCTCGCCCGGCTGAGTTCAGCAGCCCCTGCCGCCTCCTGGCCCGCGCAGGCAGCCCGGGCCGTGCTGGCCGCCGAAGGGGTCCTGTCCCGGCACCCGGGACCAGCCCAGTTGAACGTCGAGCTGTCCGAGCCGCTGGTGGCGGGGGAGGGCCCAATCGCCGCGCCCGCACCCCAACCTGGCGTGCGCACCGGCAGCTTCGGGGCACCCGAAGCACTCACGCTGCCCGGCGCGCCGCCCACCATTGTGATCTGCGGGGACGCGAGCGCGCCGACCGGCCGCGCGGCGGCACGGCTGGCTGAAGCCGCCGGGCTGCCCCTGGTAGCTGAACCGACCAGCAACGCCCGCTTTGGCCCGAACGCGCTGGCCACCGGACGGTTGCTGCTTGCCGGCGAACTGGGAGCCGGCGTCGAGCGGGTGATCGTCTTCGGCCGGCCGAACCTCTCCCGTCCGGTCACCGCGCTGCTGTCGCGGCCCGGCGTCGAGGTGGTTGTTGTCGCCGACACCCCCGCCTATGTCGATCCGGGTTGGCGCGCCTCCCTGGTTGCCGGCGCCGTCAGCGTCGAACCGGCGCCTGCGGACTGGCTCGACGCCTGGCAGCGAGCCGACCGTGACCGGCTCGCCGACGTGACCACCGTGCTGGACGCGGCTGTGGAGCCCACCGGTCCCGGGCTCGCCCGGCTCGTTGTGAAGGCAATCGGGAAGGGGCAGGTGCTCTGCCTCGGCAACTCCAACCCCATCCGTGACGCTGACCTCGCGCCCGTGGCCGCAGAGGCGGTGCCGGTGTTCGGCAACCGCGGGCTGTCCGGCATCGACGGCACCATCTCCACAGCCATCGGTGTGGCGCTGGCCGCGGGTGCGCCCACCACGCTGCTGTGCGGCGACCTCGCCTTCTTCCATGACGCCGGCGCCCTCGCCATCGGGCCTGGCGAGCCCCGTCCCGCCTTGCGCGTTGTGGTGGCCGACGACGCCGGCGGCAGCATCTTCGCGACGCTGGAGTACGCGCAACCGCGGTTCGCGGAGGCGTTCGAGCGGGTGTTCGCCACCCCGACCGGCCTCGACCCGGTGGCTGTCGCCACCGGGTACGGCGTGCCGGCACGGCGCGTGGCCACCTTCGCGGAGGCGGCTACCGCGCTCGCCGAACCGATCACCGGCCTCGAGGTCGTCGTGGTCACGATCGACCGCTCCGCGAGGGCCACCCAGGCGCGTCGCATCGCCTCCGGGGAGTGAGCAGAAGCTTCACGCACAATGTAAGGACATTTTGTTGACTTATGGTTCTCGCAAGGCTTGAATAGGGAACCGACTGGACAGCGGCACCACGTGCCTCGACGAAGAGGTCTCCATGACAGAGAGCAACACCCCACTAGGCCTGATGACTCAGCGCGGCCCGACCGTGCTCTGGAACGACTCGGCCACGCACAGCGAACTGGAAGCCGCCATTTCCTGGGGCGCCGTGGGGCGACCTGCAATCCGGTCATCGCACTCGCGGCGATCCGGTCGGACCTGCCGCGTTGGTCGGCCCGGATCGCCGAGCTCGCGAAGGACATGCCCGAGGCGACCGAATCCGAGATCGGCTGGAAGGTCGTCGAGAGGTCTCCCTGGAGGCCGCGAAGCTCCTCGAGCCCGCCTTTGAGAAGTACAACGGGTACAACGGCCGCCTCTCCATGCAGACCGACCCCCGTCTCGCCCGCAGCGCGAAGAAGCTCGCCGACCAGGCTGAGTACTTCGCCGGCCTCGCAAAGAACATCATCGTGAAGATCCCGGCCACCGAGACCGGCATCACTGCCATCGAGGACGCCACTTACCGCGGCGTCAGCATCAACGTGACGGTGTTCTTCACCGTTGCCCAGGTGGTCGCGGCCGGCGAGGCCATCGAGCGTGGCCTCACGCGCCGCGAAGCCGAGGGTAAGGACGTCTCCACCATGGGTCCGGTGGTCACTCTCATGGTCGGCCGCCTCGACGACTGGCTGAAGGAGCGTTACAACTCCGACGGCCTGTGCTTCGACCCCGGCTATCTTGAGTGGGCCGGCGTGGCAGCGGTCAAGAAGTCCTACGAGGAGTTCAAGGCCCGCGGCCTGCGCTCCCGCCTACTCGTCGCCGCTTACCGCAACGCCCTGCAGTGGACCGAATTCGTCGGCGGCGACCTGGTGCTCTCTCCGCCTTTCGGCTTCCAGAAGCGCTTCCATGCCAGCGGCATCGACTCGGAGCCCCGCATGGACATCCCGGTGAATCCGGCGATCATCGAGACGCTCTGCACCATGCCGGAGTTCCGCAAGGCCTACGACGTGGACGGCATGACGCCGGCCGAGTTCGCCAGCTTCGGCGCCACCCGCAAGACGCTGCGCCAGTTCCTCGGTGCCGATGAGGAACTCGACCACATCGTCCGTGACATCCTGATCCCTGCCTGACCACCCGCGAGCCGTCGGCGACCGTTTCCCCTCCGGCCGCCGGCGGCTACACACCTGATTCGAACCCGGAGCCAAAGATGACCCAGACCGTTCGGCTCACCGTCGCCCAGGCGGTGGTGAAGTTCCTTGCCAACCAATACACCGAACGGGACGGGGCCGAGCAGAAGCTCTTCGCCGGCTGCTTCGGCATCTTCGGCCACGGCAACGTTGCCGGCATCGGCCAGGCCCTGCTGCAGGCCGAGGTGCAGACCCTTGACGGCGTCGCCGAAGCCCCCGACCTGCCCTATGTGCTCGTCCGCAACGAGCAGGGCGCCGTGCATGCTGCCGCCGCCTACGCCAAGACGAAGAACCGGCTGCAGACCTGGGTCGTGACCTCCTCGATCGGGCCCGGCGCCCTGAACATGGTGACGGGCGCAGCGCTCGCCACTACCAACCGGCTCCCGGTGCTGCTGCTGCCGTCCGACATCTTCGCCACGCGCTACCCGGACCCGGTCCTGCAGCAGCTGGAGGACCCGCCACCGGGATCCCGGTCGCAGACACCCAGGCCGGCAAGGGTGCGATCAACTTCGACCACCCACCTCGTGATCGTGATCGGCACCCGCTACTCCGACTTCACCACCGCCAGCCACACGGTCTTCGCCAACCCCGACGTGAGGTTCCTCAACGTCAACGTCATGGCTTTCGACGCGGCAAAGCACTCTGCAGAGATGCTTGTCTCCGACGCGAAGGCTGCCCTCGAGGCGCTCACCGGCGAACTGACCGGCTGGGCGACGGACGAGGCCTACCAGGCTCGTGCCGGCGAGCTGGACGCCGAGTGGCAGAAGGTGGTCGACACCTGCTACGCGCCGCACGACCAGCCGCTGCCGGCCCAGACTGAGGTCTTCGGCGCCCTGAACGAACTGATGGGCGACTACGACGTTGTCATCAACGCAGCCGGCTCGATGCCCGGCGACCTGCAGGCGTTGTGGCGTGCCCGCACCCCCGAGCAGTACCACCTGGAGTACGCGTTCTCCTGCATGGGCTACGAGATCCCGGCAGCCATGGGCGTCAAGCTCGCTGTGGGCGACGACCACGAGGTGGTTGCGATCGTGGGCGACGGCACCTATCAGATGCTGCCGATGGAGATTGCCACCATGGCCCAGGAGGGCATCAAGGTGATCCTTGTACTCCTCCAGAACCACGGGTTCGCCTCGATCGGTGCCCTGTCCGAGTCCCGCGGCTCGCAGCGTTTCGGCACCAGGTACAAGACCCGCTCGACCTCCGGCCGCCTCGACGGCGACGACGTGCCGTTCGACCTCGCAGCCAACGCAGCGAGCTGGGGTGCCGACGTGCTGAAGTGCAACGGCATGGCGGAATTCCGGGAGAACTACGCCAAGGCCGTGGCGAACGACCGCACCACCGTGCTCTACATCGAGACGAACCTGTACGGGCCCAACCCGCCCGGCAGCGCCTGGTGGGACGTCCCTGTCTCGCAGACCTCCGAGCTCGAGAGCACCCAGAAGGCCTACGGCGAGTACGTCGCCGAAAAGGCCGCCCAGCGCCACTATCTGTAGGTGACCGGAATCGAAACGCTCTGGGCCAGCCTGCCCCTGTGGGGCTGGCTGGTCCTGGCACTGTGCGCACTGCTGATCGGCTTTTCCAAGACAGCGCTCGGTGGCATGGCATTGGTGGCTGTGGTCCTGACCTCGCAGGTGGTAGCCACCAAGGACTCCACAGCCGTGGTGCTCGTGATGCTCCTTGTGGGCGACCTGGTCGCGACATGGACGTATCGGCACGACGTCGACTGGCGGCTGATCGCGCGCCTCATCCCGCCGGTGCTCGTCGGCATCGGTGCCGGCGCGCTTTTCCTGAACTGGGTGGACGGGCCCATGCTCAAGCGGACCATGGGCGTGATCCTGCTCGTGCTGCTCGTGCTCGGGCTGTGGCCGGACAAGCTGGCCGCCCATCGTCCGAGCGTAGGGATGGCCTACGGCGGGTTGGCCGGGTTCACCACCATGGTCGCCAACGGAGGCGGGCCACCGATGAGCCTGTACCTCCTCGCCCGCAAGTACGACAAGCTCCGCTTCCTCGGCACCACCGCCTGGTTCTTCTTCGCGGTCAACCTGATCAAGGTGCCCTTCTCGATCGCCGGCGGGATCCTGCGTGCGGACACTGCGCTGCTCGGGGCAGTGCTGGCGCCGCTCGTCCTGGTCGGCACCTGGGTCGGCCGGCTCACCATCAAGAAGATCGACCAGTTGACGTTCGAGAGGCTGGTGACGATCTTCATCGCCATCTCCGCGGTGTACCTGCTGGTCGGATGAGGCCGTACACTCAGCTGGCGTACACCGTGATGTCGAACAGGTACCGGTCGTAGCGGTAGCAGTGGTCGCCGAACTCCACGGGGTTGCCGGCGGAGTCGTACGCGCGACGGGTCATGGTGAGCACCGGGTCATTCTTGTCCAGCTGCAGCAGCTTGCGCTCGCTGGGCTCGGCTCGTCGGGCGCCGATGGTCTGGTGCGCAACGGCAGCGATCGCGCCTTTGCGGCGCATCAGGTTGTAGAGGCCCTGGTTGGTGAGGTCGTCGAGGTTCAGGTCGGCCCAGGACGGCGCCAGCCAGTTGCGCAGGATGGCCATTGGGCCTTCCTGCACCGAGCGCAGCCGCTCCAGGTAGACCAGCTTGGTGTCGGGGTCCAGACCGAGCACCTGCGAGGCGCGGACATCGACGATGTCGGTGTTGAACTCAAGCACTTCGGTGATCGGTTCGCGTCCATCGCGGCGAAGGTCGTCGTAGAGGCTGGTGAGTTCGTTGCGCCGGTGGATGACCTCGTTGGCGACGGTGGTGCCGATACCCCGGCGGCGCACAAGCAGCCCGCGAGTCACCAGTTCGACGATCGCCCTTCGGACGGTCGGACGGGAGAGCTCGAGGCGGTCGGCGAGGGAGAGCTCGTTCTCGAACGCGTCGCCGGGCTTCAGCACACCGGTGTCGACTGCGGCGGCAAGTTGCTCTGCGAGCTGGTGGTAGAGCGGCACGGGTGAGTTCCGGTCGATGCTCACCTGGATCTGCTGGGCCATGACCAGACATTAGCCCAAACGCGACGTATTGAACCGGCGAAACGCAGATTGCCTGAATAAGCTAATGTCCTTACAAATCCTGACACTCGCCTGCTGTCGTGGGCAGGATGGAGGACAGCAGGGCCTCCCGGTCCGGTGCCAATGCGTTTGCCGAAGGAAGTCCGATGGATGATGCCTACGAGGTAGTGTGCATCGGCCGCGTGGGCGTCGACATCTACCCGACCCAGATCGGATTGCCCCTGGAGGAAGTCACCTCCTTCGGCAAGTTCCTCGGCGGCAGTGCGACCAATGTCTCGGTCGCAGCGGCCAGGTACGGTCGGCGCTCGGCCATCATCACCAAGACCGGCGACGACCCGTTCGGGCGCTTCGTGCGCAGCAAGATCGGCGAGCTTGGCGTCGACACCGCCTTCGTCGGCACCGACCCGTGGCTGCCCACCCCTGTGACCTTCTGCGAGATCTTCCCGCCGGACGACTTCCCGCTGTACTTCTACCGCTACCCCCAGGCCCCCGACCTGCGGATCGAGGTCACCGACCTGCCGCTGCAGGAGATCGCAGACGCCGGGGTCTATTGGGCCACCCTCACGGGCATGTCCGCCGATCCCAGTCGGCAGGCCCACCTGGCCGCGTGGCGGGTCCGCGCCCGGCGTCCGCTCACCATCCTCGACCTCGACTACCGTCCGATGTTCTGGAAGTCCGAATCCGAGGCCACTCGGCACGCCGAGGTGGCCCTCGCCCACTGCACCGTGGCCATCGGCAACCGCGAAGAGTGTCGGGTCGCCGTGGGGGAGATCGAACCCGAACGAGCCGCCCGGGCGCTGCTGGAACGCGGCGTCGAGCTGGCCATCGTCAAGCAGGGCCCCAAGGGCGTCCTCGCCATGACAGCGGATGAGCGCGTCGAGGTGCCGCCGGTCAGGGTCGAGGTCGTCAACGGCCTTGGTGCCGGCGATTCGTTCGGCGGCGCCGTGTGCCACGGGCTCCTCAACGGCTGGCCGCTGGACAAGGTACTCAGGTTCGCCAACGGGGCCGGCGCCCTTGTCGCCTCCCGGCTGGAGTGCTCGACCGCCATGCCGACCGAACAAGAGGTGTGGAGCCTGCTCGGGGGTGTCGAATCGTGAACCGGATCGATACCGCAGCCCTGACCCGCCGCCGGGCCGTCGACCCGGGCAAGATCGTCCTCGGGTCGATGAACCGCGGCGGCCTGCAGGGCGCGGGATTCGCGTTCGACGACCGCTAGACCGGCTACGACGCCGACACCCTCGCCTCCAACCGCCTCGATGGCGGCAAGATGCTCACCCGGGTCTGCCTCGAGGAGGAGTACACCGCCACCGTGCTGGAGTCCTCCGGGCGCGCGGTCACCGCGTTGGCGTCCCGCGGCCTGATGGCCATGGTGGAGCCCTTCCTCTCCGTACATGTGGCCAGCGACAAGGTGCGCAACCTGCTCGAGCCGGATTCGGTGATCAAGTCCATCCAGATCGCCGCCGCCCTCGGCGCCACCAGCGCCTACACCTGGCTGAAGCTCCCCGTCGTGGCAGAGATGCATCGGGTGCTGGACGCCACGACGCTGCCGAGCCTGCTGCTGGGCGGCGACCCGGTCGGTGATGCGGACGAGACCTACGCCCAATGGGCGGAAGCGCTCACTCATCCGACCGCCATGGGATTGGTGATCGGACGGGCGTTGCTGTATCCGGCGGGCGACGACGTGGCCCGGGCGGTCGACACCGCCGTCGGCCTGGTTCATCAGGGAGTGGCATGAACGAATGGGTCCGGCCGGCAGGCACGACCGCAGACGACGAGTACGACACCCGCATCCAGCCGGGCGATCCGGGTTGGGCGCACACCGGGCTGCTGGTCACCGATCTGGCCGCGGGTGAGACCCGCACCGTCCAGACCGGCGGGCAGGAGTGGGTGGTGGTGCCGCTGTCCGGCTCCGCCACAGTGGACGCCGAAGGCGTGCGCTACGCGCTCGCGGGCCGCCCCGACGTGTTCAGCGCAGCCACCGACGTCCTGTACGTGCCGCGCGACTCCGCCTTCACCGTCACCAGCACCGACGGCGGCCGCTACGCGTTCTGTTCTGCGACCGCTCGCAACAGCTTCCCGATCACCCTTGTGCCGGCCGGTGACGTGCCGGACGAGCTCCGCGGGGCGGGGACCGCCAGCCGTCGTGTCCGCAACTTCGGCACGCCCGGCGTGCTGGACGCCGACTCGATCATCGCCTGCGAGGTGATCACCCCCGCCGGCAACTGGTCGAGCTACCCACCGCACAAGCACGACGAGGAGCGGGATGGGGTGGAGACCTCGCTGGAGGAGATCTATTACTTCGAACTCCGCCCCGAGCCCGGAGCCCCGACCACTCCGGAGGGAGCGTTCGGCTACCAGCGTGTCTATGGCACCACCGAGCGCCCGATCGAGGTGCTCGCGGAGGTGCGCTCCACCGACGTCGTCCTGGTACCCCATGGCTGGCACGGTCCTGCCATGGCCCCGCCCGGATACGACATGTACTACCTGAATGTGATGGCAGGTCCCGGTGAGACCAGGGCCTGGCTGATCTGTGACGACCCGGCGCACGCCTGGGTGCGGCAGACCTGGGCCGACCAGCCGGTCGACCCGAGGCTCGCAAGAACTGAATAACAACCGGCTGCGTCGCCTGCAACAACAGAGTTGGCGGCATGGCTTCTACGGCGGGGAACACCTTGCCCCACCCAGAAAGGAACTGACATGGCCCTGACCGAACAGGCTGCCCCGGCGAACACCGAGAGCGTTGCCCGCCTGCAGCGGCTCCGCTACCTCGTGGACAACGAGTGGCGCGAATCCAGGACTGGCACCTATATGCCGGTGATGAACCCGTCGACCGGTGAGCAGATCGCTGAGGCTCCGTGTTGTACCCAGGAGGAGGTGGACTCTGCGGTGGCCGCTGCCGCCCGTGCGTTCCCGGCCTGGGCCGCCACGCCGCTGCCGCAGCGGATCCAGTTGATGTTCCGCTTCACACAGCTCCTGGATGAGCATCTGGACGAGCTGAGCATCCTGCTGTCCACCGAGATGGGCAAGGTCCTTGCCGAGGCCCGCGGTGACGTGCTGAAGGCGATCGAGGTGGTGGAGTGCGCATGTTCGACGCATTACCTGATGCAGGGCGACACCACGATGAACATTTCCCGCGGCTATGACACGGTGACTTACCGCGAGCCGCTGGGCGTGTTCGCCGGTATCGCGCCGTACAACTTCCCGGCGATGATCCCGATGGGCTGGATGCTGCCGTTCTGCATCACTACCGGCAACACGTTCGTGCTGAAGGCCGCATCGATGGTGCCCCAGACGTCGATGCGGATGATGGAGTTGCTGATCGAGGCGGGCCTGCCCAAGGGTGTGGCCAACATGGTGACCTGTTCCCGGGTGGAGGCTGACAGCCTGCTGGTGCACCCCGACGTGCGGGGTATCACCTTCGTCGGCTCGACCGCGGTGGGCAAGCACATCTACCAGACGGCTGCGGGTGCAGGGAAGCGTGTCCAGGCCCTCACCGAGGCCAAGAACCACGCCCTGATCCTTGAGGACGCCGTTCTCGAGCGTTCCGTGGCCGGCATCATCAACTCGACCTACGGGTGCGCCGGCCAGCGCTGCATGGCGCTGCCGGTTGTCTGCGTCCAGGACTCGGTGGCTGATCAGGTGGTCGAGATGCTGGCCGACATGGCTGCCAAGCTGAAGCTCGGCCCGGCCTACCTGCCCGAGAGCCAGCTGGGCCCGGTCATCACCGCCAAGCACCGCGACTTCGTGGCCTCCGGCATTGAGCGGGGTGTCAGAGAGGGTGGCGAGCTGGTGCTCGATGGTCGTGGGGTGAGCGTCGATGGTTATGAGGGTGGCTACTGGATGGGCCCGACGATCCTTGATCGTGTCGGCCCCGACAACTGGGCCGGCACCTACGAGATCTTCGGCCCGGTGACCTCGATCAAGCGGGTCGCCGACTTCGAGGAAGGCATCACCATCATGAACGCCAACCCGTTCGCCAACGGCTCCTGCATCTACACCAGCTCCGGCTATCACGCCCGCGAGTTCGCCAGCCGCACCCACGCCGGCAAGCTCGATGCCTTCGAGAAGGCTGGGGGTTCCTACCTCATCCTTGCCGCGGCCTCGGGTGCCGACGGCTACGACGCCCGGCCGATCCTGGACGAGGCGG
>Ga0209745_1000168_pt1 | contig 36742 bp, 29 predicted proteins | sample BarGraNGADG00312_FD_184495 | JGI IMG/M metagenome (GOLD analysis project Ga0209745, IMG submission 184495) | Arctic peat soil microbial communities from Barrow, Alaska - Barrow Graham LP Ref core NGADG0004-312 (SPAdes) (version 2) | ecosystem: Environmental > Terrestrial > Soil > Wetlands > Peat... | reverse complement strand
CAGCTCCTTCTTCGAATCGGGCGCGGGCGGGCCGGCCACCGAGGAGGTCGCCGGAAGGCCGCAACAGGCCGCGGCGGACGCGGCCGAAGAAGGCCCGAAGGATATCGCGCCTGCCCCCTGGGAGCCCGAGGCCCCCGGGACGGGAGGGGAAGACGAGTTCGCCCTGCCTCCCGGACGGGCGCGGAAACGGCCCCCGACGCGCAGACGCTCCGGCGGCATGCGCGACGTAGTGGTCGGCGGACCACGGTTCATCATCCCGTTGATCCTCATCGCCGGGCTGGCGACGCTCATCATCTCGATATTCTTCACGCGGCTGAGCGACGTCCACTGGGGCTTCTGGTTCTTCCTGGTCATCTTCATTGTGGCCGCCCAGTTCGACCTGCAGGTCAGGGGCGGCGGCCGGATAAACCTGGGGCTTGCGCCGCTGCTCGCCGCACTGATGTCCATCCCCACCATCCAGGTCGTCTGGATCTACCTGTTCGGCACCATCGCCGAGCTGATAGTCAGGCTGCTCGGAGGCGAGGTCACGCGCGACGAGATGATAGTGATGCTGCTGGACTACTCCGGCGTGGGAATAATGGCGCTTATATTTCACGGGATAGTGGTGGGTCTCCCAAAGAAGCCCATGTTCCTGGGCAACTTCTGGCCCGGCCTGATCGCGGCCGTGGCGATCGCGGCCGCCGCGTACTTCTTCGTCCAGATACTGGGGATGGCTTTCGAGCTGTCCCAGGAGGGCCAGTTGCCGGCCGCGGTCTACCTGAAGAGCTCGCTCCGCAAGGCGTGGATCCCCTGCACGGGGATAAGCCTGGTCGGCATCCTGATGGGTCTCGTGTACGTCGGCATCGGAATGTGGTCAATGCTTTTTGTCCTTCCGCTGCTGCTGGTGCTCCGGTACGCTTATAACAGGATAGCGGCAACCGACCAGTACCTGCTCGAGACCATCCGGACGCTTTCGGCCATACCGGAGGAGACCGGCAGGGTCGCAAGTGGCCACACCGAGCGGGTCGCGGTGCTTTCAGCGGCGGTCGCAAGGGAGCTGGGCCTTTCGCCGGACGACGTGAACCAGGTCGAGTACGCGGCTTACCTGCACGACATGGGCACCATAACCAGAGGGCGGGAGCCCGGCGCCGAGCAGCAGCAACTGATGGAGGTCGAAGGGGTCATCTCGGGAGGCGGCGACATGATAGCAAGGGTCCCGTACCTCGATGTCGCCTCGGAGATACTGAGTGGGCGCGAGGGCCTGAGAGACCGGGTCGAGGATGCCGGAAAGAGAAGATCGGCCAGCATGGGCGCCGGCATACTCCGGGCGGTGGACGATTTCGAGAGCCTGGTGCAGGGGCGCGAGGAGCGCGAGCCGCTCTCCGAGAGCGATGCCCTGGTCGAGATGAACCTCGAGAGGGGTACGCGGTATGACAGCAAGGTACTGCGGGCGATAGCCCGCGTTATTGCACGGATGCCCAGGGAAGGATTGCTCGAGAGTGCTGAAGGGAGTACAGAAAGCTCTCCGTTTTGGAGAGACGAAGAAGGTTAAAGACCTAGAGGAAGCGGTCGCCCGGATCAGCCTGCTGGAACCAGAGATCGAGGAGCTCACTGACACCGAGCTCTCGGCCAGGACTGGGGAGTTCAAGCAAAGGCACGATGCGGGCGAAACTCTGGATGAGCTCCTTCCAGAGGCTTTCGGGGTCGTGCGCGAGGCTGCGAAGAGGCTGCTCGGCGAGCGGCACTTCGACGTCCAGCTCATGGGTGGCATCGCGCTGCACCAGGGGAACATCGCCGAGATGAAGACCGGCGAGGGCAAGACGCTCGTCGCTACCCTGCCCGTTTATCTCAACCACCTGGCCGGTAAGGGCGTCCACGTCGTCACGGTCAACGACTACCTCGCGAAGCGCGACAGCGAGTGGATGGGCCGCATCTACAGGTTCTTCGGCATGGACATCGGTCTCATCCAGGCCCAGATGGAGCCGCCGGAGCGCAGGGTCGCGTACGCCTCGGACGTTACCTACGGCACCAACAACGAGTTCGGGTTCGACTACCTCCGCGACAACATGGTGGTCACGCTCGACCACAAGGTACAGCGCGGACACTACTACGCCATCGTGGACGAGGTGGATAGCATCCTCGTCGACGAGGCGCGCACCCCGCTGATAATAAGCGGCGCCGCCACGGAGTCCGTCAAGTGGTACCGGCAGTTCGCCCAGGTGGCGAAGCGCCTGAAGAAGGACCGCGACTACGAGGTGGACGAGAAGTCCCGGACGGTCGCCGTCACCGAGGAGGGAGTGGCCAGGGTCGAGGACATCCTCGGGGTCGAAAACCTGTACGACAACGTGTACTCGAACATGGTCCACCACGTCGAAGTCTCCATCAAGGCCAAGGAGCTGTTCCATAACGAGGTCGACTACATCATCAAGGACGGCGAGGTCCTGATAGTCGACGAGTTCACCGGCCGCCTGATGATCGGGCGCCGCTACTCGGACGGCATCCACCAGGGCATCGAGGCCAAGGAGGGCGTGCGAATCCGCGAGGAGAACCAGACGCTAGCGACCATCACTTTCCAGAACTACTTCCGCATGTACGAGAAGCTGGCCGGGATGACAGGCACCGCGGCCACCGAGGCCGACGAGTTCAAGCTGACCTACGAGCTCGAGACGGTGGTGATACCGACCAATATGCCCATGGTGCGGGAGGACATGCCCGACCTCATCTACAAGAACGAGAAGGCCAAGTTCGAGGCCGTGGTCGAGGACATCAAAGACTGCTACGAGCGTGGCGAGCCGGCGCTGGTCGGCACGGTCTCCATCGAGAAATCGGAGCGCCTGGCGGGGATGCTCAAGCGACGAGGCATACCGCACGAGGTCCTGAACGCAAAGCAGCACGAGCGCGAGGCCGAGATCATATCACTCGCGGGCGAGCCGGGGGCTATAACCATAGCGACGAACATGGCCGGCCGCGGCACGGACATCAAGCTGGCCGGGGGCGTGCCCGACGTGGGCGGCCTCAAGGTCATCGGGACGGAGCGTCACGAGGCCCGGCGCATCGACAACCAGCTCAGGGGCCGGTCGGGACGCCAGGGTGACCCGGGCGGGTCGCGCTTCTACCTCTCGCTCGAGGACGACCTGATGCGCAGGTTCGCGTCGCAGGCCATCGGAGGCCTGATGGAGCGGTTCCGCTTCCCTGACGACATGCCCATTGAGCACAGGCTGGTAACCAGGGCCATCGAGTCGGCCCAGAAGCAGGTAGAGGGGCAGAACTTCGAGATTCGGAAGAACCTCCTCAAGTACGATGATGTGATGAACAAGCAGAGAGAGGTCATCTACGACGAGCGCAACCGCATCCTCGAGGGGGACGACTTCAAGGAAGAGGCCGAGCAGTGGGTCGAGGAAACCGTGATGTCGGCCGTCAACACGTTCACCAACCCCAACGTCTTTCCCGAGGAGTGGGACCTGGACGGCTTGTTCACTTACATCGCCCAGATCTATCCGGTCGGCTTCGGCAAGGCCGACCTGCAGGTGGAAGGCATGACCCAGGACGAGCTCGGGGAGATGCTGGTCGACGACGCGCTCAAGGCGTACGGCGAGCGCGAGGCCGAGTTCGGCTCCGAAGCGATGCGCGAGTTGGAGCGCGGGGTGATGCTCGAGGTCATAGACAACAAGTGGCGCGAGCACCTGTACGAGCTCGACTACCTGCAGGAGGGCATAGGCCTTCGAGGCATCGCCGGTCACGACCCCCTGGTCGATTACCAGAACGAGGCGTTCGAGATGTTCCAGTCGATGACCCAGGGCATCAAGGAAGAGGTCGTGCGCTATATCTTCCACGCCCAGGCCGTCGAGGTGGAGGAGCGTCCGCCTGTAAGGCTCGTCGAGAGCGGGGCGGACGAGGACGGCAGGACCGAGCAGCGCCACAAGGACAAGGTCGGCCGCAACGAGCCCTGCCCGTGCGGGAGCGGCAAGAAATACAAGAAGTGCTGCGGCGTCGAAGCCTGACTGCAGGAGGAGAGCATGGTAGCCGATCTCAGCGACGAGATAAGGTCTCACCGCAACAGGATAGAGAAGATAGGTGAGTATCTTTGAGGTCGCTCACGCGCGCACCGAGCTAGAGAGACTCAGGAAAGAAGCGAACACCCAGGGATTCTGGGACGACCAGGAGAGGGCCAGGAAGACGATGGCCCTCCTGTCGCGCTACGAGGACGAAGTCTCCCGCTTCGACCGGATCACCAACCACCTGGACGAGCTCGATGAGATGAACAGGCTCGGGCTCGACGAGGACGACACCAGCTTCGAGGCGGAGATAGCCGCCGGCCTCGAGGCGGTGGACAGGGAGATCCACGAGATCGAGACGACCTCGCTGCTCCAGGGGGAGTTCGACGCGAAGAACGCCATAGTATCGCTGCACCCCGGCGCCGGTGGGCTCGAGTCGCAGGATTGGGCCGAGATGCTTCTCAGGTTGTACCTGCGCTGGGCGGAGAGGCGCGGTTTCGATGTCGACCTCAACGACGTTCAGCCCGGCGAGGGCGCGGGCATAAAGAGCGTCACCTTCACGGTCAAGGGGCATAACGCCTATGGGCTGCTGTTCGTCGAGCGGGGCGTGCACCGGCTCGTCAGGATCTCCCCCTTCGACTTCTCGAAGCGGCGGCATACCTCGTTCGTCTCGCTCGACGTTATCCCGGAGGCCGACGAGGAGGTCGAGATAGAGATCGACCCGAAGGACCTGAGGATCGATACCTATCACTCCTCCGGGGCGGGAGGACAGCACGTCAACGTCACCGACTCCGCGGTGCGGATAACCCACCTGCCGACCGGCATAGTAGTGCAGTGCCAGAACGAGCGCAGCCAGATGTCGAACCGCACCATCGCGATGAAGATCCTGAAATCCCGCCTGTTCGACCGGTACCGCAGGGAGAAGGAACAAGAGATGCAGGCGATGCGCGGAGATCGCAAGGATATCGGCTGGGGGAGCCAGATCCGCTCGTACGTCTTCCACCCGTACCAGCTCGTCAAGGACCACCGGACCGGCGTCGAGAAAGGCAACATCCAGGCCGTGATGGACGGCGACATCGATACCTTCATCGAGGAGGCCTTGCGGTGGAAGAAGATGCAGGAGAGCCAGACGGCGGGGGGAGGATAGGTTGAGCGGCAACGACGCGCCGAAGGCCTCCGGGACCGACGGGCCCAGGCTCAAGGCCGACCTGCACGTCCACACCATTTCGAGTGGGCACGCATACTCGACCATGAGGGAGATATGCGTCGAAGCAGCACAGCGAGGCCTCGAGATGGTCGCATGCACGGACCACGGGCCCGCGATGCCAGGGGCCGCGCACCCGTATCATTTCGCGAACCTGGTGGTGCTGCCGCGCGTCCTGCACGGCGTGAAGGTCCTGCGCAGCGCCGAGTGCAACATCGTGGACCGGGACGGCAGCCTCGACCTCCACGACCGCGCGCTGGGGGTGCTCGACGTCGTCCACGCCGGACTGCATCTGTTCTGCGGTTTCGAGGGCGGCACGCGAGAGGAGAACACCGACGCGGTGGTCCGCGCGGTCTCCAGCGGGAAGGTCGACATCCTGGTGCACCCGGGCAACCCGGTCTACCCGCTGGACTACGAAACGGTGGTCGCCGCCGCGGCGTCAAACGGAGTGGCGGTCGAGATCAACAACGCCTCTTTCACGGTGATAAGGAAGGGGAGCGCCCCGAACTGCAGGGTGGTCCTGGAGGAGGCCAGGCGGCAGGGCGCGCTGATCTGCGTCGGGAGCGACGCGCACGACGCGACGCTGGTAGGAGTTTTTGACAAGGCCCTCGAGCTAATCGACGACGTGGGCTTCCCGGAAGATCGGATGATCAACCGCGACGCCGACTCTGTGCTCGAGTTTCTGAAGGCCCGTGGGAAGGAAATAACGTTCTGAAGAGCCAAATATCATTAGCCCGCGCGACGTTCGGGCAAGGACTCGGAGGGGTGTGGATCTGGCCCCACTGGCGGTCGGAATTGTCATAAGTTACCATTAACGTACGCAAGTTTGCATGTGTATCGTTCTGCAGGCCGGGGGAGCGCCGCGGCGAGCCCCTTAGCGCCAGGACCGTTATTATCATGGGCAAGGTTGGAAGGGAGTAATAGTTGATCAAGTTCAAGAGAGTGTCGAAGGTCTACCAGGGAAACATATACGCCCTTGACGACGTGACCGTCGACATTGAGAAAAAGGAGTTCGTCTTCATAGTCGGGCCCAGCGGCTCGGGCAAGTCCACCTTCATCAAGCTGATGCTCAAGGAGGAAGACCCGACCAACGGCCAGATATATATAGCCGATACCAACCTCGCCGACATCAAGAAGTGGAAGGTGCCCTACCTGCGTCGCAAGGTCGGGTGCGTGTTCCAGGATTACAAGCTCCTGCCGCAGAAGACGATCTACGAGAACGTCTCCTACGCGCTCGAGGTCACCGGGCGGCCGCGCAGGGTCATCGAATCGTATGTCCCGGAGGTGCTGCGGCTGGTCGGCCTGAGCCACAAGCTCGATTCGTACCCCGACGAGCTGTCGGGAGGCGAGCAGCAGCGCGTGTCGATCGCGCGCGCGTTCGTGAACAGGCCGCCGATACTCCTGGCGGACGAGCCCACCGGCAACCTGGACCCTTCGATGTCGACGGGGATCGTCAAGCTGCTGGAGAGGATCAACAGCACCGGTACCACGGTGATCATGGCCACCCACGACCAGGACATAGTCAACACTTTCAAGAAGCGGGTGGTAGAGCTCCGGGACGGCAAAGTGATACGCGACCAGGTCAGGGGTGTTTACGGTTATGGCGGTTAACTTCAGGTATTTCGCGAAAGAGTCCGCGTCCAGCATGCGACGCAACATGGCGTTGACGTTCGCGGCGATAATGGTGACTGCCCTGTCCCTCATATTGCTCGGTGCCGTCGGCATGCTGGTGCACGCGGGCAACGGGCTGGCGACACACGTTAAGCAGAGGGTCGACGAGATCCGCGTGTTCCTGAAGGACGAAATAACGGTCGAGGAGCAGCGCAGCCTCAACGGCTTCATACAGCGCATGTCCGAGGTGAAGAGCGTCCAGTACATCTCAAAGGAAGAAGCCCTGAAGAACTTCAAGGACATGTACAAAGACCAGGCCAGCATGCTCAAGGAGATCGAGGGCAACCCGCTCCCTGCGGAGTTCAAGATCCGGATGAAGGACCCCAAGTACAATGCCCTGGTCGCCAAGAGGCTGGAGGTGAGGCCTGAGATCAGCATTGACCCGGACACGCGTAAGAAGGAGATCAAGTTCCCCGAGGACGTTGTCAACAAGGTGCTCCGCTGGACGGGCGCCATCCAACGCATCGGGCTGTTCGTGGTCCTGGCGTTCGGCATCGTGGCGATCGCTCTCGTTTCCATCACGATCAGGATGGCCATATACTCGCGCCGCAAGGAGATCGGCATCATGAAGCTGGTCGGCGCGACCAACTGGTTCATACGCTGGCCGTTCATGATGGAGGGTGTGTTCGAAGGGTTCATCGGAGGGGTCTGCGGCATCCTCGCGGCCGTGCTCGTGAACGCCTGGCTCATCTCCAAGCTGGAGTCCGCGGCCGATAACAGCAACCTGGTCGGTGGCGGCTACCTCGCCGTGATGGCGATACTGCTCATCGTCATAGGAATATTCATCGGAGCTGTAGGAAGCGCGCTCGCGCTTCGGAGGTACGTAGAAGTCTGATTCGAAGGCGTCCTGTAACGGGACATGGCCCGCTGAAGGTGTATAGTACCGGGCGGGCGCAGGTGTCTGTTATCAATCTCGTCGCAACATTGCTTTGACGCGCCCTGACAAGGCCGGGCCCGATTCAACGGAGTGAGGAGACAATGAACGATCAGGAAGAGAACCAGGGCCCGGACCAGGCAGGTGGCCGGCACCAGGACACGACGCCCGGTGAGCCCGGGCCGACTGTGCAGGCGGGAGAGGCGCCGTCGCAGGCGGCCGCTCCCGGGACACCACCAGAGGCCGCTCAGCCACCCTCCGAGGCCCCCCCGGGGCCACCGGTGGCTCCGCCGCCTGTACCGCCGGCCGCTCCACCCGCGGCGCCCCCGAAAGCAAAGAAGAGGAACGGGCTCTTCTGGGTGCTCGTCGCCATCGTCGTCATCGCCGCCCTTCTGGGTGCGGGCTTCCTGATCGACTGGGCGATCTTCGGCAAGTCGTCAGGGGCCGAATTCAAGTTGACCGACTCGAGGTCCTACCAGGAAGCGCTCTTCGACATCCAACACTACTTCTACCGCGATTTCTCCGAGGCGAAGATAACGGCCGCGGCGCAGGCCGCCGTAGCCAGGGACAAGAAGAAAGGCATCACGGACCCTACCACGCTGGAGAACGACGGCCTGAGGGCCCTCGTCGCCGCGCTCAACGAAGCCCACACCGATTACCTGACCAAGGAAGAGAACAATAGGCTTTCCGAAGACGTCAAAGGGAGCTTCTACGGGGTCGGTTTCACCCTGAGAGAGGACAAGGCGACCAAGCGCCCGAAGGTCTACAGCGTCATCCAGGGGTCGCCGGCGGACAAGGCCGGGGTCAAGAAGGACGACATCATCCTGTCGGTCGACGGGTGGAACACCAGGGGCCAGAACATCGACGTGGTCGTCAGCCACATCCGGGGCAAGAACGGGACGACGGTAACGCTCGTTATCCAGCGTCCGGGCGTGAAGAAGCCGATGACCTTCAAGATCAAGAGGGCGAAGATAAACATCCCGGAGATCGAGTCGAGCCTGCAGAACGGACGCTACGGCAATATCACAGTCTTCAACTTCAACCGTGGGATCGGAGATAAGGTGAGGGCCGCGGTGAAGGACCTCCAGCAGAAAGGCGCCAAGGGCTTCATACTGGACCTCAGGAACAACCCGGGCGGGCTGCTGGACGAGGCGGTCCAGGTCTCGAACGTCTTCATCAACGACGGCACCATAGTCTCCTACCAGACCAAGGGAAGCCCCAAGGTCGTCGAGACGGCCTCTGGAAACGCCCAGACCGACCTGCCGCTCGTGGTGCTGGTCAACGGAGGCAGCGCGAGCTCGTCCGAGATAACGGCCGGTGCGCTCAAGGACGACAATCGCGCGGTGCTCGTCGGCACCAAGACCTACGGTAAGGGCTCGGTACAGAAGATCTACGGCCTGTCGAATGACGGCGCGGCCAAGTTGACGGTCGCCCTGTACTACCTCCCGAACGGCGAGTCCATCGACGGCAAGGGCATCATCCCCAACATGGTCGTGGAGGTCAAAGGCAACGTGCAGGCCGAGGACAAAGCCCAGCTCGACGCGGCCAAGAAGGTCCTTGAGAACCTCATCCAGGGAAAGCCCGCGACCGGCATGGAGCTCCGCCCCGCGGCATAGCCGAACATCGCCCCACAAACCCCACAAACGTGCGCTTGCCCGTGGCCTGACGGACGAAGTATAAATGGACCTGCATTCCACTTCGATCCGGGGAGGGTATCCATGGGGAGCGCCGCAAGGCGGGCTGTCGTTCTCGCGGCAGCGGTCCTTGTCACACTGAGCGTCTGCGCCATCGAGACGACCCCGGGCGCGCCCGCCCACGCCTCAACGTCTCAGCTTACCCTGACGTCCGGCCGCCTGACCGCGGTCGTCCGCACCAGCCCGTTCGCGATCGGTTTCACCGACGGCGGCAGGCAGGTCCTCGAAGGCTCGAACGCGGCCGACGGCCCATATGCGCCGCTCGCGTTCTCGCGGGACCCGGTGCCGCTGTGGGGCGGTCAGCCCGACGGTCCGGCCACGGGGACCTGGCAGCACACCGGTGACGTCACGGCCTCCCACAGCAAAGGGGGCATGCTGTATCTGGAGGTGGCGACCGACGACCCCTCTGGATGCTCCCTGTCGGTGAGCGTGGCACGGGCCGGCAGCGGTTCCATCGAGGTGCACGCCGAGCCGCGCGGCGTGGACGGCCAGGCGTCTGGCGCGACCAGCATGGCGGCGTCGTTCACAAGCGCCGCCGACGAGCATTTTATGGGGTTCGGTGAGAGGGAGAACGAGGTAGACCAGGCGGGCCGGACGGTCGAGTCGTGGTGCGTCGAAGGAGCGTTCAACCCCGCGGAGGTACCCTTCGTCCCATTCACAACGCCATTGTGGGCCATCAGCGGGCGCACCGACGCGACCTATTTCCCGATGCCGTGGGCGGTCTCCAGCAGGGGGTACGGTTTCCTGCTCGAGAACACCGAGCGCAGCGTCTTCCGACTTCGCAGCGACCGCCCGGACGCCTGGGCCGTGACGGCCGACGCGCCCCGCATAGACTACAGAGTATTCGCCGGCCCCAGGCCCCTGGACGTCGTCCGCAGGTTCAGCGCGGCGCTGGGCAGGCAGCCCGCTCCGGCCGCTCCCTGGCTCCTCGGGCCCTGGTGGCAGCCGACCGGCCCGGAAAGGTCGTCGCTGCCACAGCGCTTCCGCGACCAGGACGTGCCCGGCTCGGCCATCATGACCTACACCCACTACCTGCCTGGGGGAGGGCAGGTCGGAAGGCGAGACCAGGAGCGCGCGACGGTGGACGGGCTTCACGACTCCGGCTACGCGGTCACGACCTACTTCAACCCGATGGTGAGCGTCTTCTATTCGAGCGTGTTCAACGAGGCGGTCCTGGGCGGCTCTCTGCTGAAGTGCATATGGGGCCTGCCTTACGTGTTCCGCTACAACCAGTTCCTCGTCGCCCAGGTAGACTTCACAGCCGAGAGCGGACGCTCGCTATACGCGCGGCTCCTCTCGGAGGCCGTCGAGGACGGCCACGACGGGTGGATGGAGGACTTCGGCGAATACACTCCGCCGTGGTCGGTGGGCGCCGACGGGACCCCGGGACTGACGCTGCACAACCGCTACCCGGTCGACTATCACCGGGCATCGTGGCTCTACAGGTCGGGGGTCGCAAGGCCTTTGATCACGTTCGTGCGCTCCGGGTTCACCGGCTCCGCACCCTTCAGCCCGGTGGTCTGGGGAGGCGACCCCTCGACCGACTGGGGGTACGATGGGATCGCTGGCGCGGTTCGCCAGGGCCTGAACCTGGGCGCGTCCGGCTTCGGCTTCTTCGGCTCGGACGTCGGCGGCTACTTCTCGGTGACGAGCCCGCCGACCACGCCCGAGTTGCTCATCCGCTGGCTCGAGGTCGGCGCCTTCTCAGGCGTCATGAGGACCGAGTCCGAGGGATGGACCGCCCCGTGGTGGGACTGGTTCGGTAACGCGCAGCGCGCCCAGATCTGGGACCCGGAGGTTCTCCCCGTCTGGAGGCGCTACGCGAAGCTGCGCACGCAGATGTACCCGTACCTCGCCTCGGCGGCCCGCGCCTACAGCGACCGCGGGGTGCCGCTGATGGCTGACGTCCGGTTGATGTACCCCGACGATCCTGCAAGCTGGTCCGGTCCGATCAGGTACATGTTCGGTCCCGACCTGCTGGTGGTCCCGGTGCTCGCGGAAGGCGGGCGGGAGGTCGAGGCGCAGTTGCCTCCGGGCCGGTGGCGCTCCCTGTGGAGCGCTCTAAGGTACGAGCCGGCCGACGGGAGCTTCCACGTGACGGCGGCGGACACCCTCCAGGGCGGGACAGCCGCGCGAGTGAGCGCACCGCTCGACCAGATGCCCATTTTCGTGAAGGCCGGTACGTTGTTGCCGCTACTGAGTCCCGACGTCGATACGCTCGCGGACTATGGCTCCGAAAACAGGATAGTGCACCTCGCCGAGCGCTCGGACCGTTTGCGCCTGCTCGCCTGGCCTGACGGCAGGCGCAGCATCGATGCGATGGGGACGAGCATCGAGTCGCGGCTCTTGGCTCGCTCGTGGCGGCTGACCTTGAGCGGCAAGCCGTTGAGGTCGCTCGAGGTCGAGGCGCAGCTCCCGGCGCGCGCTACCCGGGTGTCCTGGAACGGGACCCGGCTCGACCCGTCGGCATGGAGTTACGCGGACGGGGTCCTGAAACTGGCGTTGGAGGGGCCCGGAGTCCTGTCTGTCACACTCGCAACGACGCCCTGAGGCTTTCCGCCTGGGGTCGCGGCGCCCCTCGATTGCCGTGCGTCATTCACCTTCAAACCCCTGGTGCTATACTCTGAACATGGCAGGGAACAGCGAAAACAGGGCATTTCAGGTCAAGGCGACCAACAGGAAGGCGCTCCGCGACTACGACGTCGAGGAGAAGTACGAGGCGGGGCTGGTCCTGCTCGGGAGCGAGATAAAGTCGATCCGCGAGGGACGCGCGAACCTGCGCGACGCGTACGCGACCGTCGTCGGAGGAGAGGTGTTCCTGTACGACATGAACGTCTCCCCGTACATGCAGGCGTCGTACTTCGGGCACGACCCGCTGAGGCCTCGCAAGCTGCTGCTGCACAAGGACGAGATCAAGCGGCTCACGGGCAGGATAACCGAGAAAGGTTACACGCTGGTGCCGCTCAGGCTGTACATCAAGGACGGGCGGGCGAAGGTCGAGCTGGGCCTGGCGCGCGGCCGTCGTAAGTACGATAAGCGCAGGGAGATAGCGAAGCGCGACGCCGAGCGCGAGATGGCGAGAGCCTTTAGCGAAAAGGGACGCGCCGGACCGCGCGCATAAGTGTCGGGCCGTGGTGATATCATTAGACGACAGCAGACTTATGGGGGCGATAAGGTTTCGACAGGAGTGACCGAGGCGAATGGTGCGGGTCGAGTGCCAACATCTCGCAAAACAGTTGGGAAACCAAACAAACGCCGATTCTGAATTGGCTCTGGCTGCCTAAAACAGCCACGTCCCCCGGGGAGGCCTGCGACCCCGGGTAAGGCGACGTAAGCAGGATACCCCTCGCGCCGGGGTCCCGACGGCGTAGGGGGGAAACTTTCTGGGACTGGCGCCGGCAAGGCCGTTCGCGAGCCGAGCCGGGGCGAGAAACTAAATCGCGGAATATGCCCGTAGATGCCATCGCTAAAGCTCTCTTGGACGGGGGTTCGACTCCCCCCGCCTCCACCATTTCCCCCGTCGTCGAAGTATGAGCTGAACAAGCCTTAGCGGGACGACGGGGACCCCGACCACCTTCGATTAGGTGGCGGTTTGTGTATAGTTGCGAAACGACGGGGACCCCGATCACCTTCGCTGGGTTGGCGGCTTTCTCAGCGGTTCGTCTTCGAGTGAGGAGTCTGGCGGATGAGTTTGACGGCTGACCTCCGGGACAGGGCGGGAACAGACATTTTCGGCGTGGCCGATGCCGAGGCTTACGGCCGAAAGGCGCCCGCAGGCCATCGTCCCGCCGATTTCATGAAGGAGGCGCGGTCGATCGTCGTCGTCGGCATGCGCATGCTGGACTATCCGCTCGACCGGCTTCCCGATACGCGCCAGGAATACACCGCGAACTTCCACGTTGTGAACACCGAGCTGAACCGCTTGCTGTTCGACCTCGGAATATACCTGCAGGAGCAGGGTCACGGGTCGCTGCCCGTCGCATATGGCGAGATGCCCGGCTGGAACCTGGAGAACAGGCCGAACTCGCTGATCAGGGTCGTCCGAAGCGCCGTGACGATGCCGCGGGTCCGCGACGCGATAGCACCATCGCTCTGGGGCAACCTGTCATACCGTCACATGGCCGTCGACGCCGGTCTCGGCGAGTTGGGGGTCAACAACCTGCTGCTCACCCCGGAGCACGGCCCGCGGGTGCGCATGGTCGCCCTGATCACCGACGCCGACCTCGAGACCGGAACGCCTCTCGAGGATAAGCTGTGCAAGCCAGACAAGTGCGGCTTCGCCTGCGTCAGGGCCTGTCCGGCCGGAGCGCTCAAAGAGGACGGCAGCGGTACGGACAAACCCGCGTGCCTCAAGTATTACCTGAAGCTCGGGACGCCCGGCGCGAGCGGCGTTCGCTGCGGCCTCTGCGTCGCGAAATGCCCGGTCTACCGTGAGAGCTTTCGCCGGGCTTGAGAGGCGTGCAGACCCGGATAGAACGTCATTCCTCCGACGAGTTCTTCACCAGCCGCTGGTAGAACTCGATCATCTCGGTGAAGCTCGAGATACTCAGCCTTTCGTCGGTGCCGTGGGGAAGGTCCTGGTCCGCTCTGCTCACCCTCATCGGACAGAATCGGTACACGCTGTCGCAGATCCGCGTGTAGTGGCGGGCGTCTGTCATCCCGACCACCAGATAGGGTAGCGTCACCGCATCGGGGCAGATGTCCTTTATGCTCCTGTCGAGGATCCGGAACCCAGCCGAATCGACCCGGGATTCCTCGGACGGAGGGGTGGCGCGGCCTAGTACCTCGACCCTGACTCGCCGGTCGGCGATGATCTTCTTCACGCGCTTTACGACGCCCTCCGGACTGTCACCCGGCAGGATCCTGAAGTTTACGACGGCGCTGGCATGCTGCGGCAGGACGTTCTCCTTTGTCCCGCCCTTCACCATCGTCGCGGCGGTCGTGGTCCTGACCATCGGGTTTACGAGGTCGATCCTCGAGAGAAACAGCTTCACCAGGACACCCAACAGCCTGGGGTTCCGCAGCGCGATCCGCGCGTAGGAAGGGAGCTGGGGAACCAGCAGTTCAAGTGATTTCAGGGTGGTGGGCTCGATCCTTGCGGGGAAGCGATGCCGCTCCAGCCTCTGGATGGCCCGCGCGAGGATGCCGATCGCCGTATGCTTGGGCGGCATCGAGGAGTGCCCGCCCCTCGTCTCCACCGTGAGTTCAACGGTCAGGTAGCCCTTCTCGGTGATCCCGACCGCCGCGATAGGCCGCCTGAAACCCGGCATCTTCGCTTCCGCTATCGCTCCTCCCTCGTCGATGACTAGCTCCGGCTCCACCTCTCGCGACCGCAGCAGAGCCGCGATCTTTTCGGCTCCCTGGTGTCCCTCCACCTCCTCGTCCTGTCCGAACGCCAGGTGAATGGTCCTGCTTGGTCTATATCCTTCGCGCAGGAGCTTCTCCACGGCCTCCATTATGGCTATTAACTGCCCCTTGCAGTCCATGGAGCCCCGCCCCCAGACGCAGCCGTCGGCCGTCGCGCCCTCGAACGGAGGGTGGGTCCAATCCGCGAGCGTGCCAGCGGCGATGGGCACCACATCAACGTGAGCCGCAAGCACCAGGGGCCTCGCCTGAGGATCCTTCCCGGGCCAGGTATACAGGAGGCTGGCGGTCCCCATGAGCTCTTTCATGAGGTTGGAATGGACCAGCGGGTATGCTTCTTCGAGGAAGGTGTGAAACGAGTTGAACTCCTCGATATCCACAAGAGAAGGGTCCTGGTGAGAGACCGTCTCGAAACGTATCGCCCGGGACAGGTTCTCGACTGCCTGTTCAAGCAGTGGATCGCCCGCGCTCATCGCCGATCTGTCGTCCATTAGTTCGTACCTTTCGCCCTAGATCCCGAATGCCTCGAGCATCACGCCGGTCGGGTCGATGAGGTTCGCTGGCTGGGGCCCGTACCAGCTCAGCCAGCTCGTCGTCCCGGGCGTGTACATCTCGAAGTGCAGTTGCAGGGTGCCGCTGACCAGGCCGATGGTCTGCCCTTGCTTCACGGGGTCGCCCGGCCGCACCGCCGGAGGCTGCAGCTCCCCGTAGTTGGCGACGAAGTCGCCGTGGTCGACCAGCACCGCGTAAGTGGCCTCGCCCGTGTACCTGACGTAGAAAACGTCGACCTTGATGACCCTGCCGTCTTTCACCGCGAAGACGGGCGCACCCGCTCCGGCCTCCGGGTAGATGTCGATCCCGGCGTGGAGCCTGGTGCCGTTTCGCGGCGCGCCGAAGTACGGGTAGTCGAGCGAGCCGGGGGGCCAGTGCCCGCATGCCACCGAACCGTCCGTGGTAAAGGGATAAAGCGGCTCCCCTTCGAAGGGCTTGATGATGGAGGACTCGTGATCCTCGCGGGTGGGCGCGCCGTACATGGCGCGTTCGCAAACGACCCCTCCGCCCTGCGAGGTGACGACGGTGGACACGTCGTAGGTGGAAACGTAATCAGCCACGTTGTAGGTGCGCCTCGACTCAGACGGTATGGTCTCCGACGGGCCGTCGACCTGGCCTTCTCCTGTGAGGAAGGACATGCCGATGCGTACGGGCCGAGGGTTGGGGTTCTGCACCAGCACCCAGGTCTCGTAACCCGGTGCGGTGCAGCCCTCCGCGAGGTACCAGGTGCTCGAAGGCTTTGTGACTCCCACCGAGTCGTGGGCCCACTGGCGCAAGTTCGTGGAGGTAGAACGCTCCGCACCTGGGATCACAGATGCGACGGCGGCAGGCGATGTCCCGCGGTCGTTGCCGAGTGGCCCGCCTTGCGCCACTCCGGCCGAAAAGAAACAGGCGAAGACCGGCAGCAGGAGTGCCACACAGGTAAGAATAACGGCACATGCGCGTCTTGCATTGTCCATGCGAACGGTTCCTTGGTGAGGTGGCTGACCCGTCCAGTATAACAAAGGGGCCGGTTGGAGATTCCTAGAATGCTGTGTCAGAATTGATAGCCTGTGCCACTGAGCCACAGGAAGGTCTCACCGCATGAAGAACAGGCCGATAGGGGTTTTCGACAGCGGCATCGGCGGCCTGACGGTCGTCCGGTCACTGATCGACAGGCTGCCCCTCGAGCACGTTATCTACCTCGGAGACGACGCGAGGTTCCCCTACGGGACTCGCGAGACCGAAGAGGTGCGCGGCTTCGCGCACGAGATCACCGACTACCTGCTGGGGTTCGGGGTCAAGCTGGTCGTGGTCGCGTGCAACAGCGCGACCGCCGCCGCGCTCGGCGAGCTCCAGCAGGACTACGACATCCCGGTGGTCGGGGTGATCAGCCCTTGCGTACGGGCAGCGATGAAGCGCTCCAGCAGCGGGCGGGTCGGGGTCATCGGGACCGGCCTGACCGTGCGGAGCGGCTCGTACGCCCGGGAGCTGGCGCGGCTGGACCCGTCGGTCGAGATCTTCAGCCAGCAGTGCCCCGAGTTCGTGGAGTTCGTCGAGCGCAACGAGGTCTACGGCGAGCGCATCGACGCCGTTGCAAGGGGATACCTGGAGCCGATGGTCAGGAACGGCGTGGACACCATCATCCTGGGGTGCACGCACTACCCGCTGCTGGAGGACCTGCTGCTGGAGGTCGTCGGGCCGGGGGTGACGCTGATCAGCAGTGCCGAGGAGACGGCCGCCGAGGTCGAGGACATCCTGGACAGGCTCGGCTGGCTGCGCGAGGGAGACGAGCCCGGGCGCCTCTATTTCCTGACCACGGGGGACGCGGAGCGGGCTTCCGAACTCGGCCGCAGGTTTCTGGGCCCCGAGCTCGGCCAGGCCACGCACGTCGACCTGCGCGCTCATCCGGACCTGGAGTTCGAACAGTCCTGAAACGTGGATGCCGCTCGCGTGGCACATCGGCCGCGGACGGCGCATCGGACGGGAGGTTGACAGCGGTGGGGATGAAGCTGACGGTGCTCGGCAGTTGCGGAGGATACCCGCGACCGGGCCGCGCATGCAGTGGGTACCTGGTAGAGTGCGAGGGGTCCAGCCTGGTCATGGACCTGGGCACCGGCACGATGGCCAACATGCTGAAGCACGTTTCTTTCGAGGACCTGGGCGGAGTCGCCCTGACGCATCTGCACCCGGACCATTTCGTGGACCTCTATGCGATTTACACGGCGAGGCGCTTCTCGCGCGCCGCGGGAACCCCGCTGCCGGTGGTGGCGCCTCCGGGTTCGGTCGATGCCATAAAGCCCACACTGAACGGGAACACGCGGACCGAGTTTTTCGAATACCTCCATTTCATGGAGGCGCGGGGGAGCGACGAGATGGATCGCTTCGAGATCGGCCCGTTCGTTATCGAAGCGGTGGCGGCGCAGCACTCGGTGCCCTCCTTGTGTCTCAGGGTGACGGCCGGGGGCCGGACCGTCTGCTATACGGGCGACACCGACAAGAGCCCGGCCGTGGTGGAGATGGCGCGCGGGTGCGACCTGTTCCTTTGCGAGGCGACCTTTACGAGCCAGCTCCCCATGAAGATCCCCGGGCACCTGTACGCGTCGGAGGCGGGGGAGATGGCACGGCAGGCCGGGGCCGGGCGGCTGGTCCTGACACACGTCTGGCCGACACTGGAGGAGGGCACGGCCAGAGAGGACGCGGCCGAGGCCTTCAAAGGCCCGATCGAACTGGCGGTCGAGGGGCTGGTCGTCGAGATCTGATGCTAAGCGAGGAAGGGAGAGGGCCTTGATAAGGACCGACGGGAGGAGCCCCGACGAGCTGCGCCCGATTGTTTTCACCCGGGACTTTATCCCCCACGCCGAGGGCTCCGTCCTGATCGAGGTCGGGAGGACTCGGGTCGTCTGCACCGCCTCGTACGAGGACGGGGTCCCGAACTTCCTGCGCGGCTCGGGCAGCGGGTGGGTGACCGCCGAATACGCGATGCTGCCGCGCGCGACGCCCACCCGGAGTTCCAGGGAGGCCAGCCTTGGCAGGCAGGGCGGTCGCACCATGGAGATCCAGCGGCTGATAGGGCGCTCGCTGCGGTCGGTGACCGACCTGCGGGCGTTTCCCGACAAGACGTTCTGGGTCGACTGCGACGTCATCGAAGCCGATGGAGGGACCCGGACGGCGGCCATCACCGGCGCGTACGTCGCCCTCCATGACGCGGTGGAGACCCTCATCGAAGAAGGCGAGATGCGCGGTTCGCCGATCGGGGAGCACCTGGCGGCGGCCAGCGTAGGTATGGTGGCGGCGGCGCCGTGCCTCGACCTGTGCTTCGAGGAGGACTTCCACGCCGAGATGGACATGAACATTGTCGCCGACGGCAGGGGCAACATCATCGAGATACAGGGCACCGCCGAGCACAGGCCTCTCACCCGCGCCGAGCTCGATACGCTGGTGGACCTGGGCCTCGTCGGGATAAGCAGGTTGATCGACATCCAGAAGACGGTCCTGGCGCAGGCAAGGCCGGGGCACTGACCGACAGGTACGGCTCGCCGAAGCGGACACCGGCTCGGCCCCCCCTACGGGCGTGAACACATGGAACTCATCCTCGCCACCAGCAACGATGGGAAGATACGCGAGATGGCACGGCTGCTCGACCTGCCGGGGCTCGAGATACGGACCTTCGGCGACTTCGACCGGTGGCCTGACATCGAAGAAACGGGCGAGACCCTGGAGGAGAACGCGCTGCTCAAAGCGGAATCGCTCCGCGACTCATTGGGGATGCCGGCCCTTGCGGACGACTCAGGCCTGCTGGTGGACCACCTCGGTGGCCGGCCCGGCGTCACATCCTCGCGATACGCGGGTCCCGAGGGCGACTCCGACAAGAACATGGAACGGCTTCTGGCCGAGCTGAAGGGTGTCCCTGAGACGGGGCGCACCGCGCGCTTCGCCTGTGTCATGGCGCTGGCTCTCCCGGGGGGAGTGACGCGGCTGACCCGGGGTGAGTGTGAGGGCACAATCCTCACGGAGAGGCACGGCGCCGGCGGCTTCGGCTACGACCCGGTGTTCAGGCCGGTGGGCTTTGACCGCTCGATGGCCGAGCTGTCGATAGAGGAGAAGAACGCGATCAGCCACAGGGGCAAGGCGCTACGGGCGATGAAGGAGGTCATCGAACACCTTCCGGGGTCAGGTTGATCCCAGCGCGAGCCTGACCAGTCCGTGCAGCATCCGGGAGACCTCACCGTCAAGCTGGCGCGCACACCTCGATATCTCCTCGTCTGTCCCACCCATCGGGTCGTGGACCCCGCTCACCTGGTAGAAACAGGGGGCGAACCGCGTCATGAGCTCCCGGACGTTCAAGCGCACTCCCTCCAACGGCATGAGCAGCTCTCGCGACGTGCCGGTCAGTGACTCCGCGACGCGGTCCAGGCCTTTCCTGAGCCCATCCTCGCCGGTCTCCACCGCCAGGCGCGACAGCTCGCCTTCTTCGAGCCCGCCCGGCCGGCCGTCGGAGAGAGTCCAGAGGGCGCCGTTCACCTCGAGCAACGAGAAGCACTTGCGCTTGTTCTCGGGGAAGCGGTTAGCCATCACGTAGGATTGCTGCCTGGTCATGGTGACGGCGATGTCGGCACGGGCCATATGCTCCGAGTCGGTGCGGGTCGGCGCCGGCAGGCCGGCCGGCAACCCGATCACCTCGAGCGCGTGGACGCAATCCGGGTGCCGCTTCGAGCTCCACTCACCCTGCTCCTCGGCCTCGAGGCCGCTCGACTCGACCTCGAAGACGCCGGACAGGTCGCCCAGTAACTCCCTGGCGCGCGCCTCGAAAACGCACTCCGATATGACGCTCCTGAGGAGGTTTCCCGCGCAGACGAACAGTATTCTCATCTTTTCCGGTGAAGTCGCGCCTCAGAGAGACGCGGTAGTAGTGGGGGAGCACGCCAGGACGTTGAGGGCCTTCGGTTCGAGGGTCAGCCTGATCCTGGTGCCCCTGGGGTAGAAGTAGACTTCTCCGTCTTCCTGCGTATATACGTCTTCGAGCAGCCCGATCTCGGCCTCCCTGCACACGTACCTCTCGACCCCGGGCATCCTGCCGTGCAGGCCCCTGAGGAGCAGCAGCCCCGCCGTGAACGTCTTGAAGATGCCCATGGGCTTGACGAGGGTGACGTAGATGTTGCCGTCGTCGGCCTGCGCCCCCGGTGCGATGACAAAGTTGCGGCCGTAGCGGTCGATGTTGGCCAACATTATGCCCACGACCGGACCCTGGTACTCGAGGTCTCCCGCCTTGATGTTCACCCGGTAGGTGTCGACGCCCGTGAACACCGCAAACACTGCCATCTTGATCGCCGCGTACCAGTACCCGAGCAACCCGAACCGCTTGTACTTCTGCGAGCGATTCGCGAGGTCGCCGTCCAGGCCGATGCCGAGGATGTTGCTGCAGTACTTGACCTTCCGCTCCGCGCCGTCGATCTCGAGCTTCAGCAGGTCGATGGCGCGGAGGTTGAAATCGACCATGGCCCCCAGAGCTCCCTCGACGCTGTCGAGGCCGAGCGCCCTGCAGAAGTCGTTGGCGGTCCCCGCCGGGATGGGCACGAGCACCACGTTCTTGTTGGAGCGGGAGAGCATGACGTTGTTTATAACCTGGTTGATGGCGCCGTCGCCGCCGAAGACCATGATGACCCGCGAGCCGCCGAAACGCTTCGACCAGAACTCCATTGTCGAGCCGAAGTCATCCGGGTGGTCGGTCGACGCCTCCTCCAGGTTCATGCCCTCGCGGCGCACGATGCTCCTGATCCTAGAGGCGAGCTCCGACCCCTTTTTGCTCATGGGATTGACGATGATTATGAGGCGCTCTTCGATCGTCTTGATGCGGTCGACGAGCTTCCGTCTTTCAGGATTCGTCATCTTCGGTCCTTCCGGGGGTAAGGGAAAGTATAGCATACGGGGTTTACCCCTTCAGTTCAGGAAAGGCGTGCCCGAATCCGATATTATGCTTGCCGACACACGACAGGGAGACGATTTGAGGATCATCGCGCATCGGGGAGGACGCGGGTTCGGCACCGACAACACGCTTGACGCCATGAGGACGGCGGTCAGGGCCGGGGTCCGCGAGTTGGAGACCGACGTGAGGCAGACGGCCGACGGGCAGCTCGTCATCTGCCACGACGCCATCGTCCGCGGGCGCACCGTGAGCCGCATGACCTTCGATGAGCTGAGGAAACACAGCCCCGACAGGACGCTGCTATCCGACCTGCTCGAGGAGCTGGCCGGCTGGTGCGTCTTCAACCTCGAGATAAAAGAGGCCGACGAAGCCGCCATCGGCGAGGCGCTCGAGACCTACGGCATAACCGCCGACACGCTCGTAAGCTCGTTCGACATGGAGTTCCTGCTTAGCTTCAAGAGGGGCCACCCGGAGGTCAAGACCGGCCTGCTCTACCGGATGCATTACGGCCAGGGGAGGAAGCTGCAGAACGGCCTCACCGCAGGTGCCGACGTGGTGCTCCCGCACTTCGGCGCGGTCGACGACGAGCTCGTCGAGCACGCGCACGGCATGGGGCTCGAGGTTTACACATGGACGGTGAACGACATCGACGACGCGAAAGGCCTCGAAGCCATCGGGGTCGACGCCATCATCACGGACCGCTACCTGGAGTTGAAGGCGGCCCTTCAGGCGTAGCCGTCGGGGTGGGCGCTGTGCCAGCTCCAGGCGGTCTCGACGATGCTCCCGACGTCGGTGAAGGAGGGCTCCCATCCGAGCACCCGCCTCGCCTTTTCCGATGACGCGACCAGGGAGGGCGGGTCTCCCGGGCGCCGGCCCGCGACCGACACCTCGAACTCGCGTCCCGAGACGCTCGCGACCGAGTCGATGACCTCGCGCACCGAGAACCCGCTCCCGTTTCCCAGGTTGAATATCCCGCTCTCGCCGCCCGAACCCAGGTGGTCGAGCGCGAGCATATGGGCGCGGCACAGGTCCGATATGTGGATGTAGTCGCGCACGCAGGTGCCGTCGGGTGTCGGGTAGTCGTCGCCGTAGATCGACGCCACGGGTTCCTTTCCCAGGGCCGCGAGTATCACCCTCGGGATGAGGTGCGACTCCGGGTGATGGTCCTCGCCGAGGCCGTTACCGAGGTCGGCGCCGGCGGCGTTGAAGTAGCGCAGGGACGCGAACCTGATGTCTCCCGCCCGCGCCACGTAGGAAAGCACGCGCTCGAAGGTCAGCTTCGAAACGCCGTAGGGGCTGATGGGGTCCGTCGACGCGTCCTCGGCGATGGGCACGCTCTCCGGCGCGCCGTATACCGCGGCGCTCGAGGAGAAGACGAGGCTCCCGCAGCCGGTGTCGACGAGCGCCAGCAGCAGGTTGAGGCTACCCGACAGGTTGACCCTGAAGTAGTCGAGCGGCTCCTCCATCGATTCGCCGACCAGGCTCAGGCCCGCGAAGTGCATGGCCGCCTCCGGCTTGAACCGCGAGCAGGCCATTCGCAGGGCCGACCGGTCGTCGATGTCGACCCGCTCGAGGTCGAAGCCCTCGATGGCCTCGACGTGGCCCTTGGAAAGGTCGTCGACTATCAGCACGTCGTGCGACGCGCCCGCCAGCACCCGCACCATCACGGAGCCTATGTAGCCGGCCCCGCCAGTCACCAGTACCCTCATGTGTTCTCCATCAGCTTGCGCGCTCCACCGGCCGGCCCCGTCACGGTGAACTCCGGCTCGTAATGGGTGGCCTCCCAGTAGAGCTGCGGGATTTCCTCGAGGTAGCTCTCGACCGCCTCGGCCTCGACCAGCGCTATTACACAGCCTCCGAAGCCACCGCCGGTCATCCTGCAGCCCCATACCCCGGGCCGCCCGATCGATATCTCCTGGAGCGCGTCGAGTTCCGGGCTCGAGACCTCGAACAGGTCTCTCAACGATTCGTGCGAGCGGTTCATCAGGTGCCCGAGGCGCTCGGCCTCGCCCCTCTCAAGTGAGCGCGCGGCTTCCTCCACCCGAAGGTTCTCGAAGATGACGTGCTCGGTCCTGCGCGCCAGGGTCTCGGGGATCGAATACCGGAAGCGTTCGAAATCCTTGACCGATATCTGGCTGAGGTTGGGCAGCTCGCCCAGCCTGGCGGAAAAGGCCTTGAGCGCCTCCTCGCACTCCTCGCGGCGAGAGTTGTACGGGGTCTCCACCAGCGAGCGGTACACCCCGGTGTGGCCTATGACGAGGGTCGCATCCTTGACGTTGAAGGGAACCGGCCTGAACTCCATAGAGTCGCAGTCGAGGAGCAGCGCGCTCCCGTCCACGGCGAACGCGACGGCGAACTGGTCCATCACGCCGCAGGCCATGCCGACGAAATCGTTCTCCGCGCGCCTGCTGACGCGGACAGCCTTGGTCAGAGGCAGCTCGCAGCCGATGCTCGCGAGCCCGAGCGCCGTCACCAGCTCGATGGAGGCGGACGACGAGAGGCCCGCCCCGATGGGCAGGTCGCCGTAGTAGAAGCCGTCGAAAGGCGGGAGGTCATCGCAGTATTCCCTGGCGTACAGGAACACCCCCCTCACGTAATCCGCCCAGTCTCCCGCCTTTTTTATGTCGGCCGGGTGGAGCCGCGCCTCGCGGTTGCCGAAATCCGAGTAAAGCCTCGCGGGTGGGAGTTCCGACCTGCGGATCATCATGTAGGTGCCCTGCTCGATCGCGAGCGGCAGCACCAGGCCGCCGTTGTAATCTGTGTGGTCGCCGATGAGGTTGACGCGCCCGGGAGCGAAGTACAGGTCTATCTCGCCGCCGCGGCCGAACCGCGTCTCGAACTCGAGGAACTTCTGCCCGATGTCGGCCTCGTCCAGCATTACCTCAGCCCTCCTCGCTCGAAAAAAAATCGGCGATACGCTCGTCCACCCTGTTTCGCAACTCGAGCGCCTTTTCCTCGGGCCGGGTGACGTTCGCGGCGGCCCACGCCCCGGTTTCCGAACCGGCGTTGTACTTGAGCACGCCGCGGCTCCTCAGCGGCGGGTAGAACTCGATGTGGAAGTGATAGTGGGGGTAGTCGCCGCCGTCGGTCGGGTCCTGGTGCATGCACATCATGTAGGGGAACGGGAACCCGAAAAGCGAGTCGTACCCTCCCGTGACGCACTTGAGCGCCAGGGCCAGTCCGCGCCTCTCGCCCGCGGTCATACTCGAGAGCGAGCCGGTGTGCCGGTCGGACAGCACGTGCACCTCGTAGGGGTAGTCGGCCCAGGGTGGCACGAACGCCGTGAAACCGTCCCTGCTGTAGACCACCCGGCCGCCGTCGGCCAGCTCGTGCGCCAAAAGGTCGCAGAACAGGCAGGTTCCACGCTCGTCCATGTGCTCCCTCGCGGAGTCCAGCTCGGTCTTCACCTTCAGCGGTATCCAGGAGTATCCGTATATCTGTCCGTGCGGGTGGAGCATGGTGACGCCCACTGCCTGCCCGCGGTTCTCGAATATGAAGACGTAGTCGATCCCAACGATCGAGCCTATCTCCCGGTAGCGCTGCTCCCAGTGGTCCACCAGTTTGCATATATGGTCCAGCGGCAGCTCGGGAAGCGTGATGTCATGCTTCGGCGAGTAGAGGGTGACCTCGCACCTGCCGAACGCGGGGCGCACCGGCACCAGGTCGTCGCCCGGGATGTCCGGCTCGGGCGGGTCGAGCGAGAGGGAGGGGAAGTCGTTGGGGTACGCGTACACGTCGAACTCCTCGGGCACCTTGCCGGAGCCGGGACAGAAAGGACAGTAGTCAGGGTCGAGGTTGGGGCGAGCCTCTCGGTGGGACGCTATCATCACCCAGGTCCGGAGCAGCGGGTTCCACCTCAGCTCGGCCAAAAGCACCTCCGCGAAAGGACTCGTGCAATAGATCTGTCGCCGGCGACGGACATATTATACGTCCTCAGACCATCATTCCCAGCGGAAGAGCCTGACCGACACCAGGAAGCATACCAGGCCCATCCCGACGACGACCGCCAGGTCACGTCGAACCCGCAGATATATCACGGAGATGGTCGCGCATTCATGGAGCGGACCCGTCCACGACGAGCCAGCGAAGCGTATCAGACTTGCGACCCAAAATCGTGTCACCCGAACAACCTATAAGTTAGAATATCTTGAACGGTATCAACCCAAGCCCAGTGGGGGTGCAGAATGCACGGGTATTTTGGAAGAATCCTTAAAGTCGACCTGACCGAGGGCAAGACCGAGGTCCTGGAGCCCGACGAGCAGCTCTACCGCGATTACCTGGGCGGGAGCGGCCTCGCGGCCAGGCTTTTCTTCGACATGGGCGCATGCGACGTCGACCCGCTTGGCGCCGATAACCCGCTGTTCGTCATGCACGGGCCGCTCTCGGGCACAACGCTGCCCGGGTGCTCTCGCCTGGAGGTATGCGCGAGATCGCCGCTCACGGGCATCTGGGGAGAGTCGAGCATGGGCGGGCACGTGAGCCCCCAGTTCCGTGGGACCGGCTACGACGGGATAGTGATCACCGGCGCGTCGAGCAAACCCGTCTACCTCTGGATCACCGACAAGGCGGTCGAGATACGCGACGCCTCCGGCCTCTGGGGGAAAGACACCTTCGAGACGGAGGACGCCCTGCGCGAGGAGCTGGGCGACAAGCGCGTCAAGGTGATGTCGATCGGTCCGGCCGGCGAGAACCTCGTGAAGTACGCGGCCATAGTCAACGACAAGGGCAGCCTGGCCGGGCGTACCGGCATGGGCGCGGTGATGGGCTCGAAAAAGCTCAAGGCCATCGCGTTCCGGGGCAGCGCCAGGACCACCATCGCGGACGAGGCGGCCGTCAAGGAAGTGAGCGCCCGCGCCAAGGAGGAGATAAAGACCAGCCTCGCCGCGGAGGGTTTCCACCTCTTCGGCTCCAACGTCCACATGGAGATGGGCATGGCGATATCCGACGTGCCGGTGAAGAACTGGCGCGAGGCGCAGTGGGAGCAGGGCATGGACGCGCTCTCCGGCGTGACCGTGGCCGAGACGATACTGACCAAGACGCACTCATGCTACGCGTGCCCGGTGGCCTGCAAGCGCATCGTGAAGATCGACTGCGGTCCGTACGAGATGGAGGAGGGGCCGGGGCTCGAATACGAGGGCGCCGCCGCCCTGGGCACGCTCCAGCGCACCGATAACCTCGAGGCGGTCTCCAAGGCGAACGAGCTGACCGACCGCCTCGGCATGGACTGCATCTCGGCGGGCAGCAGCATCGCGTACGCAACCGAGGCGTTCTCCGAAGGCCTCATCACAAAGGAGGACACCGGCGGCATCGAGCTGAGCTGGAACGACCCCGAGCTGCTGGTCCAGCTCGTCAAGATGATAGCCAACCGCGAGGGCATCGGTAACGACCTCGCCGAGGGCACTCGCGCGATGTCGAAAAAATACGGCGGAGAGGATTTCGCCATCCACGTAAAGGGCCTCGAGGTGCCGATGCACGACCCGCGGGCCCTCTGGGGAATGGCGCTTACCTATGCCACGGGCGTTCGCGGGGCCTGCCACGTCGCCGACGACAACCTCTGCGCGGAGCTGGGGAACATAACCTTCAAAGAGGTAGGCCTCAAGAGCACCAAGCCCCAGAAGCCCGAGGGGAAGGCCGAGCAGACCGTGATGGCGCAGGCCTACGGCCAGCTCGCGGGCTCTGCGGTGATCTGCCTTTACGCCTGGTGGTCGATGGGTGGCATCGAGATATTGCGCGACATGCTGAACGCCGTCACCGGCTACGGCTATACCATCGACAGCCTGCTGGAGGGCGCCCAGCGAGCGTGGTACCTGAAGCGTTCCATCGACAACCTCTGCGGGGTGACCAAGGAGGACGACGTGGTCCCGGAGCGCATCCTCAGGCCTCACATCGAGGGGCGCACGTCGAACCTGTCGAAGGTGCTTTTCCCTATGCTCTACTCGCTCACCGCGCACAAGATACGCAATGAGAGGATCATCGAGATGAACAAGAAGTTCAGCGAGAAGGTCCTGATGCCTAACATGTTCAAGATACTGAAGGGCATGGGCAAAGTCGTTCCCGGCGTGGGTGGCACGGTCAAGAACATCGAGCAGATACAGGGCCGCTTCGTCGAGTTCGACTACATGATCGAAGATTACTACAGGCTCCGCGACTTCGACGAGAGGGGATTCACGAGCAGGTCCCGGCTGGAGCAGTACGGCCTCTCGGACGTTGCGGACGCACTCGAGGAGAAGGGTAAGTAGTCTCGGCGAAGTCGCCAGACGGGGCGGGCCGCTGAGCCCGTCGGCGGCTCCACCGGCTATTTCGGAGGGGGTAGATGTTGATGCGCTGTGAGGAGTGCGGCACCGAGAACGACGCGGACGCGGCGTTCTGCAGCACCTGCGGGACCGAGCTTCACAAGGAGACCGGATGGACCCGCGGGAGCGCGTCCGAGACGGAAGCACCTGAGACCGGCGACGCCGACGCCGCTCCGCAGGACGCGACCTCCGGCAAGCAGGCGCAGCCCGTAGAAGTCGAGCCGGAGCCGGCCCAGCCGACGCTCTTCGCCAGCATCCTGTCGACGGCATGGCACCGCAAGGGCCCCATCCTCATGTTCGTGTTCATAGCGATCATGATGGCCATGGTGGCGGCCCCCTGGGCATCCCTCAAGCTGGACGTCCTGGGCTTTCGGATAGTCTCAAACTCGTACACGGGCTGGGGCCTGTACATCCCGCGCGTGCTTCTCTACCTCTCGATAGTCCCGCTGCTCGTATCCCTGATGTTGATAGCGGGAGTGGGTACCAGGAGAGGCGTCGTCGAGACCCACGTCTGCACCTTCGTGGGCGGCGTGATCTTCACGGTCTGGATAATCATCTTCTCGCTCAGCTCGGTGATCTCTTCACTTATTAAGAATGTCAGGGTCCTGAACGTCGACGTGGCCGGCGCCCAGATCGCAACGATCTTCCTTTTCGTCGGCTTCATGCTCGGGATCATCATCACGTCGTACGACCGGGGCCGCGCGCTCGATGACGCGGGGATAGGCGGTTAGACGCCGGCGCCTGTCGGGAGATCTATCCGGTACCCTCATGAACGCTAGGAGCTGGAGATGAGCGAAGAGCAGGACGTGACAGGGGGCGGCGCCGGGACCTGCGATCGATGCGGGTCCGAGCTGGAGCCCGGTTTGGAGTTCTGCGCGAAGTGCGGGTCGCCGGTCGGCGGCGCGGATGCCGCGGAGCTCCAACAGACCGGGACGGCGGGCGAGGCGGCCGGCGAGGGACAGTCCACCGTTGCCGGTGCGGCCGGCAGGGACGGTGATGACGGCGATGCCGAGCGTCCGAAGAAGCGAAAGCTGCCCAGGCCGCCGGTCGAGCCGTGGGCCGTCAAGGCCGGAGAGACCGTCAAACGCATCCCCACCTGGATAAAGGTCGGAGTCCCGCTCGTCATCCTCCTCATCATAGGCGTGATCGTCGCGCTGCTGCTCGTGGCAGGCGCCCACAGCCCCGCGGCGACCGTCGACAGCTATCTCTCCCGCCTGCAGAAAGGCGATTACCAGGGCGCACACGACCTCACGGTGAACAAAGGCGGCAGGTACTCCACGTTCGCCTATTTCCAGCGCTGGCAGAACCTCCAGGCCGAGAGGCTTGGCCAGTTGAAGGATTTCCACGTCCAGCCGCGCAAAGAGCAGAACAAGATATTCGGCAGGCTGGTCCTCGAGGAGCAGGCCGCGGGCGCTCCTTTCGTGGCGTCGCTCGTCTACACCGAGAAGTCGTACGACGTAAACATGACCGCGGAGGATGCCGGCGGCATGTGGCCGTTCAAGCAGTACCGCCTCAGCCTCTCCGACCGTTCCACCAGGATCCTGGCGAGCCCGCTGGGGGCGAAGGTCACGATAGACGGCACACCCGCGGGGCTGTCGGAGCCCGACCAGGCCCTGGAGGACGCGCTCTCGCTTAAACACTTCCCGAAGAGCGTCAACGACGCCGTCGACTACGTTAAGCGGCTGAGGAGAGCAATCGAGGGGTACGTGGAATCGGTCAAGCGCATCATCACCGGCCTCGGCTCGGTCGAGCAGGAGGTCCAGAACACGTTCAACAAGTTCGGCCAGAGCGGCACCTCCTGGTCCCAGTTCCTCGATTCGCTGAAATCGACCGCCGACGTAGGCAGGGCGGTGGGGGACGAGGTTGCGCGGACGATCGTCCACCTGTACTGGACGTTCGGGGGCGGAGACGACGGCAGCCTGCGGGCGGCGCTCACGCGGACAGAGCCGGATATCGAGGTCCAGAACCTGCCGGAGGGCTGGCACGAGGTCAAGGTCGAGCTCAACGGCGCGCGTGAGCAGACTAAAGAGTTCAGCGCACCGGAAGGCATCTCCGTAGACCTCAACCCCACCCTGGCCACCACGAATGCGCTTAAAGCGGCGGTCGAAGGGTACTACGCGGCCAAGAGCGTCGCGGAGTTCACGCTCAACAATTCCGGCCTGCCGGCGGTCATCGGTGGCACGCTGCTGGACGAGGAGAACGCTATCGTGTTGGGGCTCGCCAGCAAGGGACAGAGGGTAGCCTCTCAACTCATCAGCGTCAAGTACAGCAACCCGACGCTTCTGAGCCGGAACGTCACCACCATCGAGACCGACGAGGTCTGGAACTTCACGACCTACCAGGGCGCGACTCCCACCTCGGTCGTTGCGAGCGTGAAGCAGCACGCCACCTACACGCTCGAGCGCGACAGGGACAACACCTGGAAGGTCATCGAGCGCAAGCAGAAGACGTAGGCGTCCGCGCCCGGGGCCGAGGGGCGCGAGTTGTAAGAGCTTCTGTTCCCTGCTAGTTTGTAGGGGGCGGGGTGTAGCGCAGCCAGGTTAGCGCGCGTGCTTTGGGAGCACGAGGCCGGCGGTTCGAATCCGCCCACCCCGACCAGCCAGGTTGAGAAGACTCTGCTTTGGATGCACCCTGGCGGCGCGTATTTGCCAGGCTTTCCGGACACCCACATTCGCATCTTGTGAACGACCTCATCAACGTTGGAGAACGCGAATTGGACAAATTCCAACGACTGAGCGACGCCAACAGTGACGAGGTGTTCGCGCTCCTCTCGGAGGGCCTCGAGGGAAACGTCATACTGCTCCACAATATGAGGGTCTTCGGGATGGATCCCGGGAGGACGGGTTTCAACGGAGAGTACTTCGGGAGGAGGCGGGACGGCGAGCTGGTGGCCGTCGGGGCGGTCTTCAACCTGGGCTCGATGTTCCTGTACGCGCGCGACGAAGAAGCGGTGGAAGGGATGGCCGAGTACGTGGCCGGTCTCGAGGCGCTGCCCGGGGTCGTGCACGGCAAGGCGTCGATCGTGGACAGGTTGTTCGACCATGAACCGTTAATGTTGAAAGCCGGGATGAGACTGTACCTCGATCTCATGGTACTGCGGGAGAATGCGGTACATGAAGATATCGAGACGGCCGGCGCCAGGCTGTCGCTGGCCGAAGACCTCGATGACCTCGTGGAGCTGCAACTCGGGATGGAGCGTGAGGCCTTCGGCGAGGCACCTGTCGACGAGTGGGCCGACAGGGAACTCCTGGCGACCCAGGTGAGCCGTGGCGCGGCATACTTGCTCGAGGTCGATGGCTCGATAGTCTCCAAGGCGGAGGCGACCTCCCTGGAGCGGGTCGGCTCGTGGCTGGGAGGAGTCTACACCAGGCCGGATTCGCGCGGCCGGGGTCACTCGACCAGGTGCGTGGCCGCGCTGTGCCTGCATTTGCTGGAGAACGCCCCTTTCGTGGCCTTGACGGTCGACAAGGACAACCACGCGGCGCGTGCTGTATATCATAGAATAGGGTTTGAGAAGGTCGACGACTGGGCCATAGCCAGAATTTACCCGCCCTAGGCTCAAAGGCGGGTTCTTCGCTTACCCGGTCGCACTACCAGACTCGGGAGGTTTGAGCGATGGAGCTCAAGAACATGTTGTTCTACGAGGCGGCGCGGCTTATCGTGGGACCGATCGCGGACTGGCACTACCACATCCACGTCCAGGGAAAGGAAAACGTCCCCGAGGAAGGCGGCGGCCTGGTGGTCAGCAACCACCGCTCGCTCCTGGACCCTGTGATGGTCGGCTTTTCCGTGGACCGCTTCGTCAACTTCGCCGCGGCCTCGTATTCGTTCCAGATGCCCATCGTCAAGCAGCTCTACACCCTCGCCGGCTCCTTCCCGCTCTCAATATACGGGGGGAACGAGAGCGACCAGGATATTTCGCGCGCGCACACCCTGCTACAGAACGGCGAGCTGGTCGGGATATTCCCCGAGGGAGTCCAATCTTTCTTCAACCCAAACCGCGTGACCAAGATCGCCACGTTCAAGACCGGCTTCGCAAAGCTCGCGCTGGAGACCAGGGTGCCTATCATCCCGTGTGTCGTTGTTGCCGATGAGGAAAGAGAGCTCCCGAAGATCCCGGGGTTCATGGTAAGCGCATACGTAAAGCTGCCGAATGCCAAGGAGGGCATCAGGTTCATCACCTACCGCGACGTCACGTGCCGCATAGGGAGGCCGATCGACCTGAGCCCTTACTACGACGAGGAGCCGACGAAGGCCCTGATAGACCGCATTGCGGGAAGGATTCGAAGGATAGTCATCAAACTATATGACGGTGAAAGTCTTGATAGGTTTTTAACCGGCGAGACGCCCTTCGACTTTACCAGCGACTCCGTATAAGAAGCGGGTCGGGGGGTTTCTCGCGTTTTTATGTCGGTCGAAGGAGGTTGGAACGGGTACGAACGGAGGAAGACGAGGAAAATCGAAGACTCTTGAATCGGTCAAGTTCAACACGGACCCCGCAAAGTCCGGCTGGGAAATGGATATCGACGACGAGACGCTGCCGGGCGGGAAGGCGCGCGAGCGCGCCGCGATCGAGCGCTTCCCCATCATCTACGTCCCCGGCTACGGGGCTCCGCCTTTTCACAGCAGGTACTTCAGAAGCCGTCTGGAGGTGGAAGGGTTCGACGTCTTCCAGATCGAACTCCCCAAGTTCCAGACCGGCGACATAGTCAAATCGGCGACGATCCTGGGCGACGAGGTCCAGAGGGCGCGCGAGCGCTACCAGACCGACAAGGTGAGTCTCATCGGGCACAGCCTCGGCGGGATAATCTCGCGCTACTACCTGCAGCAGCTCGGCGGATGGAAATACGTCCACCGCGCTGTCTACCTGGCGACACCCCAGAAGGGGGTCTACGTGGCCGCGCTCGGCGTGGCGACAAAGGCCGCACGCCAACTCATGCCTAACAGCAAGCTCATCACCGACCTGAACAACGACCCGGCTCGATGCAGGACCATCAAGTGCCTGTCGATAATAAGCAACTTCGACGAGGTCGTGTCCAGGCAATCGGGGATCCTCGACTGCGGGTACAACAAGGCGGTCAACTGGCCTGTCGGGCACTGGGGGTTGGTCTTCTCGAACAAGGCGATCGGCTGGATAGTCGACTTCCTCGACGGACTGTTCGACATCCGCGAGGGCTTCGTGTCGATCACCGAGGACCGCGCCAGGGAGTTCGAGGACATCTGCGCGCCGGGCGTAAAGAGGGCCGGGTAGGTCGCGCTCGCGTCTGGTTGCCGGCCGATGGCGACGCCCGAACTCGTCGGGCTCCGCGGCGGCTAACCCAGGAAATCCTCCAGCAGCTCGAGGAACTGTTCACGCTGCTGGTTTATGAAACCGTGTCCCGCGCCTTCGAACTCGACCATGCGCGCCCCCGGGATCCGGCTTGCGATGATGCGCGAGTTCTCGGGCGGTATGAGTATGTCCTCGGCTCCACATGCCACGAGGGTCGGCTTATCCACCGACGGCAACCGGTCGTAGGTATCGAAGGTGGTGGTGGCCATGAACTGCCTGGCGGCGTTGTGGTCGGTGGTCGGCGCGACCATGTACCGTGCGGTGAAATCTCCCAGGTATCCGGAGTTCTGCTCCAGCCACTCGTCGGGGAAGAGGAGGGTCGCAAACCTTGCCACCATCTCCTCGGTGGTGCCGGACCGGTCGACGAGCCTCCCCAGCACTTCCTTGCTCGTATAGACGGTGTTCTCACCGCCGCAGAATGTCACGCAGAGGACGAGCTTGTTGACCCGCTCCGGGTAGCTTAGAGCGAGCTCCTGCGCTATCATGCCCCCCATCGAGACGCCCATCACGTCGGCCCGGTCCATCCCCAGAGCGTCCATCAGCCCGATGGTGTCGTCGGCCATCTGGCTTATCGTGAACTTCTGGTCCGCAGGCGCGCCGGTCCGCCCTGCGCCCCGGTTGTCGAAGATGAGGAGCTGGCGTTTCCTGGAGAGCGCATCGAGGAACTGCGGGTCCCACCAGTCCATCGTCGCGGTGAGGCCCATGATCAGGACAAGAGGCGGCCCTTCGCCCATGACCTCGTAGCTGATGTCAATGTCTCCAACGGTCACAGTGTTCATGGTCGCAGCCTCCGTCTCGCGCCTCGCCCCTTCATCGGGCAAAAGGATATCATACGGCGGCGGGCCGGCTCCTTGTGACCGAGGGGAACCACCGTGAAGGATACCGCTCCTTGAGCGCGCCACAATTGGATGCTTTAATTAGTCGGGCCGGGCGGGAGTAGCTCAGTTGGCAGAGCGAGAGCCTTCCAAGCTCTAGGTCGCCGGTTCGAACCCGGTCTCCCGCTCCATTGATATGTGGATAGGCTGCAGCGGCTATCGCTTCGCAGGTCAGCCCGTGGGGACTGGTTTCTTTTCGTGGTCAGAATCCACAGTGAATGAATCGACGTCATAGATGGAGACCTGACGGATTTGACGAAATGGCAAACGTAATAGGGGTGAAGGGGCATGCTATAATCGCTGCAAATGTGGCTAAGGAGCGGCAATGGGCGACTCAATAAATGCTGGCGACACGTGCATCATCACGCACGACATAGTGATAGAGGGGATTGTTGCCTTCTGCAAGGGTGAGCATGTTGTTGTCGAGAAGATAGAACCCAATACCCAACGACCGAGCAACAAATATGTTGTCTTTTCCGAGAAGCTAACGAAGCGATTCCAACTAAGCGGCATGGACGTTTGGCTGACCGGCGCTTCACCAGAAGTTAGCGTGGAAGCAGAGGGCGTGGAACTCCTGGACAAGGCCATGGACCTTGTGCGGCCGGTATTAGGTCCTGGGCAGATTCAAGAGTTCGAACCAAAATATAAGCAGCTGAGAAACAGTTTCAATGCAAACGCAATACTCTACTGCCTCACCACGTTCATCAACGCAGAGATGGACTACACTAAGCCAACTGAACCTGGGATGGGGCGGCTCGAGGAAGGGCGGCTCACTGTCCCGAAATTCGGTGCCTCTTTTAGAAAGCAGCTATCTTCGCTTTCAAACGATGCTCGCGACGAAATAAGAGCGGCGCTGCTCGACGTCATGTTGTTGTCCTACACAAGCTGTGCCCTGATTATGGTTTATGACTCAGTATATCCGCCTGTCACAAGCGCTAAGGTCCTGATGGAGTCTTGGCTATGGGCACTCTATGCCGAGCTTGCCAGCACTATCGAAGACATACCTGGTGCGAGGGATGCTGTTGATTTCATGACCAACCCGGCAATCATGCAGCTCGAATCCGTTACAGGCAAATACAAGAAGACCGCTAAATTCAGCGACCGGAAGATGAGGCGCATACTCTACTACTACGTTGTGGGGGGATTTGGCCTCAGAACCATTGAAGTCAACACAACTGTACTCAACGCGATTGCCAACCTTTATCCGGACGATGGACGCGGGGCCGTCATGGAGGCTTTACTGGGCATCTCCAGAGCCCTGAAGGCTTCGGGAAAGAATAATAAACTCGACGACACGTTGGGCAAGTCCTTTTACGACTACCTAATATTAACAGAGTCTCCAGGGCGGATTTCTTTACCGACAGCCGCTAAACAGTTCACCAGAGATGAAATAGAACGTCTTTGGCTTCATACCTTGTAATCTTGGCAGAACTAAGTCGTCTCTGCTTCCCATCCCCGTTCATCGCCCTCTTGGCAACGACGGGAACATTGCTGGTCACCTTTGTGGACACCTCGTAGACTCCAGGGACAGTATCGGCCGTCTCGAAAACCCCTATTAAAGCCAAAGTCAAGACAACGGATCCCTCTACGCCACCTTGTGGTGGTTCCCCTTCATGTATGTCTCGCTTTGGAGGACGCCCCGTTTGTCCCATGTCCATCGGTGGTCTTACCTTACCATCCCATCCTGCGGACCTTTCAAAACCTCAGTACGCCGCTTTCGGTCTTCGCGCCGAGACACCTATCTGAGGCTCGCAGGCTCCTGTTTGAAAAGAGCCGCCGCCTATGGTTTCGTCGGGGCTTGTGGGGCCTCGGGGCCTATCCAGTTGACGATCCTCACGCCCAGGGGACATGTGTCATAGGTTTTCGATAGAGGCTTCCCGAGGCCGCCCGGTCCGCTCATGAGGAAAGGCGTATCGGCCACCGGGATTGTGAGCTTCCCGGGGCCTCTCCCTCTAGAGCGTCCTTCTAGCCCCGTTTCCTGTCACCAGGTAATCAGAGTACTCTGTCTCATCCCTCCAGACGGCGTTCATCACGGCCAGTATCTTCCTCTGTGTGTTGAGCCTCGCGTGTGTCTCGTTCTTCGTCCTGCGCAGCGATCTCAGGTAGTAGTCCCTGATGCCGTTTGTACTGGTGGTTTTCATGGCGCCGTTGAATACGGTTCTCGACAGGGCCTTCATGGCGCCGTTCCCCTCCCTGGAGGGGTGCTCCCCGCAGACAATTGAATCTCCGCTCTCCTTCTTGACAACCGCCAGGCGGGAGAAGTTCACGAGCCCTTTGGTGTTGAAGCGGTACGGACTCTGCACATAGGCCACAAACCGTGCGGCCGATACCGTGCCGACGCCCGGGATCCTCTTCAGCCTCCTTATCACCGGCAAGTCCCTTGAGAGCTTCGTCACCAGCCTGCTCGCGGCGGTCCTCTCCTTCTGGGCATGGTCCAGGAGACGGAAGTCCTGGTTCAGAATCTCGGCTATGGCCTGGCTCTTCAACATCGAGATGGCCTTCTTCCTGCCGGCCAGTCCGTAGACACCCTTCCCGGTCGTCATTATTCCCTGCTGGCGGAAGCGGGCCTTGATCTGGTTCTGGAGCCTTGTGGTCGTCCTTGTCATCTGGTCGTAGTGCTGCACGGCTATCTTGAAGTTGGCCATCTCCTCGTCCCCGGGGTGGTAGACCGCCCTGTAGAAACCACCCCTTAGAAGCTCTGCGAGCTTGGCCGCGTCCACGGGATCGCTCTTCCTCTTGCCTTTTGCTATCCACGCGTTGTGCCTGGGGTCTGATATCTCGACGCTGTGAACGTGGGGCAGGAGGGTTCTCATGACCCACCCGGCGAGCTCGCACTCCTCGACGAGGACCCTCACCTCGCCCTTCTGCTTTCCCACGAAGTCAATGAGGTTCTCCGCGCTGGTCGGGAAACCGCACGTCTCGAGCAGTTTCCCCTTCGAGTCCCTCACTGCCCCTGCGCAGGTCTTGCACCCCAGGTCGATCCCGACATAGAGTTTTCTCATCGGAC
>Ga0209745_1000167_pt1 | contig 37054 bp, 30 predicted proteins | sample BarGraNGADG00312_FD_184495 | JGI IMG/M metagenome (GOLD analysis project Ga0209745, IMG submission 184495) | Arctic peat soil microbial communities from Barrow, Alaska - Barrow Graham LP Ref core NGADG0004-312 (SPAdes) (version 2) | ecosystem: Environmental > Terrestrial > Soil > Wetlands > Peat... | reverse complement strand
CAGGCATCAATGCATTCAGTATATTTTTCCATCCAGAGGTACACATCGGCCTGAATGGCATTAACAGTATACCTTGTAATGCGTCCTTTATCCTGTTGCCTGATTCCATAAGTTGTAACTGCGTTCTGTTCGGCAAAAGTCAAATCAGAAACAATCTGATCCCATACCTCCTGTTGAGTGCTTTTTACAAGTTGTTCCAGGCTGGCATCACTTGAAGTTGCTTTTAGTTGTAGTGGCACTTCACCAAATGCTTTCAGCAGGTCAAAATACATCAGGCCTCTTAACGCATAAGCTTCAGCCAGATAGCTGTTCAGGTCTGCTTCCTTAAATGTTTTATCCGAAACGAGTACTGCAGGAGCAAAATCAATTACAGTATTACAATAATTGATGGTTTTATAAAATTCACGCCAGCTTGTGATACTGTTTGAAGATGAGATATTACCATTTATGATATCAATCTGTTCTCTTGAGGTTTTGATCGTCGGAGATATCATATCGCCACGGATTTCACCCCAGATAAAAAGTTTTGGGGTCGTTGCAAACAATGATGAATAGCAACCGATTACGGCAGCCTTTACATCCTCTTTTGTTTTCCAGAAATTTTGCTTTATAATTCCATCCTGAGGCTTTAAGTCAAGCCATTTTTCACAGGATGTAGTTAGGATAACTGCAAACAGGAAAAGTGCCAGATATTTTGATTTTTTAATCATCTTTTTAAATTTTTAGTCAGCGAAATAATTAAAACCCAACCGTTATACCTAATAATACTGTTCTTCCCGGAGGAGTCATGGAGTTATCCACATTGTATGAAAGAGGATTGTTGTCTCCTCTGGCTGATACATCGGGGTCCTGACCTGTATATTTAGTCCAGGTAAAGAGGTTCTCTGCTGTTATATAAAAACTTGCAGTACTAATTTTAAGCTGTTTAAGAAGATCCGGAGTAAAGTTATATCTGAGTGTAACTTGCCTTAGCCTTACAAAAGAGGCATCTTCAACATATCTATCAGAACCAAGCCAGTTATATCCACTATTATATAAGGCTCTGGGCATATCGGTTACATCGCCCGGATTACGCCACCTGCCAAGTACCGCTGTACTCTGATTATTAAAGTTATACATGCTGGTTGTACTCATTTTGGTTCCATTGATCAGCTGATATCCCCAGCGATAATTAAAAAATGCTGATAGCTTAAGATTACCTTTGTAGGTAATGGCCGGACCAAATCCACCGGTGAATTTTGGTATGCCGTTACCAAGATAAACTATATCCTTATAATCAATATTACCGTCGTGATTAATGTCCTCATACATCGCATCTCCGGGTTTAAACTGATAATCAGTTGCAGGATAGTTAAACCGCATTTGTATAACCTGGCCGTTGGGCCCTATTATCTGATTACCTGAGGCATCTGTGGCTATAGTCGCATCAGCATCTTTGTAAACTCCGATAAATTTGAAGCCATAGTACGATCCAAATGGGTTTCCAACCTGAAGATAGGTCTGATATACACCGTTTACATCAATTTTTACACCATTTGTTTTAGGATAGAACTCAGATACTGAGCGGAGAGTATTAATGTTTTTGGAAATGTTAAAATCAAAACCGAATGCCCATTTTACACTTTTATAGGGTATTGTATTTATGTTAACTTCCCAACCCTGATTATCCATTGTCCCTACATTCATATTAACACCATCAAATCCGGTATAAGAAGATAAATCAATAGAAAAAAACATGTCCTTTGTTGTATTCTTATATACTTCTGCATCAACCTTGACACGGTTTTTAAATATCCCAAGGTTAAAACCTAAGTTCTTACCAATTAATGTTTCCCATTTCAGGTTTACGAGTTCCATATTAGATGGGTAAACGCCCGACATGCCTGTATATGAAAAATTGTAGGGTTGATAAAAATTAAAGAAAGAGTAGTTACTGCCGGGGACATTCCCACTGTGACCATAACTGGTGCGAATACTAAGTTCATCAAGAAATGTTAAACTTTTCATAAAAGGTTCTCCTGAAATACGCCATCTGGCTGAAACAGAGGGAAATAATCCATACCTGTTGTTTGGACCAAACCTGGAGTTACCATCAACTCTCAACCCAACCTGAAGCATGTAGCGCTCCAGATAACCGTATTGTGCTTGAACCAATCCCCCAATAGAACGGTATTGACTTGAATTTGAGGCCAGAGTTAAATCGGAGTTTTGGGTTCTTGATGGATTTGATGGATCCTGAAGAATATCTGAGGCTGTATTTGTAGTTGCCACATTATGCGATACCGATCGGGTATCATTTGACTGTAAAGAAAGTACACCCTGAATGGAATGTCCGTTTTTAAGTTTAGGCGAATAAACCAAATTTGTTTTTGTTTGAATATTAAACCCATCACCATCACTGTCAGTTGCACGGTTAACTGAAGTTTCATTTGTTGGCCGCCCGGTAGCTAATTGTGGTAAAAAAGTTTGTGTCTTGGAATTATTAACGTCAAACTGAACATCAAACCTGGCTATAAGTACAGAATTAGGTATCAGAGCATACTCAAGCTGAAACTTTGGGGTTACTCTTTCACCTAACTGGTGATTAATTCCGACCAAAGCCATTGCAAGCGGGTTATAAGTTCCTGAATACTGACCCTGAATATTAGAGGCTGGTGAAAAATAATTAGGAGTGAGATTACCATATTCATCGTACTGATAAATACTCATATTGGGCATCTTGGTATAAGCTATACTTCTGATAGAACCTGAATAGTTAAAATCAGTGTTAACGTGTGTATAAGTGATGTCAGTTCTGAATTTAATCCTGCTTGATACATTATAATCCAGATTTATTTTAGCTGTAATTCTATTCAATCCGGTACCTACGGTGGTACCTGATTGATTGAAATACCCGACTGAAGCGTAATATCTTGCCTTTTCGCCCCCGCCCTTCAAAGAGACATTATGATCCTGTGAGTAACCCAGTTGGGTAATTGACTTAATCCAGTCAGAGTTTCTTGAATAATTGTAATAATTTAAAGGATCATTCGGGTCATAGGCAAACTCCTTGTTCGTTGTAATATCCAAAGGTAAGCCATCCCTGTTCATAACCATTTCCGATATTAGTGTAGAGTATTGATCACCATTTAATAACGGAATTGCTTCGGGCTGTTTCGAAACGGATCCTTTTACATTATAGGTTATTGATGGTTTGCCAATAGAACCACGTTTAGTGTTAATTATCAAAACACCATTAGCAGCTCTTGATCCCCATAAAGCAGTTGAAGCTGCATCCTTCAATACGGTAATGTCATTTATATCGGTTGGTGCAAGATTTAATAGCTGTGCGTAACCCTGTTCATCAGCAGTACCAAAATTGAAGTCGGAAGGAATTTGCGTTTCATAAGGCATTCCATCAACCACAATAAGCGGGTTTGCAGAACCATTTAATGAAGCAGTTCCCCTGATACGGATAGACATACCAGCTCCCGGATCGCCGGTTGTCGTCCCAACATCCACTCCCGATAAACGGCCGGAAAGAGCCTGATCAATAGAACTTGCTCCCAGTTCCTGCATCTCCTTGACCTCTACGGTTGATACAGCAATTGTTGAGTTACGGACAGGAATATTTAAACCGGTTCCGGTATTTGTAGTAGTCTGAGTAGCTACACCTGTAATCACAACCTCATCCAGCACACTCGAAGCAGTTTCAAGTCCGATGTTTACGGTAGTTCGGCCACTTATAGCCTGGACTATGGTTTTATATCCTATATAAGAAAAGGATAAACGATTATCAGGACTTGATATCTTAATGGCAAAATTACCATTAATGTCAGTAGGCACGCCTGTTACGGCACGATTATCTTTATCAAGCTCAACAACAGAACAACCAAAAATAGCTGTCTTATCTGCGTTATCGATTACCCTCCCTCTGATGGTAATCTTTCCGGTTAATTCCTGCGCTTTCAGTTCATTACTGAAAAGCATGACCAAAGCAATGAAGCTGTAGATTAGTGGTGTAAAAATCGATTTCATACGCTTTAGTATTGATATTTTAGATAATTATTTATAGAATGAATTACCGTGCGGTTCGAAAGGTTATTGCTTTTTGCAAGAACAACCATCGCACTATTGTTATAAGAATCTCTCAACTCCATACTATTAACCTGATTAATAACGGTAATAAAGGTAGGTTCTCCGACAGAGTTTGGAAGCAATGTTGGAAAGGCTCCATTTTTAACGCCATCTGTGGCAACAGTGTTCTTATTTAAGATATGGTACTGGATAAATCTTACAACCTTAGCCTGGTCTGCAGGAACCGTGGAGGTAAAATTAGGTACTCCGGTTGTAGCATTTCCCGGAAGTAATAATGCTTTTACTGCAAGAACAATGGCTGCATTATTTGGAATAAAAACGGTATAAAATGTACCATTTGAGGTACCTACTATAGCATTATTTACACCATCCCAGATTAGAGAATTTCTAAGGAAACTATTAAAGGATCCAAAACTGGCAGGATCTGCTATCGCAAGAGCATTAATATGAAAGCCAATCCCTTGTGAAGTATATGTTAACAGCCCGCCTGTAGAAAGTTTTGTAGGAGGTACAACTTCATGGGTATAATAAACCGTTCCATTAATGGTTGTCTGGGAACTGTCTTTAACAAGATAGTTACCACCATCGACATTTCCGCTGGCCACAATTGTATTGTTTTTGTACTTAATGTATTCGCCATTATAACATTCTACAATTCCTTCTCCTGAAATATCAGTTAAATCAACAGTTGGTTTCAAAACATGTGTTTGTAATATTCTGTAAAACTGATCCCTTGGTAGTGCTCCGTAAGTTATGGTACCTACAGGAGGTCCGGGAGAGGCATATGACCAGGGTGTCTGGTCTGCTTCTCTTTCAGGATGATAATCGTAACCCCCTGCTCTGACCTGCACATCTGACATCATAAAAAATGTATATTTAATAAGTGGATTTATAACCGAATATTTCAATTCAACATTTAAGCCTCTGAGCATAAGTGAATAGTTCGGATTCAGATAAGGTTTGGAATAAACGGTTCTGAAAACATTAGCATCCTGTACCTTGTTAGTACCATAAACAATACCATTGCTAAGCAATTTCTTATCAATAATGTTTCCGGAGGTAAAGGTTGGATATTCAGTTTGTACATTGTATGAAACCATAATATTTTTCGGCCATACAACATTAGACCACATATGGGCATTAACGAAATCCGTTAATACCTCTGGAGGAGCATTTTCGAAAGAACCATAATAAGTAAGTAATTTTTTCGTATAGGCTAATAATTGAGTATTGGTTGGAGCCATCAAAGTATACCCTCCAATCTGAGAATCAGTATTTCCCAATAGATAATTTTCATTATTTGGAGAAAATCCTAACAGAGAGTTATATGATTTAACAAAAACAGAATCAGTTGATCCCGTCAAAACATTGTATCTGTGAGTCAGATCTGCGTTATAACTAAAGGCAGAAAGTTTACTTAATAAGATTCTGAATTCACTATAATCAGGATTGGATATTATATATTGATCAATACTTAGTGAAGGAAGTACCACATTATCAATTTCATGAATGATTCCGTTTTCAGCAGCAATATCTGCATTTACTACAGAAGCACCTGCTACATTAAACCCTGAATAAGTTGTATTTGGGAAGAAAAAATTATAATCCGCTGCGGTCAATCCCTTTGCAGTCATATAATTATCTGTAAAATAGGGAATGCTTTTATTATTATTATCCCCGGCAACGTAAGATCCGTTTCTGTTCGTTGCGACAATTTTTCGCAAACTCCCGCTTTCAGTCTGGACAAAGTCGTAATAGACTGTTTTTCTTTTGAAAGCCTGATTGGGAATTACACCGGCGGATGACTGGTAGTCAGAAAGCTGATCTTTCCTGAACGCATTATATACCAATGAATAGGTAACAATTTTTTTTGCGGTTTCAGAGTCGATATCTGCAGCGCTGCTAATGCCATTTTCCGTAAAATATTTCTGGAAAGCAGCATCATTAGGTGCAAAAAAGGTCCAGTACCCTGCGTTGCTCAATGTTTGCTTATAGTTAGCCTTGTCAATGCAAACCAATAAACTTGTAAAGTTTTTTCGGGCTTCCAATTGTTGATAAATAGGCTGAGCAAGATTATCCGGGCGTGCATAATACGCTTTAAACTCTTTTTTTACACATCCTGTTATAAAAAGAAAACAGAATAAAAACAGAGAGGAAATTCTTAAAATTTTAGTCATAATCAGATAAATTACTAAGTTTTTTAATGATTACTTGGAATAAAATCAGGTAGCAAATCAATTTTACGATGCTTCGAAATTAAAATAAAAAATCAATCTAACAAATGAAATATGTTAATTATTTGTTATTTATTGTTATTTATTGTTAATTTATTGTTAAAAAAACATTATTTATAAGGCCTATTTTAAAATATATATTGCATTACACAGGGAAATCAATATGTATAAAGATTATACTGATATTGCATTCCAGCTAAATATATTTTACGAGTTACTGCTGTGAGAAGGAGATCCCTCTCCCGCTGAAGCGGGATCGGGATGACATATCGTTTTGGTTCATAGGGAGGAAGGCAGAAACGGCGGTTTGCTTTTAGAAATATGGACTTTGAACTTCCCTGGGGCAAACCGCCGTTTCTGCCTTCCTCATAACTCACCCCAAAAATGGTGTCATCCTGATCCGCCAGCTGGCGGACCTTCCTGATAATTAACTTAAAATCTCAGGATAAGGAAAGGATGAATGAAGGATCTCCTTCTCTATTTCTGCAATTGACTTAAATTGAGATGTGATGAAAGATTAGGCTGGCGCTGGGGGTTATTCACATCACGCCAAATTCATTGTTAGCAATTATGTTACAACCTTGATCTTTATAGAGTTTGGAATATAGGAATAAACTCTTAATTTCGCAGTTACTTTTACATATTAGCCTTATTCATCAATTAAGAAAATAGTAACCATTAATTAAACTATCACCTTATGAGAAAAATTTCTGTTTCAATTGTTATTATCTTTTCTGTGCTTTTTATTTTCGGCTGCACCGGAAAAGGAACTTCAAAAAAAGAGACGAAAGCTGCTATAGATACAGTTACTGTTCCTGATACAGGTTATACTGGTATAATGAAATATATGAGCAGAGATGTGCTGATTAAGGAGGCTACTTTTAAAAACGGAGTGAGGGAAGGACTCATGAAATCCTTCTATCAGGATGGAAGAATGAGGCAATCTTTCTGGTATGAGAAAGGTTTGAGGGAGGATTCTGCAAAATGGTATTATGAGGGAGGTCAGGTTTTTCGTGCCACACCTTATAGGCATGATACTGTTGATGGTATTCAGCAGCAATATTACCAGAATGGCAGGTTGAAAGCCAAATTAGGGTTCAAAAAGGGATTACGTACCAATTTCCTGGAAGAATATGGCAAGGACGGAAAACTCATTGGCGGATACCCCGAATTGCTTGTAAATATTAAGGATGAATACAAAACAAAAGGTACTTATAAAGTAATGCTTTCTCTTTCAAATATGTCGGAAAAGGTCAGATTCTCTATCGGTGATATGTCGGCGGGTGTTTTTGATACCGCTCATTGTAAAGAAATTAATACAATAAGAGGTGTTGGGTATCTGAATCTGAAAAAGACTAAATCAACAAATGCAGGATACATTGGAGTAATTGCGGAGATACTTACAGGGTTCGGAAATAATCATCTTGTTTACAAAAAGATTGAGCTACCGTACAAGGATCTCAATTAAATTACCAAATATGATAATTCATTCTGCTGCTTTCATTAAAAGCAGTCCCACATTAAAAGATTGTCCTGTATCAACGAAACCGGAATTTGGATTTATAGGGAGGTCAAATGTAGGGAAATCATCTCTTATTAATATGATTACAGGTTGGTCGAAGCTTGCAAAAACATCTGTTCAGCCCGGCAAGACAAGGACAATTAATCACTTCCTTATAAATGAAAAGTGGTATCTGGTTGATCTTCCCGGATATGGTTACGCGAAAGTGCCAATCAAGCTAAGAGAAGAATGGGTTAAAGCTACCGAGAATTACATCCTTAAAAGAGAAAACCTGGTATCACTGTTTGTGCTTCTCGATGTGAGGCACAAACCACAGCGTTCCGACCTTGATTTTATGGAGTTCCTTGGATTAAATGAAATACCTTTTGCCAGAGTTTTCACAAAAAGCGATAAACTTAACAAAACTGCTCTTGAAGAATCAATAATTAAGTATGATTCTGAGATGCTTAAAAACTGGGACTCCCTTCCCATTTCTTTTATTTCCTCAGCAGTTAAAGGTACCGGAAGGGATGAAATACTAAATTATATTCAGGAATCTATCAACAATTTATAAAATGCCAATTGATTCCGGTAGGATTTTTTAATTTTGTACCCAAATTAATCGATTTACTAAGCAGCTAAAATACAAGGAAAATGTTTGGAACAGCACCTATGAAACTCTTTTCCTGCAGGTCGTCTCAACATCTGGCTCAGATGATTGCAGATAAACTGGGGATTGAACTCGGAAAAAGTTCGGTAACAAAGTTCAGTGACGGGGAATTTCAACCCTGTTTTGATGAGTCAGTAAGAGGGTGCCTGGTTTTTATTGTTCAGTCAACAAACCCTCCGGCAGACAATCTTTTCGAACTGCTACTTATGATTGACGCAGCCAAAAGAGCCTCGGCATACAAGGTAATAGCTGTGATACCGTATTATGGTTTTGCCCGGCAGGACAGGAAGGACAGACCCAGGGTTTCAATAGGTTCCAAATTGTCGGCCGACCTCCTTAGTACGGCCGGTGTAGACAGAGTTATAACAATGGATCTTCATGCTGATCAAATTCAGGGATTCTTTAATGTCCCGGTTGATCACCTGTTCGGTTCTGCAATTTTTGCGCCTTATATTGAAAATCTTAAACTTAAAAACCTTACAGTATCAGCTCCCGATATGGGTGGATCAAAAAGAGCAAATGCCTATTCCCGACATCTTCAATCTGAAATTGTATTATGCTATAAGCTTAGGAAAAAACCTAATGTAATTGAAGAAATGTCGATAATCGGTGATGTGGAAGGCCGAAATGTTGTCATTATCGATGATATGGTAGACACTGCAGGTACTCTTTCCCTGGCAGCAGATATGATGAAAGAGAGAGGAGCTACAAGTATCAGGGCATTTGCCACACACCCTATACTTTCCGGAAACGCAGTTGAGAGAATCAACGATTCAGCTATTGAGGAACTTGTAGTAAGCGATTCGGTGCCTTTTATCAATACTTCTAAAAAAATAAAAGTGCTTTCAATCGCTGATATATTCGCGAAAACTATCTATGCTGTAACTACAAATCAGTCAATTAGTACAAATTTTGTATTCTGATTCCTTTGTCCTATATTTGCAGGCCAATTTTAAAAAATAATGTCAAACGTGTAATGGGGAGTTATCGGGATGATAACTTTTAGTAGCACAATAACTTTCAGATCAATGAAAACTCTAGAGATTAATGGAACATTCAGAACAGAATTAGGGAAGAAAAGCTCTAAACAAATCAGAAAAATAGGGAATGTACCCTGTGTTATTTACGGAAAGGAAAAGAATATTCACTTTCATGTTCATGAGAACGCTTTTAAAGACCTTGTTTATACACCTGAAGCTAAAATGGTTAAGCTGAATATTGAGGGAAAAATATATAAAGCAGTCCTGAAAGATATGCAATTCCACCCGGTAAAGGATAATATTTTACATGCAGATTTTATTGAAATTTTTGATCATAAACCTGTTACTATAAATATTCCGATTAAAGTATCGGGCGACTCCGTTGGTATAATTGCAGGAGGAAAATTGAGTATTAAAAGAAGAACTCTCAAAGTAAAAGGGTTAGCAGAAAATCTGCCTGAATCTTTAAGTATTGATATAACTAATTTAAAAATTCACGAAGGAATAAAAGTAATGGATCTGTCGTATGATAAGATTGAATTACTTGATGCAAAAAAATCGATGGTACTTACAATTGCTACATCACGTGTTGCAGCTAAAACTGAAGAAGAAGTTGCCGCTGAAACCGCTGCCGAAGCAACACCGGAAGCTCCTGTTGAAGAAGAAAAAAAGTAATACCAAATTAATTTAACAACAATCAGACTTGATGAAATATCTGATAGTTGGCCTGGGGAATGTCGGTGAAGGGTATAAAGATACCCGTCATAATATAGGATTTACAGTATTGGATGCCATGGCTTTGGCATCCAATACTTCGTTTATAGACGGACGTTATGGAGCCACCTGTGAAATCAAATACAAAGGACATACACTAATTCTGCTTAAGCCATCCACATATGTCAATCTCAGTGGCAATGCCGTTAGCTACTGGCTTAAAAAGAAGAATATTGTTCTTGAAAATATGCTGATAATTGTAGATGATCTTGCAATCCCTCTCGGAAGTATCAGAATGAGACCAAAAGGAAGTGACGGTGGCCATAACGGTCTTGCTCATATAACCTCCGTACTGGCGACTAATGAGTATCCAAGGATCAGAATCGGTATTGGAAATAGTTTCCATAAAGGCAGCCAGGTCGATTTTGTACTGGGAAAATGGACCCCACTGGAAAAAACGTTTCTGGAAGAAAGAATCTCAATAGTGATCGAAATGATCAGATCATTTGCATTTGCAGGGCTTGAACTGACTATGACTGCATTTAATAAAGTGGGAAAGGTACCGGAGCCTGATTCTACTGCTTCAAAACTGCCCACGGCAACAAAGGGCCCACCACCAAACGGCCCCCCTGCCCCCCTAAAGGGGGGTTAATGCTCTGAATATGTGTATATTTCAATAAGCTGGTAAGAAATAATCATATGGAAGAGAATAGAAACATAAGGATTGATAAATTTCTTTGGTCGGTCAGACTTTACAAAACAAGGAGTATTGCTTCAGATGAGTGCAGGAAAGGGCGAATACTTATAAATAATATTCAGGTAAAACCATCCCGGATAGTTCTTAAGAACGAAATCTTAGTTGTAAAAAAACTGCCGGTTATCTTTACATTCAGGGTTATTGAACCAATTGAAAATCGTGTATCAGCAAAACTTGTTGAACAATTTATAGAGGATCTTACAAGTGAAGAAGAAAAGGCGAAGCTGAATATCAAACAGGTGGGAGGAATTGTTTACAGAGATAAAGGTACAGGCCGGCCAACAAAAAAAGAAAGAAGGCTTATTGATAAGCTCAGAGATGACTCCAACGATCTTTAAATGGTGGTATAAAGACGTAATATTCCAAAATATGTTGTTAATGTATTTCTTATTTTAACAGAAAAACTCCCTTTTTTTTATCTTGCGCCATACAACTTCAGGACAACTGAATTATTTGTTTTGACTGAAGTTCATTTTTATTATAAATGGGAAAAGAAAATATTGAAAAATATTCTGCCAGATACGCTCTCTTAAAGTCAGTCGCTGGTTTTTGGCATAATAAAATTTTTTACAGGAAGGTGATTGTACTTGGTCGCGAAAATATTAATCCCGAACATCACCTGATATTTGCCCCAAACCACCAGAATGCATTGATGGACGCACTTGCTGTTCTTTTTACCCAGGATGGACAATTGATTTTTCTTGCAAGAGCCGATATCTTCAAAAAGAAAATTGTTGCAGCCATACTCTACTTCCTCAAGATACTTCCTGTTTACAGGATAAGAGATGGATTCAGCAGTCTTAAAGGTAATGATGAGATTTTCACGAAGACCATCGATGTACTTAAGAGTAAGAACGGACTTGTAATACTGCCAGAAGGTGACCATGCCGGTTTCAGAAGGTTGAGACAATTAAAAAAAGGAATCTGCAGAGTTGCCTTTCAGTCAGATGAAGCAACCGGATTTACTTTAAATATAAAACTAATACCTGTTGGAATTGATTATTCAAATTATAGCAGATTCAGACAGGTACTTACAGTTGTTTATGGAAAACCTATAGAGGTATCGGAGTTTTATGAATTGTACAAAGTAAGCCCGGAGAGAGCTCTCAACGAATTGCGATCAAAGCTTTCCACTGAGATGAAAAATAACATGGTGCACATCGAATCTGAAGAGGATTATGATGCTATTGATGAACTGAGAGGTTTGATAAACGGAAAGTTCAGCGATGACATAAAGTCTCCCAAGTTTTTCCGGGACAGAGTGCTCATTTCAAAAATAAATAATCTAAGGGTTTCCAATCCAACTGTTTACGGGAAAATATGTGCACTCAGTCTTAATGTGAAGAAAAGGGCAAAAGATCTGAATATCAATTACAAGCTTTTAGAAAAGAAGAAACATCCTTTAGGTTGGCTGATTGCTGGTTTAATACTACTACTCATTACATTTCCATTGTTCATTTACGGCAATATTTTCAATTTAACTTTTCTTGAAATTCCTAATCTCCAGATAAAGAAAATACGCGATCCTCAGTTTCATTCTTCAATCAGGTATGGTCTTTCTCTGGCACTTGCATTCGTATTTCTCCCAGTTTATCTGATACTGTCTGCGGTCATTTTTGCTTCCTGGTGGATCGGATTCCTTATTTTTCTTACGTTGCCCCTCTCCGGACTGTTCGCCTGGAATTATCACCTCCAGTTTCAAAGAATAATGGGAGGATTCAGGATCAGAAGCTTTGTAAAAAATAAAAACGAAGAATTTGCTCTCCTTAGGAAAGAGCACACTGAACTGATTAATCTGGCGACAATATTATAGAATGAAAAAAGACAAAATGTTTGTGGGCAAGGTGGTCTGGATTACCGGAGCTTCGTCAGGAATTGGAGAGTCACTTGTATATGAATTTATTAAACTTGGCGCCAAAGTCATAGCATCATCAAATGATCTGACAGAGCTGGAAAGAGTTAAAAAAATATGCTCTGATAATGAACATGCTATTCAATGTGTTCCATTTGATCTGGCTGACACTTCCGAAATATCTAAGATTGTTGAAGAACAGGTAAATATCTTTGGAAGAATTGATTTTGTACTTAATATTGGCGGAATAAGCCAGAGAGCAAGAATCGATGAAACACCCTTATGGCTCGACAGAAAAATTTTTGAGATCAATTATTTTGGAACCATTGCATTTACTAAAGCAATACTGCCTTATATGATCAGGCAGCAATCCGGACATATTCTTGCAACAAGCAGTATATCAGGACGTTTTGGATTTCCGCTTCGTTCAGCTTATTCCGCATCGAAACAAGCCCTGCATGGATTCTTCGAAACACTCTATCTTGAAAATAAGAAATTCAATGTGCGATCGTCTGTTATTATACCTGGCCGAGTAAGAACATCTATTTCTCTTCATGCTTTGGATTCTTCAGGAAAAGAACATGGAAAACTTGACGACGGACAGGCAAAAGGTATCTCAGCGGAACATGCCGCCAAAATTATAATCAGAGGAATAGTAAATAATAAACGGGAAATACTTGTTGGTAAAGGTGAACTTATTATGTTGCACATAAGAAGATATTGTCCATGGCTTTTCTTCAGAATTGCAGATAAAATAAAATCAACTTAAAGAAATTAACAACAATTCAAAAACAATTATAAGCTTATTTTATAATTCTTATAACCCCCTTTCTAATTTCCCCCAGGGGGGAAAAGTTTTTCTCCTTCCCATGTATGGGAAGGTTGGGAAGGTGGTTTTCATGAGAAAGAATAAATTCAAATAATATGAAAATAAAAGGATACGTTATCAGTGGCATTCAGCAGATAGGAATAGGCGTTGAAAATGTTGCCGAAGCCTGGAAATGGTACAGAGATCAATTCGGAATGGATTGCAGGGTTTTTGAAGATGAGGCTGAAGCTAAACTGATGCTGCCATATACAGGTGGGGAACCAAGGAGCAGACATGCCGTACTGGCTCTGAATCTTCAGAGCGGTGGCGGATTTGAGATCTGGCAATATAAAGGCAGAGTGCCTGTTAAAATAAAAGAAGAGATAAGGATAGGCGACCTGGGTATTATTGCCTGCAAGATGAAGGTAAAAAACATTCAGGAAACTTTACGATTGTTTCAAAATAATGGGATATCAGTTCCCTTAAGTACATCTGAAGATCCATCCGGAAAAATGACCTTTTTCATGAAAGATCCCTACGGTAACCTGTTTCAGCTGGTAGAAGCAACAGACTGGTTTATGAATGAAAAGAAACCTACCGGAGGATCATACGGAGCAATTATTGGAGTTTCTGATATTGAAAAATCGAGGGTTGTCTATTCTGAAATCCTGGGGTACAATGAAGTTATTTACGATTCTACCAGCGTATTTTCCGATTTATCAAACTTACCAGGTGGATCTGATGAATTCCGCAGGGTTCTGCTTAAAAGATCGAAACCCTTTACCGGACCCTTTAGTAAAGCTCTTGGACAGAGTGTTATAGAACTCATAAGCACCACCGGGAAACCGGGTAAAAAGATCTATGAAAACAGATTCTGGGGCGATCCGGGTTTCATTCATCTCTGTTACGATATGCGCGGTATGGATGAATTGAAAAGTTTTTGTGAAAGCATCGGATTCCCCTTCACTGTCGATAGCAAAAAGAGTCACGAAGGCAAGAGTTTTGATATGGGTGAAGCGGCAGGCCATTTCTCCTATATTGCCGACCCTGATGGAACATTGATCGAATTTGTGGAGACACACAAAATGCCTATTATGAAAAAATTCGGCTGGTATTTTGATCTGCGGAAACGAGATCCTGATAAATCACTTCCCGACTGGATGGTTAAGACCTTAAGGTTCTCCAGAGTAAAATAACCAAGGATAGTAATAGGAAATACAGGATCAGGCCTTCATGGCCCTCGCCTCTTCTACTTTTCGTAATACTCTCATTACGTTGCCTCCCCAGATCTTGGTAATATCTGCTTTTGTGTAACCCCTGCGAAGCAATTCAACTGTAATATTCTTCATCTCAGCAGCTGTTCTGCAACCTTCAACTCCTCCTCCTCCATCAAAATCGGTGCCGATACCAACATAATCAATACCTATTACCTGTACAACATGATCGATGTGATCAACAACATCCTTTACGGTGGCAGGTTTTTCATATAATTTTTGAATCTCCCTGTATTCTTTACGTACATTTTTCTTAATTGAATCCGAAAGAGTATTATAGTCAACGTATTTGTTCTGAACTTCTTTTAGTTTGTCGTCCATTTCAGGATTTGGTTCAGGTGTTTTAAGATAATTGCTGAGAATGCAAATCTGTATAACCCCGTTATTTTCTTTAAGGGCAAGCAACATATCGTCGGTAAGGTTCCTGGGGCTTCCGCATAACGCTCTACATGATGAATGAGAAGCAATTACAGGTGAATTTGTAACTTTAAGAACATCATAGAAAGATTTATCCGAAATATGCGACACATCCACCATAACGCCAAGCCGGTTCATTTCTTTTACAACTTCGGTTCCGAAAGGAGAAAGTCCGTTATTCTCAGGACCGGCAGCATCGGTCGAGGAATCACAAATATCATTATTTTTTGAGTGTGCAAGTGTTATATATCTGGCTCCCAGATCATAATATTGTTTAATTCTGGAAATATCTTTACCTAAGGGATAACCATTTTCAACTCCTATGAATGCAGCAATTTTTCCTGATTTCCATATCCTGTATGCATCGTCGGCAGTAAGAGCTATTTCTGCCATTTTCGAATTTTTTGCAACATTTTTATGTATTGCATCGAAAATATTTAGTGCTTTCTCATGCACTTTATTATAAGATGAATCGTTTCTTGATCCCTGACCAATAAAAACGGCAAAGAATTCGGAGTGAAGTCCTCCCTCAATCATCCTCGGAAAGTCAACACAACCTGCATCATGTCTGAGTCCCAGATCAAAAGTTGAATCCGAAAATTCCATCGGAGTATCGCAATGAGTATCAATGGTTAATATTGATGCATGAATTTTATCCGCACGCCTGATCAATTGTTCTTCAGTATTGGAACACCCTGTTAAAACTAACCCGACAAATAAAATACTAATAAATATTTTCATGTTATTTTGGTTATTATCATTGGCAAGATAACTAAAATGACATACCTGATTTTAATTCCAGGGACATTTAACCAATTTTAACAAAGTGAAAAATGGTCTCGTAAAGACGCAAAGAGGTAAAACACTTTTACTTCTTAAAGTGAACCTTAATGTCTATGTTAAATAGAAAATATCAAATTTAAAATCGCTTGAAATCAATTGGGCTCTATGCGTTATTCCAGATTCTCAATAAAACTTAGCGAAATTAAATAACTGCAAAAAAACTCAGTATATCATTCTTATGCTATTTTTGTGGCTTAAAATCTTAAGTGGAAAAGAGGAAAATCTGGCATTGGGGTGTTCTTGCACTTTTATCAATAATCTGGGGGACCAGCTATATTTTGATGAAAAAAGGGCTCGAATCATTCTCAGTTTATCAGGTTGGTTCACTCAGGATATTGATTACCTTCCTTTGTCTTTTACCGACAGCAATCAAAAATCTCTACAAACTAAACAGGGGTAATATCCTATCGGTTTTGATAATCGGGTTTTTCGGCAGTGCAATTCCTGCTTTCCTTTTTCCAATTGCAGAAACTAAAATCAGCAGTTCTTTGGCTGGTATGTTAAACTCACTCAGTCCTGTATTCACGCTGGTATTAGGGGTGGCTTTTTATAACCGAAAGACTATTAAAACACAGATTGCAGGAATATTCCTTGGATTGGTCGGAGCAGCAGGATTGCTTTACAGTGACTCTTTTAACTTTAATTCCTATGGACTTTTTGTTGTTCTGGCAACTCTTCTTTATGGAATAAGTACAAATGAGGTCAGCAAAGTCAAGGGCCTTAGCGGACTTCAATTGACATCCCTTGCATTTTTTGTAATCAGTCCGGTCGCACTTTTATATCTGCCGTTTTCAGATTTCGCTTCCCCTCTTGAAACTGAAAACTGGGCAAGAAATCTTGGTTTTATTGCAATCCTTGCGATAGTTGGTAGTGCTACAGCTCTGGCTCTCTTTTATCTGCTAATAAAAGATACTTCACCGGTGTTTGCTTCTATGACTACATATTTCATTCCCATTGTAGCAACTCTATGGGGGTTTGCAGATAATGAGAAGTTCACAGTATCAATGATTGTTTCCACTATTTTTATCTTTGCCGGAGTTTATATTATAAGCAGACCGGCATTTTTTAGAAAAATAATGCGAAATAAAACAGATGAATAAATACACCCTTGTTACTCTTTCCGTTATAGGAGGGATTCTTTCAGGACTTGCATGGATGGAATGGTGTTCCGGACTTATACTTCTTATTGCTTTTGTGCCATTCTTTCTAATTGAGAATCATCTGTTCGAAAATCGGGAGAGGTACAGTAGAAATGCCTTTTTCATTTATTGCAGTCCCGGGTTTGTGATCTTCAGTTTAATTGCTCTCGGATGGATGAGAGTGGCAAGCATCACAGGCGCAATATGTGTAATTATGGGGTTATCTTTCTTAATGACATTCACATTATGGATGGCACATATAGCCAGAATGAGAGCAGGTAATGTCATTGGGATAGTTTCACTATTCGTATTTTGGCTGAGCTATGAATTTTTAACACTGAATAGTAATATAATATCGCCCTGGATAAATCTGGGCAATGGTTTGGCAAAAGACATTTTGTTTATTCAGTGGTACGACATAACGGGAACGGCAGGAGGTACGCTCTGGATTTTATCCTCCAATCTTTTGCTTGCTATCTTCCTTATAAATTCAGACGGACGAAAAAAAAATAACAGGTTAGCTCTGATTTTGTGGTTATCGGTTATAATCGTACCGTCAGTTGTTGCAATAACAAGGTATTACACAATTAAACAAAACGAGCAAGATCGCACAGAGATTGTAATAATTCAACCCAATACCGACCCCTATACCGAAAAGTTCAAAATTCCATTTGAGGAGCAGCTAAAGAAGGTGATAGCGCTTGCCGGCAGCTCTGTTTCAAATAATACTGCCTGGATTATTACTCCCGAAACCACTGTTGATGATCCTGTTAATCTCGACAACCTTGATGCCAGTATTTATATCGGAATGTTGAAAAAACTTATTTCACAGTATCCGCAAGTATCCATTGCTACGGGTTTTGTAACATATAAATTATATCCTCCGTCTCCAGTGGCACCAACAAACAGTTCAAGAAAAACAGACACATCAGGTTCCTGGTACGATCACTTCAATTCCGCTTTGAAGATTGACTCCGGAAAATCCATCGAAGTATATCATAAGTCGAAACTCGTTCCCGGAATTGAAATGCAGTTTTCAACCGGACCCACAAGATTAATAAGCAAGATCCTTCCCTATCTGGGAGGTACAAAATGGGGTTATGGAATTCAAAAAGACAGAATTTGTTTTGAACAAAAAATACTCTCTGAGAAAATCGCTCCGGTCATTTGCTATGAATCTGTGTTTGGAAAATATGTGACTGAGTATGTAAAAAATGGAGCTGAAGCACTCTTCATAATTACAAACGACGGCTGGTGGAAAGGCACAACCGGCTACAAACAACACCTTGCTTATGCGTCGCTAAGAGCAATCGAAACCCGTCGGCCGGTTGCGCGTGCAGCCAACACGGGAATTTCATGCATAATCGATATCCGTGGGAAGCGGACCATAGAGACTAAATGGTGGACACAGGACGTATTGAAAGGAGAAATATGTCCGGAAACAAGGATAACAACCTATGTGAAATATGGTGATTATCTGATGCAAATTTCAATGGTTATAAGTATTATTATAGTTTCAGTAATCTTTGTCGCATTACCCATAAGAAAAAAAACAAAGTCTATTTCTTAAGATTCTTAAATGCCGCTGCCCCTTCTTCAAGCCATTTTTTATACTCCGGAACATTAAGATTTGTTGGCATTGGCTTATTCAATGGATTACCCTCATTATCAGTAATAACGTATAGAGGAAGTGCATTGGTTTTAAATTTATATATCTCAAGGTCTTCATTTATTTTTCCTATTGTCTTTTTCTGTTTACCGTCAACAGCCGATACTATCCATTCATTTTCAGCCAACTGAGTTCTGTCATCAACATACAGAGATATAATCACAAAATTATCTCTTAGAATTCTAAGTATTTCCGGATCAGGCCATACTCTGGCTTCCATCAGTTTACAGTTAGCACATGCATGACCTTTAAAATCAAGCAATACCGGCTTTCCCTGTTCTTTAGCGCATGCAAGACCCTGTTTATAATCAAAATAGCCTTTCAGCCCAAGTGGCATATTAAAAATGCTGCTATATTTAGGTTCAGAACACATCAAACTTGTACTGGAAAATTGTACAGAAGGTTCTATTCTGGCAGGACTGTTCGCAACAACTTCAGAAAAGTTGAATCCCGATGATTCCTGTGAAGGTAAAAAAGAGGATAACCCTTTCAGAGATGATCCAAAAAGCCCGGGAATCAGATATATAACAAATGAAAAAACTGCGATTATCAGAAATAATCTGAATGTGCCAATATACTTGATGTCACTATCGTGCGAAAACCTGATCTTTCCCATCAAATACAATCCCAAAAGCGAAAACAGGACAATCCATATCGCAAGGAAGATGTCTCTTGAAAGGATTCCAAGTGAATAGACACTGTCAATTGTCATCAGAAATTTCATACTGAAGGCAAGCATAATAAACCCAAGGACCACTTTTATCGAGTTTAGCCAACCGCCCGATTTAGGTATCCGACTCATAATGGAAGGAAATAGAGCAAAAATTGTAAAAGGAAGAGCAAATGCCACCCCAAAGCCAACCATCCCAATAGTTGGCCTTAACACATCGCCACTCGCAGCTTCCACCAAAAGAGCGCCTACAATTGGTCCGGTACATGAAAATGAGACAATCACTGTTGTTAATCCCATGAAAAAAGCAGCAAGCAGACCCCCTTTATCAACTCTCGAGTCAGCACCCGTCACCCACTTATTTGGTAAGACAATTTCAAAAGCGCCAAAAAATGAAATGGCAAAAATTACAAATAACGCAAAGAAGAGAGTATTTGGGATCCAGTGAGTACTCAGAGCATTTGCAAATCCTGCACCAGCGCTTGTAAGTGATACGATAATTCCCAGAGATGAATATATAAGAACTATTGAAATTCCAAATATCAAAGCCTTAAATACAGATTTGCCCCTGTTCTCTGATCCCTGGGAAAAAAAAGCAACAGTCATAGGTATCATAGGGAAGACGCAAGGAGTTAGAACGCCAGCGAATCCGGCAAGCAATGAGATAATAAAAAACTTTAAAAAACCCCTGCTGTTTTGTGATAAATCGGAATCAATTCCGCTGCCAGTGCCGGTTGAGACTATCTTCCCTCCTGCCTGATCTGATATATTAATAGAAAAGTCAACATCTTTTGGCGGAGAACAGGTTGCATTGTTACAGGCCATAAAATTTACTGACCCGGTAACAGTAAATGAAGTTTCAACAGCAACAATTTTCTGACGAAACTCAGCTTTAGTGCTGAATGTCTTGATTTTAAAACCAAATGCCTCATCCTGCATCTCAACAGGTTTTGTAACCTCATAGGACTTTCCTATAAGCCTAAATCCAGGCAGTGAGTCGAATCTGAAGGAAGTAGGAATTGGTCCGCCATCAGGTATATCCATAGAGTAGATATGGGAATCTTTATCAATTGAGGCAACAAATACAAGCTCATATTGCCTTTCACCTTTCTTTTCAAAGCTGAAATCCCATGAAACCGGATCATATATCTGAGCCTGAATGTGTGAAGCAAAAAGTATAAAGAATATAAAAAGTGCAAGTTTTCTCATTTTAATACTGATTTATTAATCTAACTTCTAAATAACAACAAAAATCCAATAACTGTAAATGTCACAAACTATTTTTGCCCCCTGCCCCCTAAAGGGGGTTAATCCTCTGTTTTTGATGAATATTCACTTCATCTCACAGTATTTAAGCCCCCTTTAGGGGGTTGGGGGCCAAAAGAATTGATGCAAAAGTAATAAATCAATAAGAATTATGACAGTTACTTTTGCAAGTTAGTACTTTGAATGGGAAAGTTGTCAGGCCAGATCTATTTCATTATCATAATGATCGTAAAAATGGTATTCGAGCATATGATATGCAGTGACTGCCTGAATCTTAAGACTTATTTTATATTTAAAGTTCCATTTCCTGTAAAGAGGAATGAGACCTTTTTTAAGGTAAGAGGCTACAAATGGATGAACGTTTAGAATAAGCTTACGTGTCTTAATCTTGTCTACAATGAAAGAGAGCCCTCTCTCCAGTTCATCAGTAAATAATATAGTTGGTTTGGTTTCACCGGTACCCTGACAGGAAGGGCACTTTTCGTCGGTAAGAATTGTCATTTCCGGTCTGACTCGTTGCCTTGTAATTTGCATCAGACCAAATTTTGTAAGAGGAAGGATATTATGTTTGGTTCTGTCGTTAGACATCACATCCTTCATTTTATCATAAAGCTGTTGCTTGTTTTCAGTTGTTTGCATATCGATAAAATCGACAACAATAATACCACCCATATCTCTGAGCCTCAACTGTCTGGCTATTTCTGTGGCAGCTTCCATATTTACCTCAAGCGCATTTAGTTCCTGATCATTACCAGTCCTTGACCTGTTTCCGCTGTTGACATCAACAACATGCAGCGCTTCAGTATGTTCTATAATAAGATACGCACCATGTTTGAAAGAGACAGTTTTCCCAAAAAGAGCTTTTATCTGTTTATTAATACCGAAATGATCATATATTGGCAGAGTGCTCTTATATTCTTTAACAATTTTCTCCTTTTCAGGAGCAATTTCCCTGATATATTTCCTGATATCATCAGCTATAACAGGGTCGTTAATATGTATACTGTTAAAAGTAACATTCAGGATATCTCTAAGGATTGTAGAAGTTCTGTTCATCTCACCAATGAACAATTTTGGAGCTTTTACCTCCTTTTTAATCGTTGTGAATGCCTCTTCCCATCTGTGTACAAGTTCCCTTAGTTCTGCATCGAGCACTGCAACTTTTTTACCCTCTGCAACAGTACGGACAATAACACCATAATTCCTGGGCTTAATACTTTGCACAAGAGCTTTAAGACGACTTTTTTCCTCGGAACTTTCAATTTTTGAGGAGATAGAAACCTTATCAGCATAAGGCATAAGTACAAGGTTCCGACCCGCAATTGAAATTTCGGATGAAAGCCTTGGTCCCTTCGTTGAAATTGGTTCTTTTGTTATCTGAACTATGACAGTCTGACCAACAGTTAAAACGTCTGTTATCTTCCCGTCCTTATCAATATCTGGTTCAGGCTTAAACTTATGCAGCGGAGGTACTTTCCCCAGCTTCTGAATAGCTGTTGTATAATATTTATGCTGAGTTCTGCATTGAGCCCCCAGATCGAGATAATGCAGGAAAGCATCGCGTTCGTAACCTACATTAATAAATGCAGCATTCAGTCCGGGCATTATCTTCTTAACTTTTCCAAGATAAATATCCCCAACTGAAAACCTAATATTTCGCTTTTCCTTGTTTAACTCAATTAACTGTTTGTCTTCCAACAACGCTAAAGAAACCTCGGAATCACCAACATCAATGATTAAATCCTTGTTTACCACTTCACTATATCAATCTGAGTTAATATGTCATCAGCAACATCCTACGTATTGATACAATAAACCTAAAGACCAATATATCTTTAGGTTTACTATATTCGTTTAATGACCAAGTGCTGATCTTCTACTTCTTCTTATGTCTGTTCTTCCGCAAACGTTTTTTACGTTTGTGAGTGGCCATTTTATGTCTTTTTCTTTTTTTACCGCTTGGCATGGAGGATTACTTCTTAACGTGTGATTTAACTTTGGTTATGAAAGATTTTGCCGGCTTGAAAGCTGGAATGTTATGGGCAGGAATAATAATTGTAGTATTCTTGGAAATATTCCTTGCAGTTTTTTTGGCTCTCTTCTTTACGATGAAGCTTCCAAATCCCCTGAGATATACGTTACTACCCTTTACCATGGAATCTTTAACAGTTTCCATTAAAGCTTCAACAGTTTTCTGTACTGTTACCTTTTCAATACCAGTGTTCTTGGCAATTTCATTAACGATGTCTGCTTTAGTCATTTTTTGAGAAGTTTAAAATTCAACAAATTATTTTGAGTATGCATTTTTTCAACTGTGCAAATATAAAAATATTATTTGTTTAAATTGGAACACTTACATAATAATTTTTTAAATTAATTAATATTAATGCCTTAATTCCAATGAAATAGATGAATGACTGGCAAATCCGGATAATAAATTTGACTTAAATGATGTAGGAAGTAAAGAGTCGGAAGTCGGAAGTCCGAAGTCCGAAGAAATTTTTATTACCGCTTCTTATTTCCGACTTCATTCTTCTGTCTCCCGTCTTCAAAAACCCACCCCTGGCCCCTCCAAAGAGGGGAACTTTACGACCTGTCTTCCGACTTCCGACTCTTGTCTTCCGTCTTCCGACTTTTAATATCTCATTACTGTAATACATATTAATAATAAATTACATACAAAATTGACAGACTGTATTTTAGTTATAAAATCAATTTTAAGATAGTTTCCTGAGGTTTTTTGCTTATCTTTACATTCCGAAATTAGTATTATTAATTAACATATAACTACATGTCAATCAATAAAGTTATACTTGTAGGTAATGTCGGAAAAGACCCGGCAATACGTTATTTTGACAAGGGGGTTGCCAAAGTAACTTTTCCTCTTGCTACCAGCGAAACCTATACTAATCAGCAGGGAGAAACAATAACTTCAACAGAATGGCATAATATAGTTTTATGGCGTGCTTTGGCCGAAGTTGCTGAAAAAACTGTCAAAAAAGGAGCCCAGGTATATATTGTAGGTAAAATTAAAACCAGATCATATGTCGATAAGGACGGTGTAAATAAGTATATAACTGAAATTCTGGCAGATACTTTCCTACTTCTGGAGAAAAAACAGGGTCAGGTAACCACTGCTTCACATTCAGAAACGGTTAGAAATGATGTGCAAAGTAAGGAATCACCAGTATCTGAAGTAAATGAGCCAACTACTCCGTATCAATCAACCAATGAAAATAACAACAAATTATTGGCTGATAAAGGGAGTTCAGGAAGTGATGATTTTGGAATGGAGAGTGGCCAGAGCAATAGTCAGAATGAAGACGATCTGCCTTTTTAGCTGAGATTATTAAAAGGAATTCTATTGGAACCTGAATATACGCTTTCATTTATATTTCCACTTTCAGGAATTACTTTCAATCCTCCTGATCTTAAAATATTTATAGGGTTACTGAGTCTCATTATTCTCCTTTTTGGATCAGCGTTGATGTCTGCAGCTGAAGTTGCTTTTTTTTCATTCAGACCTGAAGACGTTGAAAAGTTTAAGACAACGAAGAACAAACAGTCAAAAATTGCCCTCAAGCTGTATAATAAACCGGAAAAACTTCTTAGTACTGTTCTTGTTGCCAATAATACAATTAATATAGCAATTGTTCTTTTGGCTGCATATCTCAGTTCCAGATTGTTTGATTTCAGCTCGGAACCGGTTATTGGTTTTATAATAAATGCTTGTGTCATAACTTTTTTACTGCTTTTTTTTGGTGAAGTAATGCCAAAGGTTTATGCGTCCAGAAACCACCTTGCCGTAGCTATGTTTTTGGCATACCCGCTGACTGTACTTGAAAAGATTTTTCAACCGGTTACTTCATTATTAATTCTCTCTTCATCATTTGTAAAAAAAAGAGCAGGGACAAGACGTTCAAATATCAGCATGGGAGACCTATCCGATGCCCTTGACCTTACTTCAGATAATTTTGATGAGGATGAAAAAATTCTTAAGGGGATTGTAAATTTCGGGAATATAAACGTCAGTGCTATAATGTGTCCCAGAATAGACGTAACTGCAATAGATATAAAATCAGGTTTCGATTCGATAGTACCTGTAATAATCAGTTCCGGTTTTTCAAGAATACCAGTTTATTCCGGTTCATTCGATACAGTGAAGGGCATCCTGTATGCGAAAGATGTTTTACCCTATACCAATAACCCGGGCAGTTTTAAATGGCAGGCACTGCTTCGTCCACCTTATTTCGTTCCTGAAACAAAAAAAATAAATGACCTTCTAAAAGAATTTCAAATCAGAAAAATACATATGGCGGTGGTTATAGATGAATACGGAGGAACTTCCGGAATAGTTTCTCTTGAAGATATACTTGAAGAAATAGTTGGTGAAATAACTGACGAGAGTGATGAGGATCAGTTCCAGTTTCGTAAGCTTGATGAAAAGACTTATATTTTTGAAGGAAAAATATTGCTGAATGACTTTTGTAAAATTATCGAACTTGAAGAAGATCTCTTTGAAGATGTTAAGGGAGAATCGGAGACGCTTGCCGGGTTGATCCTTGAACTTACAGGAGAAATTCCGCAAAAAGACAAGGTAATAAACTACAGAAATTTTGTCTTCAAGATCGAATCGGCCGATAGAAGAAGAATTAAAGAGGTCCGTGTCGAAATAAATAAAGATAATGTGGATGTTGCGAAAAAGTAGTCTTTGTACACTTATTCTATTTCTGGGTACTTTTTATAGTTGCAGGGAAGTTGCTGTTCCCAAACCAAAAGGTCATTTCCGGATCGATCTTCCTAAAAAAGAATATCTCCTTTATGACTATAAGCAAATAAAGAACGATGGCATGCCATTTTCTTTTGAATATCCTGTATACGGACAACTTTCATTTAAAGTTGAAAACAGGACTCAACCAGGATGGTTTAATATTGAATTCCCTCAATACCGGGCGAAAATATATCTTACATATAAGGACGTTAATAATGATTTTGAAGACCTTATGGACCAAACATACACAATGAACGTAAAAAACCACATTACAAAAGCTGACGCAATTAATGAGCAGGCTTTCAATAATAAGGAAAATAAAGTTTACGGAATTTTGTACGATCTTAAAGGCAATACTGCTTCTGCCGTCCAATTTTATGTTACTGACAGTGTCAGGAATTATCTGAGAGGATCTCTCTATTTTTCTACCGAGCCGGATGCAGATTCATTGGCGCCTGTAATAGAATTTTTCAGAGAGGATATCATTCATCTCATAGAAACTCTGAAGTGGAAAGAATAAAACTTATTAATTATCAATGGGTTGCATTACAAAACATTATCTAAATGAGTTCTCCATCCTGGGGGTGTGGAAAATAGAAGAGGATCTGGAAACTCTATTAAGTCTTGTTGCTCTCGATATTGAAGAGAAAAAAAAGTATAAAGGGTTCAGGAGCAACTCCCGGAAACTTGAATTTTTAAGCGTAAGGGCTTTGCTGGCAGAACTAATAGGGAAAGAAACCAGTATCGTTTATAATAAAAACAATAAACCATTTCTTAAAGATGGGTCAAGGTTTATCAGTATCTCACACTCACACAAACTAACTGCTATACTATTAAGCACTAATGAAAAGGTAGGAATAGATCTTGAATACATGCGCTCAAATATTTCAACTTTAGCATTCAAATTTCTTAACCGCAGAGAAAAGATTACAAAGGAGAACAATAATCGAAGATATCATCTCTACCTTCACTGGTGTGCAAAAGAGGCGCTTTATAAAATTTGTGATAAAGAGGGAATAAATTTCAGAGACAACATTACAATTGAACCTTTTCAGCTTAACGAATCAGGGGAAATTAAAGGACAGGTTCATACCAATAAAATTAATGAATCGTTTGATCTGTTTTATTCTAAGTATGATAATTATGCGATAGTATGGACAAAAAAGAATTATGAAAGCATCTGATTTCCCCGGACAAAAGAGTATTGCTCTGCTTCTTGATCCCGACAAGACCAAAGGAGATTCACTTAAGAGCATTCTTAAAATTGCTGAAGAATGCCAGACTGACTTTATCTTGGCAGGAGGAAGCCTTACTTTTAACAAAATTGATAATCTGATCGATTCTGTAAAGCAACTTTCCTCAATACCTGTAATTCTTTTCCCGGGAAACCTTCTTCAACTTACACTAAAAGCAGATGCTATCTTGCTTTTATCACTGATTTCAGGACGAAATCCTGAATTACTGATTGGTAATCATGTTATTGCTGCCCCTCATTTAAAGGATGTTAAGGAAAAACTTATCTCTGTGGGATATATTCTGATAAACTGCGGTAAAAAAACATCGGTCGAATATATAAGCCAGACTGAAGCTATACCTTCCGATAAACCTGATATTGCTGTTGCTACAGCTCTTGCCGGGGAAATGCTGGGTCTTCAGATGATTTATCTCGAGGCTGGTAGTGGCGCCACAAATCCTGTTCCGGTAAATATCGTTAACTCAGTACGGGAAAATATTTCTATCCCTTTAGCTGTAGGCGGGGGAATTAAAAACAAAAATGAGGTAATGGAATTCTTCATGGCCGGCGCCAACCTTATCATTCTCGGTAATGGTGTTGAAAATAATCCAGACTTATTAACCGATGCCTGCAGGATAAGGGACGGATTCAGACTGAAGGGGGTTTAAAACTCAGACATACAACGAATTAGCCCCCTTTCAGGAGGGTTGGGGGGGGGGGTTAAAATTACCGGTATAACTCAAACATAGGCTCTCCGGTACATGCATTTGGGTAAGGTACTTTACAAAGCGACGAAAGTGTTGCTGCAATATCTGTCATATTCACTTTTCTTGTAACTGTTGCCCTGTTCACTGTCCATCCATACCAAATTAACGGAACATGAGAATCATACTCATAAGGGGAGTTATGATTTGTAACATATTCTTCTTCCTTTTCAACCCATCCCGGGTTAAGCGTTACAATGACATCGCCTGATCTCTGTGGGTTAAAATTATTTATGATCTTTTTAAGATTCCCATTACCGAAATCGTTTGCTTCAAAAGCTGAATAGGGATATGCAGCTGCTACACCTGTAAACTGTACAAGAAAACGTGCAACTTTCTTCTGCACTTCATCAAGCGAAAGTCTTGCATCTTCGATTAGTGTTCTGTTTAGAAAAATCTGCCTTTCCGAATACCCTTTTATCCAGTCACCCTCACCATAAACCGCATTCAGATAACTTCGCAACAACTGCAAAGCCTGGTTCTGCTTAAAGTACCCTGCAGGAATCCGGTTGTTTTCAAGAACTGACGGAATCTCTGAAATGCCATGAGCAGCGGTAAAGTAGATAAGAATATTCTTCTTGCCAATACTGTCATTTAAATATGTCAGAAGGTTTTTAATCTCGTCATCGAGACGGAATATTGCATCTCCCATTTCAACAGAAGAGGGGCCAAATCTATGACCAATATTATCTGTAGCTGAATAACAAATTGAAAGATAGTCGGTAATATCATCTTTCCCAAGTCCCTCTTTTTCGATTAGCCTGAGCGCAAAATTTGTTGTTAACGAATTACCAAACGGGGTCTCCCTGAGTAAAGAATAATCATTTCTGGCATTAAAAATCCCTTTAGACCTCATCTTCTTAAGATCATATGGAAAATAATTCACTTTGTTAAAACCTCCTTCGAAACTATTTGAATCGGCAAGACAATCCGTATAATATGTTTCTGGTCTGAGCAGACTCCATGAACTATTCAGGTATGAGTCTGCAAACTTCATCGCATTAAAATCGTTAACCCATACGGGAAGAGAATCTAAGTAGTATGTACTCGACATCCAGGTACCGGTAGTATTATCAAACCAGTATGCACCATTTGCTGCATGCCCGGCAGAGAATATGGCTGAACTCTCTTTCAATCCTATTCCAAAAACTTTAGCCTTCTTGTTTGATGCCATCTCAAGTTCGTCCGAGAAGGTTGAAGCCTGAAGGTTTACGGGTGAGTGCATGCCTGATTCGAAACTTCCTCCTACCGGGTTTACCAATGCATCGCCTGTACAATAAATCAGTTCGTTTTTCAGAGGCAGATACCAGCTGTCGGAAGTAATCCCATGAGACGAAGGTTCTGTTCCTGTTGAGATCGTCGCATGTCCCGGAGCAGATTGGGTAAGCATATATTCGAAAGATGCACTCTTAAAATAGGTTCCCTCATTTATAAGTCTTTTTATACCATTCTCCCCAAGTCTGTCTCTGAACTTCTCAAGCTGATCGAACTTCAGTTGCTCCACCACAATGCCGATTACAAGACGCGGTTTGTCAGGTGGCAGATATGCTGCCTGACCTGGTAATTTTAACATAACAGAAACCAGCATAATGATTGCTGCAGATATCTTCTTCGTTACCTCTGTACTCTTCATATTTATCGAACCCTGATTTACTGAATTATGTATACAAATGATTCCCTTAAAAGTAAGGTGCAAAAATACTTGTTTTAATTACAGATACAAATGACGTAGCACTATTTAACAACAATAAACCTTGCCTTAAAGAGACTTTTTGAGGTAGTACTTGTAAAGACAACTGTATATAATCCACCGGACAACTTTTTTACATCAATAATAACAGGGACCTTTGTAAAAGCCTGAGTATTATAATCCGATATTACCATTCCAGCCTGGTTGATTATTCTGATATTTACTGTTCCGGCAATCCCTCCCGGAAGAACTGCCTTAATCTCAGTTGTTGCCGGATTCGGATACAGAATAGGCGTTTCCGGATTTGTAGTATCAACACGATTGATAATTGGCACCAGGTTTACAACCAGATTAGTCTTTTGTTCTGGTGAAACCATGATATTACTGATAGTCATGGGTTGGTAACCAGGGGCAGAAAATGTCAGATTCCACAAGCCAGGGGCCAGAAGTCTGACAAAACTTCCTGTAATTATATCTGAATAGACCTGTGAGCTGTCTATGTCGTGGCCTGAGATAAATACTCTTGCAGATACCGGTGCAGATGAAATGGAATTTAATACAATACCATGAACTCCATATAACGCATTCTCAAGGTAGCCTACCAAAGAGTGCCAGTTATTCTGCCATAGAAGAGTTAATTGTGGAGCAGGAGTAATATACTGGTCATCCAGTTCAATGGTGACTTCGCGCCCCTGCAACTCAGATGTTACAAAATCCTGTCTTCCTCCATAAACTATGTACCAGACAGCACCACGGGTAATGCCATTATTCAAAAAATTCATATAAGCCGAACCAGCATAATAATGTACAGTATCGGCATATGCCCTACTGATATTATAAAACCAGATATCATCTGCATGAAGTTTTGATAACCATCTGTCCCATGGATAATTAACAACCTCTGCACCGGAATGGAAATTAGCAGAAATGACAAACTTATGGTTCCTCATAAATTTTATCATATCCCTTGTTTCTTTTTGCTGAACCTCAAGAGGTTGAAAAGGATCAGGGAAATTCCGGTTGAGATCAACTCCGTTTGCATTATATCTTATTGACGATGTGGATATTACATTACCAACCCTATATGTTCCGTCAGGATTTGCAAGCGGATTTATCCAGATTTCCAGATTATCAACAAGATTTTTAACCCTTGCATTAAGATTGTAATTTTTAAGCAGATAATCCGCGAGCCGGAGCATCAAAATATATCCGCCTGTTTCATCGCCATGTATTGTAGATGAGTAGAAGACTTCAGGTTCGTCTTCGTCTGTGCCGGCATTGTCGGATATTTTAAGAGCAAGGATAAGCCTGCCATTCACACTTGTACCAATTGTATCGAGATGACACAACGTAGGGTAAAGAGTACTGAAACTCTGCATAATGGAATCGTACTGGGAGTAGGTAGGATATTTGTCCCATTCCATAGCTTGATTTAAATTTTCAGCCGTTATAAGACCCTTATTGTCAGCTTTTTTAATTATCTTATAATCAAGCTTTTGAAGTATAAACCATTCAACTGTACCTGGCGACAGGCTAATATGAATTAGTTTATCTTTGACTGATAAAATTGAAATATTACGGGTAAGAAAATCAACAGACTTGTTGTCAGAATATGGAATCGTTACTTCTGCCTGCCCATGCTGACTTACAATTTCTCTTAGCCTGTCATCATTGCTTATGTTCTGAGAGTAGCACCTTAGAGCAAAAAATTCAAGAACTATAAATAATATCAGGTAACGTCCTGTCATAAAGACTTTATACGTTAAACCTTATATGCATGATGTCGCCATCCTCAACTACATAATTTTTTCCTTCAACATAGAATTTCCCTGCTTCTTTACACGCATGCTCAGAACCAAGTGCTACAAAATCTTCATATTTCATCACTTCTGCTCTAATGAACCCTCTTTCAAGATCACTATGAATTACCCCGGCGGCCTTAGGTGCTGTCATTCCCTTTTTGATGGTCCAGGCTCTTATCTCCATTGGTCCGACAGTAAAAAAGGTCTGCAGGTTCAGCATTTTATAAGCAGATCTTACCAGTATATCTACTCCCGGCTCAGTTAAGCCTGCATCTTTAAGAAATGCCAGACGATCTTCTTTGTTTTCAAGCTCAGCGATTTCGGCTTCAATAGCTCCTGCAATAAGTATTATCTCAGCATCTTTCCCCTTTAGAAATTCTTTTACCCTCTCAACATGTATATTTCCTGACAGCGCTGATTTTTCATCTACATTGCACACATAGATTACAGGCTTCATGGTCAGAAGAAAAAGGTCGTCGAGATGTTTTTTATCTTCATCACGAATCTCAAGCGTTCGTGCATTATTAAAGTTTTCAAAATGATCTTTATACTGCGAAAGAACCTCTAATCCCTGTTTGGCATCTTTATCTCCAACTTTTGCAGCTCTTTCAAGCCTTTGTATTTTCTTTTCAACCGATTCAAGGTCTTTCACCTGTAATTCCAGGTCGATAGTCTCTAAATCGCGAACAGGATCTACTGAACCTTCAATATGAGGAAGTAATTCATCATCAAAGCATCTGAGAACATGAATCAGAGCATCTGTGTTTCTGATATCGCCAAGGAATTTGTTGCCAACACCTTCACCTTTGTTTGAGCCTTTAGCTAATCCTGGTATATCAACAATCTCTACTGTTACATGTACAATCCTGTCAGTAACCTGATGTTTTTCAAGCTCGTATAGCCTTGGGTCAGGAACCTGTACAATTCCCATATTTGATTTTGTTGCACTATAGGCAAAAGCATTTGTCTCCCCCTTAGTATTTGAGATACAATTAAATATAGTTGTCTTACCAACATTAGTTATTCCTATAATTCCGCATTGAAGAGCCATCGGGTATCAGTTTATTTCGTTTCGTGCAAATTTATCATAAATATGGGGATTATTCAATAGTAGAGTGCCTAGAGTGCCTAAAGTACTTAAAGTACTTAAAGTACTTAAAGTTCTCCTTATCATATTGAAGATCTTTTCTTTTACTTTAGGCACTCTAGGCACTTTAGGCACTCTAAGTACTTTTCTTCTTATCTTTAAACCTTTAATCGATTTTTACATCTAAGAGCAAATATCAACTGCAATTGAGTATCATTAAGCCCGACGATAACATTACTGAAGTACTTAAGGTCGATCTGAATAAGGGATTCCGGCTTGTAGTTGAAAAATACGGTCAAAGGCTTTATTGGCATATAAGGAGGCTGGTAATTCTGCACGAAGATGCCGATGATGCCCTTCAGAACACCTTTATCAATGCGTGGAAAAGCATGGGAGATTTCAGAAATGAAAGCTCGCTTTATACATGGCTTTATACAATTGCCACCAACGAAGCGCTTACATTAATAAATAAAAGAAAAAGAAATGCGGCTATATCAATCGACGATCTTGGAAGCTATTTCGCAAACTCAAAGGAAGGCAGTACATATTTCGATGGTGATGAAGCACAGGTTAAACTGCAAAATGCAATCATGCAGCTTCCTGACAAACAGCGCATTGTATTTAATCTTAAGTATTTTGATGAAATGACATACAAAGAAATGAGTAAGATAACCATGACTTCTGAAGGAGCTCTTAAAGCATCCTATCATCATGCAGTAAAAAAAATTGAAAAAATATTGGGCGAAGATTAAACCTTTCCAGTTCCAAACTATCTAAATTAATAATGAAGAAATTAAGCGAAACAGCAAATAAAAATCCTTTCAAAATTCCTAAAAACTACTTTGAGGATTTTGACCGGAGAATTATCAATTCTATCTCCAGTCTTCCCAACAATGTCAAAAAGATCGGATTCTATGACAGATTCAAGCCCTATCTGCTGATAGCTGCATCTGTTACAATTCTTGTCTTCCTTAGTTTTGCAGCAATAAAACTTCTTGGACCGGATAAATCAAAAATGCAGTTATCGGAGGTTCTCAATACAGAATATTCCCAATCGTATATCAATGATATTGACATTCTTACGCTCGAACAAAATGCATCATCACTGGTTCTGGCAGACGAAGGACCTGATGTAAATAATACAGATATAATTGATTATCTATTACTTGAAAACATTGAAATAAACGATATTTATGAACAATTATAAATTCCAGACCATGAAAAAAGCACTGATATTTCTCCTGATTATTTTAACGCTGCCCAATATTCGTCTTACAGCTCAGAACACCAATCTTGAAAAACTGAATGCCTATAAGGTCGGTTTTTTTACAAAGAAACTGAATCTTACTTCTGACGAAGCTGAAAAATTCTGGCCGGTATATAATGAATATCAGGCTCAAAAGAATCTAATTCAACTGGAAAAAATAAAGCTTATAAGAACCTTTAATCAGAGTGAGAGTACATTAAGCGATAATCAGGTAGCTGAAATTGGAGATAAATTAATAGCCTGTATCACTCAGGAATCTGCACTTGCAGTATCGCTCCATAAAAAATTAAAAGAGGTACTTCCTCCAGGCAAGGTAATCAGGTTTTACCAGGCTGAAAACCAGTATAAAGTTCAGCTTCTTAATGAGTTGCAAGGCACAAAACAACAACCCGGAGTAAATCAGAGACGTAACTTTTAAATTAAAAACTCATAAGCTCACCCCCTTTGTTCCCCATTTGCCTCCAGAGTATGGCTCCTCACGAAACGAGACCCCCAAGTCTGGTTCTTAAGCAGAGCCCTGTAATGAGGGGAAAATTAACTTAAAAATAGCGGGTTAAGTCTCCTCTGTTAACAGTAGGGGGTGAGTTCATGGAGTGAAGTGAAGTGAAGAAATAATCAGGTTTTAAAATTTCTTACAAAGTCTATTGACTTGGCAATTTCACTATACATTATCTTATCATCCTTTATAAAAGAAATATTTTCGCGATACGATTTAACTACTTCTTCAATATAATCCGAGGATCTGAGCGGTCTTCTGAATTCCAGTGCCTGTACTGCTGTGAACAATTCGATCGCAATAATTTTTTCAAGATTCTCCGCAACCCTTAATAATCTTGTTGCCCCATTTGCTCCCATACTTACATGGTCTTCCTGCTCATTTGATGAAGGTATTGAATCTACCGAGGAAGGGGTGCAGAGCTGTTTATTCTGACTAACAATAGATGCGGCAGTATATTGTGGTATCATAAACCCACTGTTCAATCCCGGATTGGCAACAAGAAATTCCGGAAGATCCCGCTGACCAGCTATCAATCTGTAAACCCTTCTTTCTGAAATGCTTCCTAACTCAGCAAGCGCAATGGCCAAATAATCAAAGATAAGGGCAAGTGGCTGTCCATGAAAATTTCCTCCGGATACTATAAGATCTTCATCGGGAAATATTGTCGGATTATCGGTTACAGAATTGATCTCAGTATGAATTACTGATTTTGCATGACTTATAGCATCTTTGCTCGCCCCGTGAACCTGAGGAATGCAACGGAAAGAGTAAGGGTCCTGCACATGCGCTTTTGTCCGTGAGATCAACTGGCTTCCATGGAGCATTTTTCTAAATGACTCGGCTGTACTGATCTGACCCTTATGTGGTCTGATAGTGTGAATAATACTGAAAAAAGGATCCAATCGTCCGTCATAAGCCTCGAGAGAAATGGCTGAAGTAATATCAGCAATTGCCGAAAGCCGTTCAGCCATGGTAATAATAATTACACCATAGGCAGCCATAAACTGAGTACCATTAAGAAGGGCGAGTCCTTCCTTAGACTTCAGTTCTACCGGAGACCAGCCAAATTTTTTCATAATAATTCCGGCTTCATATTTTTCGCCTTTATATCTCACTTCTCCCATACCCAGAAGCGGGAGAACCAGATGAGCCAGGGGAGCAAGATCACCTGACGCACCGAGAGATCCCTGTTCATAAACAACAGGACTTATGCCCTCGTTAAAGAAATCTATTAAACGTTGAACTGTAGCGACTTGTATTCCGGAGTTTCCCAGACTCAAACCATAAATTTTTAAAAGCAGCATGACACGCACAATTTCTTCTCTGACCTCAGTACCAGTACCACAAGCGTGCGACATAACAAGATTTTCCTGAAGCTTATTGAGTTGATCGTGACTTATCGTTTTATTATGAAGTGAGCCAAACCCGGTTGTAATACCATATATAGGTGATATATTGTTCTCAAGTTTACGGTCGAGATAATTTCTGCAATGGGTAATCAGATCTACAGATTCTTTTGATAAAGAGAGTTTTATATTATTTTCGATAATCTCATAAGCCTTTTCAACAGAGAGATCTTCAGGAGATATTTTATAAGTCATTATTAAGGAATTTAAATATTCTAAGCCAACAATCCGGTTCTTACTGTCTGTTTAAATTCAGTATTAATGAATACTTCTAGATCTGTTAAAAGTATTGTCTTTTGTTCCCCTGAAGACATATTCTTAATTGTTATGTTGCTATTCATTATCTCATCCTCCCCTGCAATAATAATATAAGGTATCTTTTTTGCATCAGCATAGGACATTTGCTTTTTAAGTTTTGCTGCATCGGGGTAATACTCGGATCGTACATTTGCCCTATGTAATTCTTCGAGAATTCCGAGCGCATATTTAGTTTCTTCGGCTCCAAAATTTAATACCAACACCTCAGTTGAGGATACTTTTAACTCATTAAAAAGATTCAGATGACTCAGAACATCATAAATTCGGTCGGCGCCAAAAGAGATACCAACGCCCGATACGCCTTCCATACCAAAAACACCAGTAAGATTATCGTAACGTCCACCACCACAAATACTTCCAAAACTAACATCTTTGGATTTAACTTCGATTATAGCTCCGGTATAATAATTTAATCCGCGTGCCAGGGTAAGATCGAGTTCGGTGTCGCATGATAATGTACTTCTATCAATTAAAGAGAACAGTCTCCTCATTTCAGATATACCTTTCATACCTGAATCAGACTGCGAAAGCAGATTCTCAAGCTTCGCCAGTTTTGTTTCAGTATTTCCGCTGAGTTTAAGGACAGGTTGTAGTTTGAATATTGCTTCTGCAGATAACCCCTTTACACCCAACTCAGCATTAACAGCCTCTATACCAATCTTATCCAGCTTGTCAATAGCAACAGTGATATCGGTAATTCTATCTGATTCACCAATATAATCTGCAATTCCGGAAAGAATCTTTCTGTTGTTGATTTTGGTAACAATTGAAATTTTAAATCTGGCAAAAATATCATCGACGATTTTAATGAGTTCATACTCATTTAATAATGAGTCGCTTCCGATTACGTCTACATCGCATTGGAAGAACTCACGGTATCTACCCTTCTGTGGTCTGTCGGCTCTCCATACAGGTTGAATCTGGTACCTTTTAAAGGGGAACACAATCTCATCGCGATGCTGTACCACATATCTGGCGAATGGTACGGTAAGATCGTATCTCAATCCCTTTTCACAAATCTTTGATGAGAGCTTCCCTGGTTCGTGTTTAAGAATTTCTTCATCACTTACAGATGACAGGAAATCACCGGAGTTAAGAATCTTGAACAAAAGCTTATCTCCCTCTTCACCATATTTGCCAAGCAAAGTTGAAAGATTTTCCATTGCCGGAGTCTCAATTGGCTGATATCCATATAATTTGAATACCTGTTTAATAGTTTCAAAAATATATTCACGTTTCAGCATCTCTTCTGTTGAGAAATCGCGGGTTCCTTTCGGTATGGATGGCTTTGAAGACATAGTCGGATATTAGAAGACTAAAGATAAAAGTAAAAAGACAAAAGTAT
>Ga0209745_1000166_pt1 | contig 37175 bp, 28 predicted proteins | sample BarGraNGADG00312_FD_184495 | JGI IMG/M metagenome (GOLD analysis project Ga0209745, IMG submission 184495) | Arctic peat soil microbial communities from Barrow, Alaska - Barrow Graham LP Ref core NGADG0004-312 (SPAdes) (version 2) | ecosystem: Environmental > Terrestrial > Soil > Wetlands > Peat... | reverse complement strand
TCATCGGCGTCACCCTGGAGGGGGACAAGCCGGTCGCGACCCGCCAGTATTACGGCGGCAAGATCAACGGGACCATCACCTTCAAGGACTCCGACACCTACCTGCTGGGCATCCGCGAAGGCGCGGTCCCCGCCGGCGAGGGCGGCAAGTCCGGCGAGGTCACCAAGGTAGACAACCCCGTGACCGCGGAGATCACCGTCCGCAAGTTCCTCGAGTACGTCGAGGCGGCCATCGGCGAGGTGGACATCACCCAGTCGACGATGCTGGTCTCGGTGGGCAGGGGGATTCGCGAAGACAAGAACATGCCGATGATGGAGGAGCTGGCCGGGCTACTCGGGGCCGACGTCTCCGGGAGCCGCGCCGTGGTGGACGCGGGGTGGCTGCCGGCAGACCGGCAGGTCGGGATATCGGGCAAGAGCGTCAAGCCCAAGCTGTACCTGGCCGTCGGGATAAGCGGCGCCTTCCAGCACGTGACCGGCATGAAGGGCGCGGACCTCGTGGTCGCGATCAACAAGGACCCCGACGCCCCCATTTTCCAGTATGCCGACTACGGCATAGTCGACGACCTGTTGAAGGTGGTGCCAGCCATGATCGACAAGCTGAAGGAGATGAAGGGCTAGGCGCCCGAGGAGGACCCGTTTGAGATGAATGGTTACAGACCGAAGATAGGCGTGTACGTCTGCCACTGCGGCATAAACATCGGTTCCGTGGTCAACGTGCCCGAGGTCATCGAGCATGTCTCCAAGCTGCCGGGGGTCGCGGTCGCGCGGGAGTACACCTATATGTGCTCGGACCCGGGGCAGAACCTCGTCAAGGAGGACATCGCCAACGAGAACCTCAACCGCGTTATCGTGGCTTCATGCTCGCCCCGCATGCACGAGCCTACTTTTAGAAAGACGCTCAAGGAGGCCGGGCTGAACCCGTACTACCTCGAGATGGCGAACATCCGCGAGCAGTGCTCGTGGGTTCACGAGGACAAGGAAGAGGCGACCGAAAAGGCCAAGAAGCTGGTCGAGGCCGCGGTGGCCAAGGCCCTCCTCCTCGAGGCTCTCGAGGAGAAAGAGGTCGACGTCATCCCGGCCTGCCTGGTGATAGGCGCCGGGATCGCCGGCATCCAGGCATCGCTCGACATCGCCGACGCGGGATTCAAGGTTTACCTGGTCGAGAAGAGCCCGTCGGTGGGAGGTCACATGTCGCAGCTCGACAAGACCTTCCCCACCCTGGACTGCTCGGCCTGCATCCTGACACCCAAGATGGTCGACGTCGCCAACCACCCCAACATCGAGCTGATGACCTACTCGCAGGTCGTGGGGATCGAGGGCTACGTCGGCAACTTCAAGGCTAAGATCCGCAAGAAGGCGCGCTTCGTCGATGTCGACAAGTGCACCGGCTGCGGCGTGTGCGCCGAGAACTGCCGGCTCGCGGGGCGGATCCCTTCCGAGTTCGACGAGGCGGTCGGGAACCGCGGCGCCATCTACCTGCCGTTCCCGCAGGCGGTGCCGGCCAAGTACACCATAGACCCCGAGCGATGCCTGCAGCTCTCCAAGGGCAAGTGCGGAAAGGAAGGGCCGGCGTGCGCGGCGGCCTGCACCGCCGGCGCTGTCAACTTCGAGCAGGAAGACGAGATAGTCGACGTCGAGATCGGCACGGTCATAGTCGCCACCGGCTTCGACGTGTTCGACGCGGCCCGCAAGCCCGAGTACGGCTACCTCGACTGCGAGAGCGTGATCACCGGCCTCGAGTTCGAGAGGCTGGTATCGTCGTCCGGCCCGACCGGCGGCAAGCCGATCATCGGCCGCGACAAGAAGGGCGAGGGCGGCTACCTGCCCAGCAAGGTGGCATTCATCCACTGCGTGGGCTCGCGCGACGAGTCCGTGGGCAACGAGTACTGCTCGCGCGTATGCTGCATGTACCTTGCCAAGCAGGCCCACCTCATAAGGGACAAGCTGCCCGAAGCCGATATCACGGTCTACTACATGGACATGCGGGCTTTCGGCAAAGGGTTCGAGGAGTTCTACGACAGGGTCCGCCGCGAGGGAGTGCGCTACATCCGCGGCAACCCGTCCGAGATATTCCGCAAGAGCGCCGACGAGCCGACGGTCATCGTCAAGGTGGAGGACACCCTGACAGGGACTGCCCTCGAGGCCGAGCACGACCTGGTGGTGCTGGGGGTGGGGCTCGAGCCCCGCAAGGACATACGCGAGATAATCGACCTGTTCAAGCTCTCCCAGTCGACCGACGGCTTCTTCCTCGAGGCCCATCCCAAGCTGCGGCCAGTCGACACCGCCTCCGACGGCGTGTTCCTGGCCGGCTGCTGCCAGGGCCCCAAGGACATCCCCGACACCGTGGCCCAGGCCAAGGGCGCCGCTTCGAGCGCGCTCATCCTGATGGCCTACGGCAAGGTGAAGGTAGAGGCCCAGGTGTCTGTCGTGACCGCCGACCAGTGCAGGGGCTGCGGCTTCTGCGTCGAGGTTTGCCCGTTCGGCGCTATCGAGCTCGTGGAAGAGAACCGCATGGGCAACATCGTGCAGGTCGCCCTGGTCAACGAGGCCCTCTGCAAGGGCTGCGGGAGCTGCGCGGCGGCCTGTCTGTCGGGCGCCATACAGCCCAAGTCCTTCAAGGATGAACAGATACTGCCGCAGATAGCCGTGCTAGGAGTGAAGTGATGAGCGAAGAATTCGAGCCCAACATAGTCGCGTTTCTCTGCAACTGGTGCTCGTACGCGGGGGCGGACCTCGCGGGGACGTCGCGGACGCATTACCTCCCGAACGTGAAGATCATCAGGGTGATGTGCTCCGGGCGCGTGAACCCGCTGTTCCTGGTCAACGCCCTCCAGCAGGGGGCTGACGGCGTGCTCATCTCCGGTTGCCACCCGGGAGACTGCCACTACCTCGAGGGCAACTACTACGCCCGACGCCGCTTCATGCTGATGCACAAGTTGCTGGAGCACGTGGGAGTCGACCCGGGCCGCGTGAACATGAGCTGGGTCTCCGCCTCCGAAGGCGCCAAGTTCGCGGACGTCGTCCAGGAGTCGGTTGACAAGGCCAAGGCGGCCGGTCCGATGGACCAGTTCAGACGGAGGCAGATAAATTGGTAGATGTTAACGAACTACAGGAGAAAGCCAGAGAGGTCCTCGCCGGCGACGACGTGAGGCGCCTCATCGGCTGGAAGAGGGGGACCTACGGCTACGAGGCCGCTCCCACCGTTCTCAAGGACGTGTCAGAGGTCGACCAGCTCATATTCGACGCGACCTGCGTACAGAACCCGGCCTCCTTCATAACGCTGGAGGAGAAAAGGCCGGTCCCGCGCGGCCAGGAGCCCGACACCCGCAAGATAGCGGTCATGGTCAAGGGCTGCGACTCGCGCGCGGTCGTTCAGCAACTGGTCGAGAAGGCCTACGACAGGGACGACGTCATCGTGCTGGGTATCCCCTGCCGCGGTGTCATCGACCGGCGCAAGGCGGAGAAGCTCTTCGGCGAGAGCACCGAGCCGGTTGTCGCCAGCACGAACGGCGACAAGGTGACCGTCGAGGTCGGCGGCGAGAAGAAGGAGGCCGACCGCAAGGACATCCTGATGGACAAGTGCATGCGCTGCCGCTACCCCAACCCGCTGGTGAGCGATTTTCTGCTCGGCGAAGAGGTCGAGAAGTGGGCGGACGACGAGTTCGGCGACGTGGACGAGTTCGAGAAGATGATCCCCGAGGACAAGTGGAAGTTCTGGGACGAGCAGTTCTCCAAGTGCATACGCTGCTATTCGTGCCGCAACGTGTGCCCCATGTGCTACTGCGTCGAGTGCGTGGTGACCAAGACCAGGCCCCAGTGGACGCGACGGTCGACCGACATCAGCGAGAACACCGTGTACCACATCCAGAGGGCGTGGCACCTCGCGGGCCGCTGTATCGAGTGCATGGAGTGCCAGCGGGTCTGCCCGGTGGACATCCCCATCATGACGCTGAACCGCAAGCTGACTCGAGACGTGAAAGAGATGTTCGACTTCGAGCCGGGCGTGGACGTCGAGTCCGAGCCCCTGCTCGCCTGCTACAGGCCGAACGACCCCGAAGAATACATCATGTAGGTGGGTGAGAGATGGCAGATTACAAGTTCGCAAAAGACAAGCTGGCGGGTGTCCTGGCCGGCCTCAAAGAGTACAAGGTTTTCGCCCCCACCGTGACCGGCGACGTCGTCCGCTTCAAGGAAGTCGACGACCCGGCCGCCGTCACGCTGGACTACGAGAACTCGAACGTCCCCCCCAAGGAACTGATGTTCCCCGAGACGGAGACGCTGTTCAAGTTCCGGTTGGGGCAGGCGGATATCGAGCCCGAGGTCCCGGCCGAGGATGCCAGGCGGCTGGTGTTCGGCATAAGGCCCTGCGACTCGCAGGCGTACTCGATAGTGGACCGGCTCTACGAGTGGGACTTCAACGACCCTTATTTCGTGAACAGGTTGAGGAGCACCGTACTGGTGGGCCTCGCGTGCTCCGACCCGTGCGCCAACTGCTTCTGCCCCAGCCTTGGGGGCGGCCCGGCAAACGAGGAGCACCTGGACGCGATAATGTACGACCTGGGCGAGACCTACTACCTCAAGACGCTGAACGAGAAGGGCGACGAGGTGGCAAAGGCCCTCGGTGACGTCCTGGAGCCGGCGGGCGCCGACGAGGCGGCGGCGGCGGGCAAGCAGGCCGAAGAGGCTCTGGCCAGGATAAAGCGCTCCATAGATACCGAGGGCATCCCGGAACACCTCCCGGCGCTCTACGACCACCCGTTCTGGGAGCAGTTCTCGGACCGGTGCCTGGGCTGCGGGATCTGCACGTTCCTGTGCCCGACCTGCCATTGCTTCGATATCCAGGACGAGATCGAGGTGTTCGACGGCAGGCGGGCCCGCATGTGGGACACGTGCATGTTCGCCGAGTATACGCTCCACACCTCGGGCCACAACCCGCGCCCGACACGCAAGGAGCGGACCCGGAACCGCATCAGCCACAAGTACTCGTACTTTCCCGAAAAATTCGACGTGATAGCCTGCGTGGGCTGTGGGCGATGCATTAACTACTGCCCCGTGAACATCGACTTACTGGACATCCTCGAGAAGTCCAAGCAGGCTGAGTCCAAGGAGGCAGAGACGGCATGATGGTCGAAAGCAACCCCTATCTTCCTTACACGGTAAAAATCGAGGACGCCTGGTACGAGACCCCTGTAGGCGACAGGGCGGTCAAGACTTTCAAGGTGAACTTCGTCGACGAGAAGGTGTGGGACACCTGGAGCCACAGGCCGGGCAACTGCGCCATGGTCGGGCGCCTCGGCATAGGCGAGTCCATGTTCTGCATTTCGTCCTCGCCGACCGAGGAAGGCTACCTGCGCTTCTCGATCATGCAGGCGGGCAAGGTGACCAACGCCCTTCATGAGCTGGAGGCGGGCGAGCTGATGACCGTCCGCGGGCCGCTGGGCAACTCGTTCCCCATGGAGGAGTGGGAAGGGAAGAACATAGTATCCATCGGCGGCGGCATCGGTCAGGCGCCCCTGCGCCCCGTCATAAACTACGTCCGCGCCAACGCTGACAAGTACGGCAAGCTCTCGGTCCTGTACGGCGCCCGGACCTCGGACCTGCTCTGCTTCAAGACGGAGTTCGAGGAGTATCACGAGGAGACAGGCACCGAGTGCCACCTGGCGATCGACATCGAGGAGGAGGGCTGGGAGCACTTCGTGGGCTTCGTCCCCGACCTCCTCATGAAGGTCGCGCCATCGCCGGAGGACACCATCGCCGTGACCTGCGGGCCGCCTATCCTGATAAAGTTCGTCACCCAGGGTCTTGAGAAGCTGGGGTTCGGAGCGGACCAGATCTACACGACCCTCGAAGAGCGCATGAAGTGCGGCATCGGCAAGTGCGGCCGCTGCAACGTGGGGCACCTGTACGTGTGCAAGGACGGCCCGGTGTTCTCGTACGCGACGCTCAAGGAGATACCCGAAGCGTTCGCCTGAGATCCGCGACGCCGGCTTCCGACCGGCATCCAGAGATACTTCGAAGGCGGGTTGAAAAGCCCGCCTTCTGTTCTGTCCCGTCCCGCTTGGAGGCCGGCTTCAGGAAGGTTCTTCGGACGGGGGCTCGACCTCGGCGCACTTGCGGCCGCTGAAGAAAAGGATGGATTTTACTTTCTTGGTGACGATCTTGTTGATGCCGCGCGCGTTGAGCTCCGACACGAGCTGTTCCTCGGTGTATATGGGCCTCGCGAACCAGCCCAGGGCGGCGCCCAGCCGCCCTGCCAGGACGTCGGTCAGGAAGCGCTCGCCACGCACGTAGCACGAGCCCGCCAGCTTCCCTCCGGGCTTGAGGACCCGGGACAGCTCGTCCAGCGCCGCCGGCTTGTCAGGGAAAGCGTCGATGCCGTTCATCGTGAGCACGCCGGTGAACGATCCGTCCACGAACGGAAGGCGGGCCACGTCGGCCCGGACCAGCATGACGTTGCCGAAGGCCTCGGCGCGCACCTTCTCGAGCGCCGATTCCAGCATGCCGCGGTTGTAGTCGGCCGCGATGAACTCGAGGTTCGACTGCATGCAATACTCGCCGGATGTGAACACGCCGGTCCCGATGGGGATGTCGAGGAACAAACCCGGCTCGCAGTCGGAAGCAACGCTTTCGAGCAGCTCGAAGAGCAGCGGGATGAACTTGGTGGTCCCCCACATGACCTTGTAGACGAACCGGTCGAAAGCCCCGGCGCCGGTGGCTATCTTCTCGTATCGCCTGCCCGCGATCCACGAGAACGCCCGGTTGACCTTTTTCTGCTTTCCCCGGTCCGCCCCGTCGACCAGGTCGGCGATCTCACCCTTTATCCGGTAGGTGTGGAGCACCTTGCCCTGGCAGCAGTAGGAGAAGACGCGCGGCCGGTACACCATCTCGCGCCCGCAGGCAGGGCACTCCAGGAGCTGGGCGAGACGCTCATGGTTCACGGGAGTCCCCCCCGTCGCCGCCCGAGGTGGCGTTGTCGTCCCCGTCCCCATCTTCCTGCTCCGCCGGCGTGGCCGGCTCGCCCTCCCCCGCGTCGCCCTCGCCCTCGTTCTCGTCCTCGTCCGGAGCGGTGCCGCCGACGCCGGAAAGCGCCGCTGCCTCGTCCAACCGGGCCTGGATATCAGCCACCAGTTCACGAGATTTCCGGTACTGGTTCAACAGCATCACCGACCAGAAGAAAGAGACCAGGCCGAGGACGATGCCGCCGGTGTCGCGCTTCGGGCCGAAGCGCACAAGGAGGAGCACGCCTACGACGAACAGCCCGATGCCGCCGATCAGGTAGAGAGCCATGTTGAGTTTTTCTTTGCGCAGAACGTACTGCGTCGGGGCGGACTTGACCATAAGGACCTCGCACTGTGGGCCTGCATTAAATATTACCCGGCCCGAACCTCGTTGACCTTTGGGAATTGCCACCTTCGGTCGGAAGTGGAGGCTGGGTGCGGCGGCAGGCGTCGCGGCTAGTATAATTACTACTCGTACGCTTACGTGGAGGTTTGAATGTCGGTATTCGGCTTTTACATCGCGGGGTCATTCGGAAACTCGCTGGTCAACGTGTGGCACAGCATCGCGGACAACGCGCCGAAGTGGCTGGTCGCGTTGGCCATCGTGTTCGTCTCCTGGCTACTCGCGAAGCTAGTCCGCAGGATGGTGCAACGGGTGATCGGGCGCACCAGCACGCAGGGGCACGTCGATATCCTGATATCGAGAGGCGCCGCCGCGCTGGTACTCCTGGCGGGAGTACTCGTGGCGCTGACCGAGGTCGGGGTCAGCTTCGGGCACGCCCTGGCCGCGCTGGGCCTGGCGTCGGTGGGAATAGGATTCGCGCTGCAGGACATCCTGAGCAACCTGTTCGCTGGCGTAATCCTGCTGGTGCAGCACCCGTTCACCATCGGCGACCAGGTGCAACTGGGCAACCTGGAGGGGATCGTCGAGAACATCAGGGTGCGCGACACCCAGATACTGACCTACGAGGGTGAACGTGTGTTCATACCGAACAGGACGGTCTTCAGCAACCCGATAGTCAACTTCACCTCCACCCCCAACCTGAGGACGGAGGTCAGGGTGGATATCAAGTATCCGGAAGATATTGAGGCCGCGAAAGTACTGGCGGAGGAACTCCTGCTCGGATTTCATGGGGTCCTCGAGCTCCCGGCCCCCGCCGTACTCGTCGAGGCCAAGGATGACGCGATGACGGTCGTCATGAGGTTCTGGATCGATTCGGATCGCAACCGCAGGGCGAAAGTCGCCTCGGACGTGGTCGAGGCCGCAGTAAACAGGTTCAGGGCGAACGGAATCACGACACTGCAGGATATCCCGGAGAAAGGGCAGGCCGGACCGGACCCCGGCGGTGGTCGGCCCGATATTGGCGACACCCTTCCGATGGAGCCGGTGACGCCCGAGGAGCCGGCTTGAGGTTGAACCCTCTTTACAGGCTGGCATTCAATACGCGCGACGCGTACAGCCGCTACCTGTGGAACCGGAACCCGCCGGCAGTAGGAGCAGTCCACCGGGACGTCCCTTACGTGGAAGGGGGTCGCAGGAAGCAGACGCTGGACGTTATCGTGCCCGCCGGCGAGCCTCCTTACCCCGTCATCGTTTACATCCACGGGGGCGGCTGGCATTTCGGGGACAAGAAGAGCCCCGAGAGGATCTGCAAGTGCTTTGCCCACCAGGACTACATCGTGTTCAACATAAACCACAGGCTGGCTCCGCGGCATGACGTGCGCGAACAGCCAGGCGACGTGGGCAGGGCGGTGCTCTGGGCCAGGAAAAACGCGGGGCGCTATGGCGGCGACGCGGGCAGGCTCTTTCTGGCAGGTGAGTCTTCGGGCGCCCATCTGGCCAGCCTCTACGCGGCGGCCGCAACGGACCGGCAACTGGCGCAAGCGTTGTCCATCGAAGAGCCCGTGCCCGCAGCCTGTATACGGGGTCTACTCCTCTTCTACGGAGTCTACGACCTCGAGAGCGCGCTCGTGTCCAGTTCGAAAACCACCAGGGCGGCGACCCGGGGCTTCCTCGGTGGGGTCGGTGGAGCGGCTGGAGGGCTCGCGAGGCTGGCCAGCCCGCTGCGGCATGTCAGCGCCGGTTACCCGCCGGTGTTCCTGTGCTCCGGCGACGTTGACGAGATCCACGGACAGTCGGTTCGCTTCGACAAGGCGCTCGCGGACGCGGGCGTCGCGAAGGTCTCGGTCTTCTTCAGGCATGACGCCGGGGAGATTGCGCCGCACGCCTTTCTCGGTGCCTATACGATGGAAACCTCGCGCACGGCCATGCGCGAAGCACTCGCCTTTCTGGACAAGGTAACCGCCGCCTAGTCATTCCGCATCGGGGTCAGATCCCGGTGTCGCACGGTGTCACATCGGCGTGACCGTCTAGACCTCGAACTCGCTCAAGTAGACCTCGCGGTTCTCATGCGCGGAGCGCATCATCCCGAGAGCGAACTTCAGCACCTCTCGTCCCGTCCGGCCGTTCAGCACCGGCTCGGTATCGTTCTGGATGGCGTCGATGAACTGGTGTGTGCAATCGATGAACGAGTCGGCCCAGTCCTGCCTCATGTCGTTGTACTCGGTCACCTTGCCGTCCTTGTAGAGGATGACCGCCGGCGCCTTGAGCATGTCAGCGGTCCACTTGGTAACCCATATGACGCCTTTCTCACCGGTCAGCTCGAGCCTCTCGTCTATCACGTAGTACTTGCTGTCGATGTGCAGCTCGTCGGAGATCGTCGCGTCGCACACACCGAAGATGTCCTTGTCGCGCGCGTACCTCCATACCACGACTGCCGGCGAGTCGACACTCACCCCGGGGATGATCTCCTTGGCCCCGATCCAGGCGAAGACCTTCTCGACCTTGCCGAGCAGGTCGATGGCTACGGACCACTTGTGGTAGCCGTCGTCGAACATGCACGGCCCTCCGCCGCACATGTCCTCGACGATGCGCCAGGCCCAGGCCTCCAGTGGAACCTCCCAACCCATGGGGGCCATGCTCGAGTTCATCTTGAAACGAAGGCCTACCGGGTCGCCTATCTCCCCCGCCTCGAACAGCTCCTTGGCCTTCAGGTAAGGTGGATAGAAGATGAAGTTCTCGAAGACCTTGAACTTCTTACCGGCGCGCTCGGACGCCCGGATCATCGAGTCCATCTCGTCGATCGAGATCGCGGGGGGCTTCTGCAGGCTGACGTGCTTGCCGGCCTCGAGCGAGTCGATGACCATCTCGTGGTGCAGGAAGTGAGGTGTCAGCACCTCGACGATGTCGACCGCCGGGTCCGCGAGCATCTCGTGGTGGTCCAGGTAGGTCCTGGCGGGGCCGTGCTTGCCGTACTGCTCGGCGCGCCTGTCGACCGTCTCCTGCTCAAGGTCGCAGAACGCGGCTACCTGCACGTCGTCCCTGTCGAGGTACCCCTGGATGTTGAGGTCGAGTATGCGCCCGCATCCTATGAAGCCTACTCCGAGCTTTGCCACGTTGGCCCTCCTCTCTCGGGGGGTGTGCCCGTCCGGCGACGGGCACCAATATGATACCAGAGGAGGTGCGCGCGGTACGGGCATCGCGAGCGAGACCGGGCACGTCACCCGCCGTATCGCTGTTATAATTACTTGCGTTGTCCGCAGGGCAAGTCCAGACCGAGTGGATGGAGACTCCATGAGATTCGATGTCGTGGTCGTTGGCGCCGGGCCGGCCGGGTCCGCGACCGCCTACAACCTCGCCACCCGCGGGGTGAACGTCGTCCTCATGGACAGGTGCACGTTCCCGCGCGACAAGGTCTGCGGCGACGGCATCGCTCCGCGGGCGGTGCGCAACCTCTACAGGATGGGCCTTCAGGAGCGCCTCGACGGCCGGTTCAACAAGTTCCACGGCTTCATTTTCGCCGGGGCGGGCAGGTCCATCGTCAAGAACCCGATCCCGCCGACGCCGCGATACCCCGACCACGGCTACATCATCAGGCGGATAGACCTGGACAAGATACTGATAGACCGCGCGCGGGAGGGCGGCGCCGAGGTATGGGAAGGCTGCAGGGTCACAGGCCCCATCGTCGAGGGCGGACGCGTCACGGGGGTGAAGGCGGTCCGCGGCGGCGAGGAGCTCGAGGTGTCGGCCGGCGTCGTGGTCGGCGCCGACGGCGCGCATTCGACGCTGGGCAGGGCGATGGGCCTGCTGGACAACGACCCGCACTACCTCGGCATATCGCTTCGGCAGTACTTCGAGGGAGTGACCGACATCGGTGACTACCTCGAGGTGTATCCCGAGGCGGCGATATACCCGGGAAGCGGCTGGGTCTTCCCTGTCACGGACTCGGTGGCGAACGTCGGCGTCGGCGCGATGCTCTACCACATAAACCGCGACAAGATAAACCTGCACCGGTTCATGGAGACGTTCGTCCGCAATACTCCGCACGCCGCGCCCAAGCTAGCCGGCGCGCGACCGATATCGCCCGTCCGGGGCGCCCTTCTGCGGGTGGGGCTCGGCGGCAGCCTGGTGGAGTGCCCCGGGATGATACTGGTCGGGGACGCGGCCAGCATGACCAACCCGGTCAGCGGCGAGGGCATAACGTACGCGCTCGAGACCGGCGAGATGGCCGCGGACCACATACTCGACAGCAGGATGAGCGGCCGGGGTTATCACCACGACCCCTCCGACGACCCGTTCCGCCCAAAGCTGGTGGAGCGCTACGGCCATTATTTCGACAAGGGCATGCGGAGCATCAAGTGGGGCAACCGCCCGGCCTTCATGAAGCCGCTGCTATACGTGATGTCGAGGAACCAGCGGCGGCGCGAGTACATGGTCCGGGCGCTCATGTACCTGCGCCACTAGCGTGGTGATCCCGGCGTGAAGGTCACCTTCGTCTACCCCGACTTCTTCCAGTACGCGGACGGGACTTTCATGCCCGAGGGCAGGATATATCTCGGCGTGGCATACCTCTCGGCCGTCCTCAAGCGGGAGGGCCACGAGACCTCACTTGTCCATATCGTGGAGCCCCCCGACCGCGAGTGGCTGGTCGAGCGTATCATGGACGAATCGCCCGACCTGGTCGGGTTCTCCAGCACCACCCACATGTTCAGGCACGTCGCGAAGTGGGCCGGGTGGCTGAGGGAATGCGGCGACGTCGCCACCGTCTGTGGAGGGGTCCACGCCACCATCGCTCCCGAGGAGGTCGCACGCACCACGGGCATCGACATCGCCTGCCGCGGCGAGGCCGAGGAGACGCTCCTAGAGCTGTGCGAGGCTCTCGAGTCCGGGCGCGATCACACTCGCATCGCCGGCCTCTGGATGCTGCGCGGCGAAGAGCTCGTGGCGAACCCCGTACGCCCGCTGGTGACTGACCTGGATTCGCTCCCCTTCCCGGACCGCACGATATTCGACCCGGCGCTCTTCTGCGCGGACCAGCACCCGAGGGGCACCCTGATGGCGTCCAGGGGCTGCCCTTTCAACTGCACCTACTGCTCAAACCACGCTCAGAAATCCGCGTACCCCAACCCCGAGTGCTACGTGCGCTTCCGCAGCCCTGAGAGCGTGGTCGCCGAGATAGAGCAGATGGTGGCCGCCGACCGTGGCATCGAGTTCATCCGCTTCGACGACGACATACTGACCACCGACCGCGGATGGTTCTCCAGGCTCTCGGGGCTTTATCGAGAGCGGGTGGGGATGCCCTTCATCTGCAACTCGCGCGTGAACTTCACCGACCGGAGGATGGCCGATGCCCTGGCGGGCATGGGCTGCAGTGTAGTCTGCATGGGCATCGAGAGCGGAAACCCCTGGCTGAGGGACAAGGTCCTCGGCAGGCACATGGGGAACGACCGCATCGTCGAGGCTTTCGCCGCGTGCCACGAGGCCGGCATGAAGACGGTCTCCACGAACATGTTCGGACTGCCGTTCGAAGACACGTCGATGGTGCTGGACACCATCAAGCTGAACGCGCTGTGCCACCCCGACACGATACAGGTGTCGACGTTCATCCCGTATCCCGGCACCGAGCTCTTCAAGACCTGCGAGGAGAACGGCCTCCTGGAGGGAGGGAGGGTGGACTCGATATTCGAGGGGCGCTCGCCGCTGAAGCAGGATGAAGGCGGCTGGGAGCCGGCGGCGGTCAGGTCCAACTTCCACACGCTCGCGTACACCTACGGATGGCTGGATACTCTGCGCAGCAGGACAGCCTCGCGACTCGCGTCGAGGGCCCTGGACGGGCTCGTGCTGTCCACGAGGTTACCGTCCGTTGCCAGGCGCAGGGTCTTCGAAGCGGTTACCCGGTGGTCGGCAGGCCGCTTCCAGCCCGAGTGGATCAAGTACTGATGTCGCACATATGTGGGGTCAGGTCTCTTTTCGTGTGGAAACGCACGAAAAGAGACCTGACCCCAATGGCGTGCACTGATATAATCCGAAGCGGTTCAAGCGAAACGCACCGAATGCGCAAAGGGGTTTGACCCTTTTGTGCATCGAACGGAGGTTGTGATGGGAAAGGCAGTAGTCGTTGGTGGAGGGATAGCCGGGCTCGCGGCCGCGCACGCCCTCGAGAAAGCCGGGGTCGAGTGCACGGTCCTCGAGAAGAGGGATTTCAGCGGCGGCCGCATATACAGCGTCGACCGCGATGGGTTCACCCTCGACATGGGCGCCCAGTTCTTCTTTTCGAAGTACCCCGCCACTTTTGACCTGATGCGGCAACTGGGAATATACGACCGGCTCAACAAGTTCACCAACCCCGTCGGCATCCTGCGGGACAACAGGATCTACACGCTTCATCTCGCCCCCAGGGAGAACTTCCTGCACCCGCTGGCGACGCTCAAGTTCCTGGGCATCTTCTCGGGCCGCGCCAAGAGAGACGCCGCATCTTTCATGTTCAAGCTATTCTCGATGAGGAACAGGCTCGACTTCGACGACCCGGCGAAGGCGATCGACCTGGACGGAATCTCGCTGGCCGAGTACGCCAGGCGCAGCTTCAGCGACGAGTTCGTGGAGTACTTCATCCAGTTTCTCGCGAGCGTGCCGACCCTCGGCATGCCGGAGGAGATCTCGGCGGCGTACGGGATGGCGCTTGCCTGGTACTTCCTTCCGGGCCTGAGCACCACCAGGGGCGGCATCGGGCTGCTGGCCCGGAAGATATCGGAGGGACTCTCCGACCTGCGGCTCGGCACCACAGCCACGCGCATAGTGATGGAGGGCAAGCAGGTCAGAGGGGTGGAGATCGAGGACGGCGGCACAGCAGAGCTCATCGACGCCGACACGGTGGTGTGCGCGACGCTGGCGGGCGAGGCCGCGGGGCTCCTCCCCGACCTGCCGGTCTCAGTGAGCGACGTCCTGTCCGGCATCCGCTACAGCGCGTGCACGCAGGTGATCTACGCCATGCCGGAAAGGCCGCTCGGCGACCTCTACGGGATAGCCACGCCACGAAAGGAAGGGCTGTGCCTCACCGGGATAATCGAGAACGACAACAAGGCGCCCGGCTACGCGCCGCCGGGCAAGGGGCTCGTCCATGCCTTCACCTACGGTGAGTTCGCCCGGGAGATGCTGGAGCAGAGTGACGAGCAGGTCCTGGAGCGGGTCACCGGTGATATCCGGAAGGTCGTGCCCCGCTTCCCGGAGCCTCTCTTCACCGAGATATTCCGCTGGCCCGAGGCCGTCTGCCTAACCAGCCCGGGCCAGACGGCCGCCATGCAGCGGGTGAAAGCCGCCCTGCGTGAATACAAGGGCCTGCACCTGGCAGGAGAGTATTTCGGCATGGGGTCGGTCGAAGCCGCGGTCTACAGCGGGACCGGGGCGGCGACACGGGCCGTCCGCGGCTGCTGACGGGGCTTACAGGCAAGCCGTATTCCTTCGATATACAGAGAGCTGCCGTTCGTTCACACTCTCGCCCATTTGCCACATTTTGAACCCGAATGGTAGAATTAACACCGCCAGCGGCGACTGGCGAGTACCCGTACCTACCGCTCCGCGTTTATTTTATCGACCGATTACAACGAGCCGGCCTGGAGCGCATGCACGTGAGCAGCGAAAAAAAGATCTCCGAGAAGGACGAGCAGTCGTCAATGGGAAGAGCCGCCAAAGAGCCCGATGCCGGCGAACGGTATTTCCGCTCCATCGTCGAGTACTCGCACGACGTGGTGGGCATCTTCGACGCGGCGGGCAACCTCACGTACATCGGGCCCTCCATCGAGAGGGTGCTGGGGTACGCGCCGGAGGAAGTGATAGGGCGCAATTTCTTCGAGCTGGTACATCCCGACGACCTGCCCGCCGTCCTGGAGAGCCACGACGCGGTGCTGAGTGACCCGGCGGCCGAAAGGGCGGTCGAGTGCCGCTTCAGGCACAAGGACGGCACCTGGCGGCTCCTCGAAAATGCAGGCCGCAGTTTTATCGACGAGGCGGGCGAGGCCAGGACCGTCGTCAATGCCCGCGACGTGACGGAGCGAAAGAGAATAGAAGAGGCACTGCGCGAGAGCCGCGAGACCGCGTTGACCTTCATTAACGCCAATCTCGAGACATCGATCCTCATGGAGGTCGACGGCAAGATCCTGGCCATAAACGAGGTCGGGGCCGAGAGGCTGGGCAGAACATCCGAGGAGATGATCGGCCACAACTTGTACGATTTTCTCCCAGAAGAAATCATCGGACCTCGCCGCTCGGTCATCGCTGAGGTCGTCAGTACCCGCGGATCGGTCCAGGTCGAGGACAGCCGCTATGGACGCATCATCGAAAGCATCGCCTCTCCCGTTTACAACTCGGACGGAGAAGTCGACAGGATTGCCATCTTCGGCCGCGATACCACGGACCGGAAGCGCTCGGAATCGGAGATAAGGCAGAGCCGGGACAACCTGCTGGCGTTCCTCAACGCCACCAGCGACTACGCCATGCTCATAGGCGCGGACAGGACCATCCTGGCTGTGAACAAGGTGCTGGCAGAGACCATCGGGTTGAGCGAGTCCGAACTCGTGGGGATGGATGTTTACAGTGACTCCCCGATGCCTACCGTCATCCAGAAAGGACGCGTGGCTGCGGTGGACCAGGTCTTCGCAACCGGGGAGCCCGTTATCTTCGAGGACGAGCGCAGAGGCAGGTACTTCGAGCACAGGGTGTTCCCGGTGTTCGACGAGCCCGGCGAGGTCGGACGGGTCGCCTTCTTCACCCGGGATATCACGCGCGAGAAGAAGGCGCGGGAAGCACTGGCGCAGTCCGAGGCGAAGTACCGGGCGCTGGTCGAGCAACTCCCGGCGGTCACCTTCACCGCTGAAATGGACGACTATACAGCGGTCACCTACGTCAGTCCGCAGTCGGAGCAGCTCCTGGGCATATCCGAAGAACAGCGGACGGCGAACCCGCGCTACTGGACGCAGGTAATCCATCCCGATGACCGCGAGCGGGTGCTCGCTCATCTGTCGGAAAGCCAGGAAAAGCGAGAACCCTTCATCCTGGAGTTCAGGGTGGTAAGGCCGGACGGGAACGAGCTGTGGATCCGAATCCATGCCGAGCCGGTGATGGACGAGCAGGGTAACGCGCTCTTCCTCCAGGGCGTGTTGATCGACATGACGGAGCGCAAGCGCGCGGAGCACGCGCTGCGGGATAGCGAGGAGAGGTACCGCCTTCACTTCGAGAACTCGTTCGACGTCATCTACTCGGTGGACACCGAGTTCAAGGTTCTCAACATATCGCCCTCTATCGAGAGGGCACTCGGGTACAGGCCGGAAGAGCTTATAGGCAGGCCTTTCACAGACCTGAACATCCTGTCCGAGGAGTCGTTGAACTCCGCGGTCGAGGACGCCCTGAGGATAATGGCCGGCGAGCGTGTCACCGGTGAGTACGAGTTCCTCGCCAAAGACGGCAGGGCCCTGACCGGCGAGGTGACCGGGGCGCCCATCTACAAGGGCGGAGAAGTGGTCGGCTACGTGAGCGTCGCCCGCGACATCACCGCCAGGAAGGAAGCCGAGGAGAAGCTCAGGCAGAGCGAGGAGAGGTACCGCAGCTTCTACTCGGTGAGCCCCGACTTCATCTTCCTGACCGACCGTGACGGGCTCGTGATCGATGCCAACCCTGCGGTGCTCAACAGAGCCGGGATGTCCATTGAGGAGATCAAGAAGACGCGCTACATGGATTACTTAGCCGACGATGACGCACGGGCGGTGCAGGCCGCTGAGGAGGCGCTCTTGCGGGGGGAGGAGGTCAGGGGGCTCGTGGTGAAGGCCGGCATAACACCCAACTTCTACACCTATGAGATCAACTCGATACCGCTCTTCGAGAACGGGAAGGTCGTCAGCAGCCTGAATATAGCGCGCGATATCTCGGAAATAAGACGGGACGAGGAGGAGCTGCGCAGGCTCAACAGGGAGCTGGAAGGATTCGCGCAGACCGTCTCGCACGACCTGCGTACCCCGCTGACCGCCATGAAGCTGGCAAACGACACGCTTCAGAAAGTATGGGCGAGGCGGGACACGCTGGACCTGGACGTCGATGCCGAGATAAGGCGGTTCGGTGAGGTCATCGACCTCGGCGCCAGGAAATCGGAGGCGCTCATCAACGACCTGCTGAAGCTTGCCAGGGCGGGCCAGGAGCTGCCCGAGGTATCCGAGATCGACATCGACCGGGTGGTGGCGAGGGTGCTGAGCGAGAACGAAGCGGGCATCGCGGAAAAAGGCGTCCGCGTCGAGGTCGATGACGACCTCGGGGTCGTGCGCGGCAACGAGACCCACCTGTACCAGTTGTTCACCAACGTGATCGACAACGCGATAAAGCACAACGACAGCCCCGAGCCCGTGGTGCAGGTCAGGCGACTGGGCGGATTCGGGGGCTTCGGGCACCGGTACGCGGTGAAGGACAACGGCTCGGGGATCCCCGAGGCGGACCTCCGCAACATCTTCCTGCCTTTCTTCAAGGGCGAGACCGGGGAGACGGGGATAGGGCTGGCCATCGTCGAGAAGATAGTCAAGCTGTACGGGGGCACGATAAGGGCTTACAACAACGGCGGGACGACGTTCGAGTTCTTTATCAGGGACATGCCGGACGCGTCTTCGACGACCTCCTGACTGGACGGGCCTTAAGGCACCGATGCCATGTCAGTCCGCTCTCTCCTTGGTGGCGCTCGCAAGGTCCATGCGCCAGAGCTTCCTTATCGACGGCAGCTCGGCGACGATCATTACGACGATCGACGCGAGGATTATCACAGCCAGCGTGACGCCCGACAGCACGGTGTCGGGAACCAGCCGTTCGGAGCTCACCAGCTTTTCTATCACCACCCATTCCAGCAGGCGTCCCAGCAGAATGCCCGGAACCAGAGCGACCGCGACCACCACCACGGTCTCGACCGTGAGGAACGCGAATATGCGCCCCCTTCCGGCCCCGAGCGTGCGGATGGTCGCGATCTCGCGCCGCCTCTCGAAGATGTTGACGGTGACCATCGAGAACAGCACCGCGAAGCCCATCGCGAAAGCCATCACATAGAAGATGTAGAAGATGGTCTTGATGGCGCTCACCAACTCCTCGAAGACCGTGAGGATTCGGCCCCTGGTTATCACCTGCGAGACCCCGGGAAGCTGTCGCAGGTCGTCCGCGACCTTTTCCACGTCCGCCCCGGAGGTCTTGACCACGGCGGCGTTGAACTGCCCGGGAGCCCCGGTCGCCGCGGCGACGAGTCCCTGGATGTACGCCATGTTGACGTAGCAGACGCCACCGAAAGGCTCGGAGACGAACCCGACCACCTTGAACGGAAGCGAGCCGACCGGCGCGGTAACCTTGACACTGTCGCCGATCTTGACAGGGAGCTTCTTGGTCAACCCCCGGTTCAGGACTATCTCCCCGGGGCCGGGTATCGCCTTCGAGCCGGGCGTCGGGTAGTTGCCGTGGAGGGCCGAGCCCCTGGTGTAGGCCTGGACCTGGACGTCGGCGGAACGGCCGCCCGCGGACAGTAGCGCGGGCGTGTCGATCAGCGGCTCAGCCACCGACACTCCCGGAGTCGAACGTACCGAGGCGAGGGCTTCGGGGCCGACCGGGTTCTCCCAGGTGACCGCGACGTCCCACCTGAGCACCCCGTGCAGGTACTTGTCCACCGCGTGATCGAGGCTGTCCCTCCCCCCGCTGGCGGTTATCATCATGCACAGTGTGGCGATCACCCCGACGCACGTCAGGATGGTGCGCCGCCGGTTCCTGGTGACGTTCCGGAGCGAGACCCGCAGCCAGGCCGCGAGCCCCAGCCGCTCCGAGGCGGCCGTCCTCCTGCGGCGCTCGGAGACCGGGAGCGCTATTCCGGCGTCGGTACGCATCGCCTCCGCCGGACGCATCCTGACCGCGTGCCTCGCCGGCACGAGCGCCCCCGCCACCGAGAACAGCAGCGCCGCCCCGATGCCCGCAACCGCCAGGACCGGGGCGAACGACGTCTCGATGAGCGGCAGGTCGAAGATGCCGGCGTAGATATGGATGAAGAGCCGAGAGAGGTAATACCCGCAGACCACTCCCAGGAGACCGCCCGCGATACCCAGGACCAGGCCGTAGCCAAGGTAGTGGGTCATCAGGGTCCTCCGGCCGTATCCGACCGCGCGCGTCAGGCCTATCTCGCGCTGCTGCGAGAAAACGATCTGTGTCATCGTTATGTAGAGCGCCAGCGAGGCGACGGCCAGCAGGAGTATCGCGAAGAACACCGCCAGCTTGCCGAGGTCGTCCAGCTCGAAATCGAGGGTCACGGCGCCGGGCTCGCTGGCGCCGCTGGTGAGGCCGACTAGGCCGTACGGGCGCAGCACCGTCGCCGCGGCGGCCATGGTGCGCTTGAGCTTCGATTCGTCCCTGACCGTCGCCACCACGTTGTTGACCTTGCCCGACGTGTCGAAGAACGCGGCCGCCTGCCCGTACGGGACGAAGATGACGCCGAACTGGACGGGGTCGGACACGTACTCCGCACGGCTGCGGACAAGCCTGAGGTACTCAGGCGTTACCACTATCCCGACCACCCGGAGCGAGGTGGAACCGCCGCCGTGGGAAAGCTCGACCGTGTCCCCCGGCCTGACGCCGAGAGCCTCTGCGAGGTGGTGCTCGGCAAGGCAGGTGCCGGCCTTCATCGGGACAGGGTAGACGCCCGATTCGACGATGAGACCGTTGACCTCCGGCCGCCTGTCATCGGGCACCGAGATCACCCTCAGCGTGAGCCTGGAATCCTTGACTTTCGCGAGGACGTCCATGGAGATCCGCCCTTCGGCGGCGGTGACGTTCGGCAGGGCCTTGACTCCGCCCACGGCGGTCAGGGGGGCCGAGGAGAGGTCGGCCGAGAAGTCCTCGTAGTTTGTGGCACGGTAGATGCCGTCTATGGATTCCCTCAGGTCCTTCTGCGCCAGAAGGGGCCCCGTGAACATGATCACGCCGAGAGCGACGACCACTATTATGGCGAGGACCTGGGTCCAGTGCGTCACCAGGTCTCGGAGAAGCTTTTTGTTAAGAGGGCTCAATGCTTTCCTTTCGAGGACCCCCCGGTAAAGCTCGGCCCGGCCGCGATCGGGCCTTTCAACCGGCCCGGGGAGTGACCCAAAAGTAAAACGGTTCCGGGGTGGGCGAGCAACCCTTCCGTCAGGCGAGCGGCCCTTCCTCGCCTTTCAGCTCCTCGTACAGGACCTTCTTCATGACCTTCCCCAGCGGAGTAAGGGGCAGGGACTCGCGGAACACCACGTACCTGGGGACCTTGAACTTCGCCAGCCGCGCGGCGCACCACTGCTTGATATCTTCCTCGCTCGGAGGATGCTCCGCGCCGGGCATCGGCACGACGTACGCGCGGCCTTCCTCGCCCATCACCGGGTCGGGCACGCCGATCACCGCGCTGAAGAGGACGCCGGGGTGCTCCTGGAGCACCTCTTCGACCTCGGGCGGATAGACGTTCTCGCCGCCGCGGATGTACATCTCCTTCTTGCGTCCCAGGATGTACATGTAGCCCTCTTCATCGAGCTTGCCCATGTCGCCCGTGTGGAGGTACCCGTCCTCGCCCAGCACCAGGGCGGTCTCGTCGGGCCTCTCGTAGTAGCCCTTCATCACAGCGTCGCCGCTTATGCAGATCTCCCCCTCCTCGCCGGGAGGCAGGTGGTAGCCCTGCAAGTCCATTATGCTCAGGTCCACCCCCGGGTTCGCCCTGCCCACGCTGGTGGAGAGCCGCTCGAGCGAGTCCTCGTCGACCCGCGTGAACGTCACCGCGCCGCTCACCTCCGAGAGCCCGTAGCCGTTGGTCGGGTATATGCCGAACTTCTCTTTGACCTGCGTGAAGAGCTCCTTCGGACTCGGCGCCGCGGAAACTACCGCCGCGCGCACCGACGAGACGTCGTAAGAGTCGAAGTCCGGCGCCATCATCATGAGTATGTACTGGGCGGGCACCTGCCCCATCACGGTGACCTTCTCGGACTGGATGGTCTGGAGCACCTCCTGGGGCACGAAAGCGTCCAGCATCACCAGGGTCCCGCCCGCGTAGAGCATCGAGAGTATGGCCATCACGCCACCGCCCACGTGGTTCACGGGGATGTCGAGCAGCAGCCGGTCGTCGCGCTCCACCCCCATGGCGCCCGTCTGGCCACGGACATACGCGATGAGGTTCCGGTGTGTGAGCTCCGCTCCCTTGGGCACACCGGTGGTGCCGGAGGTGTACACGATGAAGGCGGTGTCGTCCTCGCGCACCGCGCCGCGGGCGCGCTCGAGGAGGTCGAGCGACTCCGCCAGGGCCGGCTCGAACAGCGGATCGGCCGGGATGGCCCCGGGCACCAGCGCGACCTCTTCCGCGCCGCCGATCACCGCGATGGTCTCGAGGGCCGGGCAGGACGTCTTTATCTTGTTGACGATATCGAGGAAGTCGACGCCCGCCATCCCCGGGGAGACGACCATCAGGCTGGAATCGGAGTCGTTCACCACGAATCCCGCTTCCATCGCCTCGTAACGGGTGGAGATCGGCACTGCCGCGGCGCCCAGCGAGGCGGCCGCCACGTAGCAGTACACGTGCTCCGGCCGGTTCCCGATGTAGAGGGCTACCTTGTCGCCCCTCTTGACGCCGAGCCGCACCATGGCGGCCGCGGCGCGGTCGACGTTTTCCATGTATTCGCGGTAGTTCACCCGCAGGTCCTTGAAGACTATGGCCTCTTTCTGCGGGTTCCTCCCGGCGTGGGCTTCGAGCACTTCGTGTATCAGCACCTGTCCATCCCTCCCCCTCCGGTCGACTTCACACCCGGGCTACTTGCCGCCGACCACCAGGCCTTCGACCAGCATGGACGGGGTGCCTATCCCGCCCAGCAACGGGGTGAACCTCATGTCCGAGCCGACACCGACTACCCCCGCCAGGATGTCCTCCATCGAGCCGGCGATCGTGACCTCTCTTACCGCGTGAGCTCGCCGGCCGCCTTCGACCCATATCCCCTTGGCGCCGACGGAGACCTCGCCCGTGACCGGGTTCAGGCCCACGTGGACCCCCTGCAGCTCGAGCACCTCGAAACCCCTGCCCATGGCCGAGCGCAGCTCCTCGGGCGTCGATGCCCCGGCCTCGATGAAGATGTTGGTCGGTGAGACCCCCACCTGGGAGCGGTAAGACGCGCGTCCAGCGTTCCCGGTGGTGGAAACGCCCATGCGCGACGCCGTGTAGCAGTTGTGCAGGAAACCGGCGAGCTCCCCGCCCCCTATCAGGCCCTTCCTCGAGGTGGCTACGCCCTCGCCGTCAAACGGCGACGTCCCGAATCCGCCCTCCATTGTCCCGTCGTCCACCAGGGTGATCGAGTCGGATGCGACCTTCCTCCCCAGCTTGTCCGACAGGAAAGACTTGCCCTTCACCACCGACTCTCCTGAGAGCGCCGCTCCAAGGACGGCCACCAGCTCCGCGGTAGACAGGTTGTCGAACAGCACCGGGACCCGCGCCGTCTCGGCCTGCCGCGCCCCCAGCAGGTCGACCGCCATGCGCGCGGCCTCCTCGGCGGCGGCCCCTGCGTCCAGGTCGGCGAACGAGCGCCCGGCGGTGAACCCGAACCCGGTCTGCGAATCGTCCCCCTGCTGCGCTATCGCCATGAGGTAACCGTAGCAGATCGAGGAGCGGAAGCCTGCCCTGAACCCGTTGCTGTTGGCGAGCAGCACCGTGCCCGAGGACTCGCTGTAGGCGGAGGTCTCCACGCCCTTCACGCGTTCGTCGTGGCCGCGAGCCAGCCTCTCGAGCTCGAGCGCGAACTCGATCTTGTCGCCCGCAGGCACGGCCGACAGGTCCTCGACCCATATACCCAGATCTTCGCCCATCAGTGCACCGTCGTTCGCCCCCTCGGGGAAAGTTCCAGCCGGTGGGATGCCACGGTCAGGATCGGGCGGTGATACGGTCGCCGCGTCGACCGCGGAGCGAACGGCCTCGCCGATAGCCGCCTCCGACATGTCGGAGGTATAGGACCTGCCGTAACGCCCGCCGTCGAAAACGCGTATCCCTATGCCCATGGATTCGGAGAAAGAGAACTTTTCGACCTGCAGGTTGAAGACCTTGACCGAGGTGCCCTTGGTGCTCTCGAAGTAGGCCTCGGCCTCACCGGCTCCCTCTCCGAGGGCTATCTCCAGCGCTTTCTCGAGCGTCGCGAAGTCAGATATCATGCGGATAACCTATCAAACTCGGTGTCGGCTGCATACCCCGCCTCGACGGGCCTCGGGCCGCCGCCCCGTCGCGGCGGCCAGGCGCTTCTTGCCCACCGCCGGGCCCTTTTCCTGCAATTCAATCCACCGTCGGCCAAACCTCCGTCCGCGCCCGAGAAATGCGCGCCGAGGGGCGCGGCGTTGCGGCCCGCATGGCTCTAATCTATGATTCTCATTGTTGCCGCTGGCCAGGAGGAAAGCCATTGGGAGAAGTCTATTACGTCACAACCCCCATATATTACGTCAACGATATGCCCCACATCGGGACCGCCTATACGACCGTGGCGGCCGACGCGATCGCCAGGTACCAGCGCCTGAAAGGGCGTGAAGTCTTCTTCCTGACGGGGATCGACGAGCACGGCCAGAAGGTCGCGCAGGCGGCGGCCGAGAGGAACGAGAGCCCGCAGGCGTGGGCCGACCGCATGCAGCCCCACTTCACGGACACCTGGAAGCTGCTGGACATAAGCAACGACGACTTCCTCCGCACCACCCAGAACAGGCACACCGAGGTCGCCCAGCTCTTCATCGAGAAGCTCAGGGACAAGGGGGACGTGTACCTCGGCGCCTACGAAGGTTGGTACTGCATCCACGACGAGTCTTTCCTTCTCTCGAGCCAGCTCGTAAGCGGGGCCTGCCCCGAGTGCCGGCGGCCAGTCGAATGGGTCAAGGAGGAGAATTACTTCTTCAGGCTCTCGAACTACGCCGACAGGGTCCTCAAGCACATCGAGGAGAACCCCGAATTCATCCAGCCGGAGAGCAGGCGCAACGAGGTGGTCAGCTTCATCAAGAGCGGGCTGTCGGACCAGAGCGTCTCCAGGACCAGCTTCACCTGGGGGATACCGCTGCCGTTCGACCCACGCCACGTCATGTATGTGTGGTTCGACGCGCTGCTCAACTACGTCAGCGCGATCGATTTCGGCTCCGACGCCGCGAGGTTCGAGCGCACCTGGCCGGCGGACCTGCACCTGCTAGGCAAGGAGATACTGAGGTTCCATGCGGTCATATGGCCCGCGATGCTGATGGCCGCCGAGCTGCCGCTACCCCGCCGCGTCTTCGCCCACGGGTGGCTCACCGTGGAAGGCGAGAAGATGTCCAAGTCGCTGGGCAACGCCATCCCGCCCGCGGAGCTGGTCGAAGAGTACGGTGTCGACGCCTACCGGTACTACTTCCTGCGCGAGTTCTCCTTCGGGCTGGACGGCAACTTCTCCCGCAGGACCATGCTCAAGCGCTACAACGCCGAGCTCGCCAACGACCTCGGCAACCTGGAGAGCCGGGTGCTGACGATGGTGAGCAAGTACAGGGACGGCAGGGCGCCCGAGGCCGGCGCCCCGACCGCCGAGGAAGACAGGCTCGCGGACGAGGCGTCGGAGCTCGCGAGGGTGGTGGACGGCAAGATGGCCGTGCCGGCTTTCAACGATGCGATGGCAGCCATCTGGGACTTCATCCATACGATCAACCGCTACGTGGACGTGTCGGCGCCCTGGTCGCTGGCCAAGGACCCCGCGCTGGGAGCGGACCTCGACAGGGTCCTGTACAACAGCCTTGAGGGCCTGCGGGTCATCGCGGTGTTCGTGTCACCGTTCATGCCCGGGACTGCCGCGAAGATGTGGGAACGGCTCGGCATCCGTGAGCCGCTCTCTTCGGCCAGGCTTCCGGGAGCCGCCAACTGGGGGCAACTGCCGCCGGGCGTGACGACCTCACGCGGGGAAGGACTGTTCCCGCGCAAGATGGAATCCGAAGAAGAAGGCGGCTGAAGTCCTCGGGCCTCATGGCGGGTCAAATTGGTACCTGACTCTCACGCACACCTCGACCTGATAGAACTCGAACCCGGCGTCGCGGTGCGGCGGGCGCGCGACGCGGGCGTCTCTCCTGTCATCACCATCGGCATCACGCTCGACTCGAGTCGCGAGGCCGTTCGCATCGCCGAGTCCATCCCGGGGGTATTCGCGGCGGTCGGCATACACCCGAACGACTCGGCAGGTGCCGGGCCGGACGCTTTCGAGGAGCTGGCGGCGGTGGCCGCCTCGAGCGACAGGGTCGTGGCGATCGGCGAGACCGGCCTCGACTATTACAGGGACCGCGCCCCCGCCGGGGACCAGTTAGCGGCTTTCAGGTCCCACGCCACGCTGGCGCGCTCGCTCGGAAAGGCGCTCATCGTCCATGACAGGCAGGCGCACGATGACGCGCTCGAGTTGCTGTCCTCCGAGATGCGCGGCGCCGACGTGCCGGTGGTCATGCACTGTTTCTCCGGGGACGCCTCGGTGCTCGAAGAGTGCGCGCGGAGGGGCTATTACATCTCGTTCGCCGGCCCGGTCACCTTCAAGAAGGCGGACGCGGCCAGGGACGCGGCGGCCCGGACGCCGCTGGACCGGCTGCTCGCCGAGACCGACTCCCCCTTCCTGTCGCCCGAGCCGTTCCGCGGAAAGCCCAACCTGCCCGAGCGCGCGAGGTTCGTGGCCGACGAGCTCGCGAGGCTTCACGGAAAAGAGCCGGCGGAGATGGACCTTATCCTGACCGCCAACGCGGAGGCCGCATTCGGCCTGACCCGGGGGGAACGCGGTGGTTGAGGTCAGCGGGAGCCGAGGCGGCGGTGAAGCGCTCGATAGAGGAGGATCGCTGACCTCTCCCAGGGTCGTCAGGGAGCTGCTCGATTCGGCGGGCATCCACCCCAGCCGCGGGATGGGCCAGAACTTCCTGGTGGACGCCAACGTGCTGGACATCATAGAAAAGGCGGCCGGGCTGTCGGGCGCCGACACCGTAGTCGAGGTTGGCGCGGGTCTGGGAGCCCTCACCGGCCGGCTGGTCGAGCGTTGCCGAGAGGTGTTCGCCCTGGAGTCCGACGCGAGGCTTCTGCGGTTGCTCGGGGAGCTGCTCGGCGCGAGTGGCAACCTCAGGATGATCGAGGCCGACGCGGTCCGGTTCGACCTCGAGGGGCTGTGGAACGGGCCCCCCGGTGGAACGGTCAAGATGGTCTCGAACCTTCCCTACCAGATCGCCGCCACCCTGATCGTCGACTGGCTCATCCTGTACCCGTGGCTGGCCGAGTACACGGTCATGATCCAGCGGGAGGTGGCCGACCGGATGACCGCGGCGCCGGGCGGCAAAGACTACTCCGCCGCGACGGTCAAGATACAGCACCGGGCGTCGGCGACCAGGGTCGCGCGGGTCTCGAGGAACTGCTTCTATCCCCGGCCGGGAGTCGACTCCGCCATCGTCCATATCGTGAGGCACAACGCCGGGGGGGTGCGGGACGCCGACGGTCGCGACGGCGACGAGAGGCTCTTCGACCTCGCGGTGACCGCCGCTTTCCAGCAGAGACGGAAGAAGCTGGCCAACTCGGTCTCATCGTGTCCGGCCGTTTCCGCCGGCCCTCGCGAGGTGGCAGGGGCACTCGCGAACCTCGGCATCGACCCCGGCTCGCGCGCCGCCGACCTCTCGCCCGCCGACTACGTGGCGCTGGTCGCCGAGCTCGGGCGTGTGACGTGAACGGCGCAGGCGCGCGCGACACCCGGCAACAACGTCCCTGGCACGCCCTGACGCTCGAGGAGACGCTCACCGGTATCGGCGGTGACTCCGAATCCGGGCTCACGCGGGCCGAGGCGGCGAGGAGGCTCGCCGAACACGGGCCCAATGCGCTGGAAGCGGCCAAACGCAAATCCCCGGTGGTGAGATTCTTCGCCCAGTTCAACGACTTCATGATATGGGTACTGCTCGCGGCCGTGGTCATAAGCGGGGCGCTGCTGCGCGAATGGCTCGACGCGATAGTCATCCTCTGCATCGTCCTCCTCAACGCCATCCTGGGCTTCGTCCAGGAGGCCCGCGCCGAGAAGGCCATGGAGGAGCTCAAGAAGCTCAGTGCCCCCACCGCCAAGGTCATCCGCGAGGGCGCCGAGTCGGTGGTCTCCTCGGGCGAGCTGGTGCCGGGTGACCTGGTGGTCCTCGAGGCGGGCGACCTGATATCCGCGGATGCGCGGCTGGCGACGTCGGCTTCCCTGCGCGTGAACGAGTCGAGCCTGACCGGTGAGTCGGTCGCCGTCGACAAGGACGCCGGCGCGGTCGTCGGACCGGACGCGGGGGTGGCGGACCGCGCGGACATGGTGTTCACCGCAACACACGTCGAATACGGGCGTGGCACCGCGGTGGTCGTGGAGACGGGCAGGGGCACCGAGATGGGTCTGATCGCGAGCCTGCTCGAGGAGACCGTGGTCGAGCCGACCCCCCTGCAGAAAGAGCTCAGGAACGTCGGCAAGAGGATCGTCTACATCTGCATCGCGATCGTGGTGCTCGTCTTCGGTGTCGGGATAGCCCGCGGCAACGGGTTCGCCGTGATGCTCCTGTTCGCGGTGAGCCTGGCGGTGGCCGCGATCCCGGAGGGCCTCCCCGCCATCGTGACCATCACCCTCGCGGTCGGGACACACTCGATGGCGACGCAGAACGCGGTGGTGCGCAACCTGCCTGCCGTCGAGACGCTCGGCTGCGCCGACTACATCTGCTCTGACAAGACGGGCACCCTGACCATGAACCGCATGACCGTCACCGACGCGATGTTCGGCGACGCCAGCGCGTACCTGCTCGAGGACGCCGGTGAGACCGGCGACTTCCGCCGCCGGGCGCTGGACCTCATGCTCGAGGCGGCGGCCCTGTGCAACGACGCGAGGACCGACGCGCAGGGTGCCTACATCGGGGACTCCACGGAGGTCGCCGTGCTCGAGGCCGCCGAGGCGTCGGGCCTGAAGAAGGCGTCACTGGAGAAGGAGCACCCCAGGATCTCCGAGGTCCCGTTCGACTCCGACCGCAAGATGATGACGACCGTCCATCGCGACAACGGCCACGTAGTGGTGTTCTCCAAGGGGGCGTCCGAGGCGGTCATTTCACGCTGCTCGCGCGTGCTGACCTCCGAGGGGGAGGTCGCGCTGTCCGAGGCCGCGGGCAAGTCGATACTGGCCCGGGCGTTCGAGCTCGGAGCGCAGGCGCTGAGGACCCTCGCTTTCGCTTACCGGCGCCAGGAAGGCGACGCGGGGTTGCACGACGCGGAGGCCCTGGAGCGCGACCTGGTGTTCCTTGGCGCGCTGGCGATGCAGGACCCGCCCAGGCGGGAGGCCTTCGGCGCCCTCGAGCAGTGCCGCAAGGCGCACATAAACGTCTCGATGATAACCGGGGACCACCGCGCGACCGCCGAGGCCGTTGCCAGGGAGCTGCGCATACTGACGCCGGGCCGCAGGCTGCTGGAGGGGCACGACCTCGAGCGGATGAGCCCGGAGGCGTTGGGGTCCCAGGTGGAAGACATAGGCGTCTACGCGAGGGTCTCACCCCGCCACAAGGTCAAGATAGTCGACGCGCTCAGGTCGCGCGGGCACGTGGTGGCCATGACGGGTGACGGGGTGAACGACGCGCCGGCACTCAAGCGGGCCGACATCGGCATCGCGATGGGGATCACGGGCACCGACGTGGCCAAGGAGGCGAGCGACATGATACTCGCCGACGACAACTTCGCGACCATCGTCGCGGCCATCAGGCAGGGACGCGTAATCTTCAACAACCTCAAGAAGTTCATCTACTTCCTGCTGTCGTGCAACATCAGCGAGGTCCTGACGATGTTCATCGCCATGGTGGCCGGCTTCCCGCTGCCGCTGGTGCCCGCGCAGATACTGTGGATAAACCTCGTGACCGACGGGCTGCCCGCCCTGGCGCTCGGAGTGGACCCTCCGGAGAAAGACGTGATGGAGCAGCGGCCGCGGCTGCCGGGCGAGAACATCCTTTCGCTCAAGCGGCAGAGGCGACTGCTGTGGCAGGGCCTTTTGATCACCGCCGGGGCGCTGGCCTCATTCGTGCTCAGCAGGTACCTGCTCGGTTACAACTGGAACAGCGCCACGAACGGCGAGCTCTACCTCGACATGGCGCGCACGGTGCTCTTCACCACGCTGGTGCTGGCTCAGATATTCCACTCATACAACCTGCGCTCGGAGAACAGCTCTCTGTTCTCGTCCTGGCCCTGGGAGAACCGCGCGCTCTTCGGCTCTTTCCTCGCGTCGATCGCGCTCCAGTTGTTCGTGCTCTACGTGCCGTTCATGCAGAAGGCTTTCCACACCCACGCTCCCTCGGGCAGCGCCTGGCTTCTCATACTGGCATGTTCTCTGTTGCCGGTGCTCGCCATCGACCGCATAAAGGTGTTCCTCGCCTGGCGGGCTAAGAAAACCGGGGTCTGATCCCGCGTCGCACACCAGTGAGGTCAGGTCTCTTTTCATGCGTTGGCGGAGGAAGGCGGGGCTGCTCGGGATGTTGCGCGGGACGGGTTCCCCTCGTAGATGTCATTCGGGACCGGTCGGGAAGTTGCTCAGGCGGGGGTCCCCCTCGTCGATGTCCTCGCCGGCCTCAACTCTTAGAGGACTGGACCCTGTGGCTGCGGATTACTCCTCGGAAAACCCCATCCCTCGCTCCATCTGGGAAGGAAGAACGTCGGAAACACCGTGTGTCGCGTGGAATGTAAATATCTGGGGTCAGGTCTCTTTTCGTGCGTTTGTACCCGGATACGTGGCTATGCGTCGGGTTTCCTCGCCAGCACCAGGCGGGTCATCGGGAGGTCGTCGCGCACCTTCAACACCTCGAAGCCCGCGTCCTCCACCTGCCGCTCGAGCCCACCGTAGAATATCTCGTTCACCCAGCGCGGCTCGGTCAGCAGCAGGTACAGGTGGAAGATCGCCGAGCGCACCAGGCCGCGCGCCTCGCGGTAGTCCGCCACCACCAGAAGGCCACCCGGCTTGAGTATCCGGCAGCACTCGCCGAGTATCAGGCTCCTTATCGTCCAGTTGTTCTCGTGCAGCCCGAAGGATATGTTCACGGCGTCGGCCACGCACGCCGGCAGGCGCATGTCCCTGGCGTCGTCGGCCAACAGCTCCAAACCCTCGAACCCCGCTTCGCACATCCGCTGGCGTGCCAGCTCGAGGATGTCGCTGTCCAGGTCGACGGCCACGATCCTTGCCTGCGGGAATCGCCTCGCATACTCGGGCAGCACAGACCCGGTCCCGGTGAGCACGTCCACCAGTAGGCCCGGCGGCTCTTCGAGCAACGCCGCCGTCTCGGCCCTCACGCTCCTGGCGAACAGGCGCACCGGGACGTCGACGATATCCGATCTCAGTGTGAACCTGGCCATCCGGAGGCGCGTCCTCAAGCGCATCGCCTTGCTCCCCTCTTTACCAGGTCCGAGACATCCCGGACCGCCACGCGGGAGGCGGACCCCGGATCGGCAGACATCCCGCTCACCAGTCAGTCCTCCAGAACGCTGCCACCATCCTGTCGCGGTCCCCGCTGCGCAGCGCGGCCACCAGCTCGCGGTAGACCCCGCCCGCGTCGACCCCCCAGCAGTCGACGCCGCTCCGATCGGTCCCGGCCTCCCTGTCCACCGTGTAAAGCCCGAACCTCGCGTCGTAGGAACCCCACTCGTAGTTATCCACCAGGGTCCAGTAGAAGTATCCCGCGAGCGGCACGCCGTCCTTGAGCGACCGCATCGCCTCGAAGATGAAGCACTGGAGGAACCTGTCCCTGGTGGCGCCGTCCGCGCGCCGCGACACCTTTCCGCGCCTCACCTTGTAAGCCATCCCGTTCTCGAGCGTCACGATCGGCAGGCCCGCCGCGTTGACGCGAGCCGCCTGCAGGAAGTGATACATGGCCCTCGGGTTGAGCACCCACTCCCATGTCTCGCGGTGCGCGTTCGCGCGTCCCTCCCGGAGGTCATCGAGGTCGGGCGCCTTTATCATGTGGCGGAAGAACGGGTCGTAGAAGTCCACCGCGAGGAAGTCCAGCTTCGCGGGGTCGGGCGAAGAATACACCGCGTCGATGCCCGTCTGGAGGTCTTCCGGGTCGAAAACCCTCCGGGCCGCGCGCTCCACCTGCCCCTCGAGCCAGGTGTTGAACGCTGGGGACCTCGCGACCTCGGGGCATTTCGCGACCTCCCTGTACCAGCCGGCCCTCCCCTCGTCGAGGTAGCCGGCCAGCCGGTCTCTCGGTATCCCGTTGCCGCGCGCGGTCAGGATGTCGGTCATCACCTTGTCGAACTCGTACACGCAAATCTGGGCGGTGTTATAGGTGATGACCGGCTCCCCCCACCCCTTCTCGACGTAAAGCCGCTTCAGGGCATCGTAGGTCCGACAGTGAGCCGCGATCATGTTCCCCCATGCATGGCCCGTCGCCCGGACGCCCAGGCGCCGGTGGGGCATGTACCCGACCAGATACGTCCCTAACGCGAGAGCGTTCGGCTCGTTCATGGTGATCCAGTACTTAACGGGGCGCTCCCCGTGCCGTTCGACGAGGAGGGTGTTGACGGTGTCGGCAAAGTGCCGCGCATATTCCTCGAACAGTTCGAGCTTCCCGTCGTCGAGCCAGAAATCGACGCCGAGCCAGAGGGGGTGCGTGAAGTGATGAAGCGTCACCACCGGTTCGAGGCCCGCCCTCATCAGGTGGGCTATCATCGCGGCGTAGCCGCTCAGCGCCTCGCCATCAAAAGGCGGGACGCGGCCGGTGGACCCTCCGGTCGATGGCTGGACCCTGGCCCACTCGATGCCCAGCCTGAAGGCGTTCAACCCGATGCCGGACGCGAGCGCCGCGTCCTTGCCGTACTCGGTCCAGAACCGTATACCGGCGCCGGAGCGCTCGACCTTGCTCCTGCGCTCGAGGTCGAACCAGTTGTTCAGGGGCTCACCCGGCGAGTTGAAGCCGCCCTCGACCTGGAACCCGGAGTTCGCGACACCGAACATGAAGCCGTCCGGAAGCGAGAAGGAATCGTCGAACAGTCTTTCGAGGTCGGCCCTGTCGTAGTGTCTTTCGAACCTCATGAACGCCCCCACGCCCCGATGCGTCGCTCAGCAGCCTGTCGTTATCCTGCCCCTTTTTCGATAGGCGTTTCAAGCGCGGAGGGCGCCGGAGTTCGAGAGAAGCGGTGCGTGGATAGCGAAGAGCCCCGGCCGGCTTCGACCAGGGCTCCCCATCTTTCCTGCCAGGGACTTTATGCGTCTCGCGACACCCGTCATCGAATCATTGATTGATCACCCTGACCGACGCGAAAGCGACGAACCTGGTGCCGTCGATAAGCTTACCGGTTACAGTCAGCACCACATCGTTGCCGGTCGGGACATTGAGCAGGTCCTGCCTGTAGAACTTCGCGCTCAGCTTGTGGTCCGCGCAGACGTTCGTCTGTATCGCGTATGCCCCGCTGCAACCCAGGGTCGGCGGGTCCACGTCGCTGGCAAGGTAACCACCCGGGAACTCCAGGAAGAGAGTGAAGTCCCCTTTGCTTTGGAGGTTCAGCGTCTCTGGCTCTACGTTATAGACCGTCGCAGTGAACTCCTGTGGGGGTGGGGTGTCACCCCCGGGTGTTGTCGGCGTCGTTGGGGTCGTCGGCGTCGTCGGCGTTGTCGGCGTTGTCGGTGTGGTATCCCCGCCGGGCGTGGTAGGCGTTGTCGGCGTGGTGGGCGTCGTCGGCGTTGTCGGTGTGGTGTCGCCACCGGGTGTCGTAGGAGTGGTCGGGGTCGTGTCTCCGCCTGGAGGGGTGTCACCACCGGGTGGGTTGTCTCCGCCTGGAGGGGTGTCGCCCTCGGCAACGGGATCGGGAGGGTGCCCGCTGCCGTTGTCCCATGCGAACGTCCCGTTGTCCAAACTGGCGCCGTTCTTGAGCGTCAGGTAGTGGGCGGTCCCCGATTTCTCGAGCACAATGAGGGTCACGTAATCGTTGTTGGGGTTGGGCTGCCAGCCGCCGGCCCAGTAGTACATGTTGTCTACGACACCGACCTTCAAGGCGAAGAGGCCCCAGTCGTGGGCGATCTGGCTCCCACTTGAGATTTGTGACCCACCCTTCCAGATACTCTGCACAGAGTAGCCGGAAGGGGCATCCGCGAGATAGAGGTCGGACAGGTCGGCGGCGGCAAGCGCGCCTGATGTCGCGGAGCCGCCCCCAACGGTCAGTTGCGCCCACTGCATCTGCGTGGAGGCGATGCTCATGTACTGCGCATCTACCAGTGCATAACCGTGTGCGCGATAGAAGTCGCTGTCTTTCAGCGCGGCTGGAGGGTCGTAATTGCGATAGGTTATCAAGCCGTCGGGTCCGGCTGGCTGCGCAGCCAGCTCGTTGTACCATACGTAGTCGTAGAGTCTCGCTCCGGCCTGAAGGTTATGCTCGGCGGTGGCCTTGTCCCCAGGCTTTGTGGAGTTCACATATAGAGGAATAGCGATTGCAACGATCACTCCCAGGATGAGGATCACGATCGTCATCTCGACCAGGTTGAAGCCGCGCTCGTTCCCGATGTGGCTCATCCGCCTGACCACCGTGTAGCTGTGCTTCTCAGGGCTCATCTGCCGCACCTCGATCCATTGTCCGATGGACGTACTCGTGCAGTTTCCCTATCGGCACCTAAACGCATCAGGGAGTATCGGACATAATCGTGATTTTCTTGCCGCCCGGTTCGTCACCTATCCGTACTACTGGCGCGGTATGCGACGTGATCTTGAACGGAGGTGGGGGATGTCGGTGTTCGTCAACGAGTTTCAGGCGGCCTGCAGCAAGGCGACCGGGCAGGCTTTTTACAACCTCGACAGCACAGCTCAATGCGGCCGAGTGGGTATGAGGGAGTCGGCCTTTCTCTTGCTTACGCGCCTGCGGCGTCGGCGACTCTCCCGCCGAACTCCTCGCAGGCGCGCACGTCGGCATCGCTAGCATCAGGGCCCTTCCAGAGGCTCAACGGTGCCCCGGCCTTCACCACCGGCCCACCCCTGACCACCTTCGCCCCCAGGCCTTCCAGCTTCGCCTCCATCGCGGCGACCAGCTTGTTGCCGCCGTACGCCGCGTTCACCGCGAACGCTCCGGAGACTTTTCCCTTGAGCCTGCCCGCTCCCGCGGAGTCGATCAGCGCCGCGACCTGCCTGGCCGGCTCCGCGTAGCGGCGCTGCCCGTACGTCGGGGTGCCGAACAGCACGATGTCGTAGTCGTCGAGGGTGCCCGCGCCGATCTCCGTCGCCTTCTTCACCGTGCAATCGACCTGCCTGTCGGCCAGGCCTCGGCAGATGTCGTCAGCGGCCTGACGGGTGTGCCCTGTCTTGCTGTGGTAAACGATCAAAGCCTTCATACCGCCGTCCTCCTCGTTTTCTATCCAGCTGGCCTCTCCGTGGTCGGTACGTCTCCGAGTCCGGCGCAGAACTGGTAGCCGGTCTTCCGGAAACCTGCTTTCTCGTAGAACCGGTGCGCGTCCTCCCTGCAGAAAGCCGAATCGAGCTCCATGAAACGGCATCCGAGCCCCGCCGCGATGGCTTTCGCCCTGTCGATGATGAGGCTTCCGGCCCCCGCGCTCCCGTATCGCTCGTCGACGATCAGTACGTCGATATAGGCGAGCAGCCCCATGTGCCACAGGCTTTCCCTGGTCGACATCACGCAGAAGCCCACGGGGTTGTCCCCGTCGGTGGCGCACAGCAGGTAGTGAGAGCTCGAGCGCAGGCATTCCATGAAGACTCCCCGCATGACCCCGACCTCGAGGTCGACATCCGGCCAGAGCTGCCCCAGGAACCCGAAGACCTGATCGAAATCCTGCTCGTGGCAAACGCGTACGTCCAACTGATCCTTCCCCTGCGGCCGATGAGACCAGAGCGACGAGCGCACCATACCAAATACTCCCCCGTATGTCATATACTGTCCGGGTTTGGGCACCGTGCATTCTCGCAGTCCGGTCGAACACACGCCTTCCCAGAGGGAAACGCGATGGCGCTTGCCGAACCCGTAAACAACAAAAGCCCCGGGGTGCTCAGCGACAAGCGGCGCGCCGAGGCCCTGCTGGTCGCGGTGACCGTGGTATGGGGACTCACGTTCGCCCTCACCAAAAAGAGCATAACGCCGCTCGGCCCGTTGCAGCCGTTCGTCTTCATGGCCTGGCGGTTCTGGCTCGCATTCATAGTGATGGCCCTCTTCTGCGCGAGGCGCATGGGGGACATCGACCGCGGGATGTTCCGGGCTTCGCTCCTGCTGGGCATCCTCCTCTATGCGTCGTACGCGTTCCAGACCTTCGGGCTCAAGTACACCTCGGCGGGAAACGCCGGCTTCGTTACCGGCCTGTACGTGGTGTTCGTGCCTGTGCTGTCCTATATCCTGCTGAAGCAGAAGCCCGAGCCGCGGGCCGTCGCGTCGGTCCTGGTGGCGCTGGCGGGCCTGGCCGTGCTGTCCGTCCAGTCAAATTTCAGGGTCAATTTCGGGGACTACCTGGTTCTCGCCTGCGCCTTCTGCTACTCCGTGCACATACTCCTGCTGGACCGTTACGTGAAGAAGTACGACCTGGCACTGCTGACGATGCTGCAGATGGGGTTCCTGGCGTTCAGCAATACGGCATCCGGTCTGATATTCGAGACCTTCAAGCCCCCCGGGACCGCCTTCGTCTGGATGTCGATCATAGTCTGCGGCCTTTTCGCCTCGGCGGCCGCCTTCTACATACAGGGGTTCGCCCAGCTGACGCTGACGCCCGTGCGGACGTCGCTCGTCCTCATCATGGAGCCCGTATTCTCGGTGATCTTTGGCATCATCATCCTGGGAGAGGTGCTGACCTGGCGGACGTGGCTGGGGTGTGGCCTCATATTGGCGGGGATGCTGCTCACAGAGATACCGGATTACCGGTCCCTGCTCAAGAGGGAGAAGAAGGGCCCGGAGGAAGCGGAGGCGTGACGCGGCGGCTCAGGAGCGGGCCTTGAAACCCTTTGCCCCCACGGCTTTCACACCGTTCATCTTCGCGCCGGTGAAATCGGAGCCAGACAGGTCGGCGCCGCTGAGGTCCACGTCCTGCAGGAAGGCCTTTAGGAATATCGAGTCTCTCAGGCAGGCGTCCCGCAGGTCGGTCTTGTACAGTAGCGAACGGGCGAATATCCCCTCGAACAGGTCGGCTCGGGCCATCCTGGTCTCGCTCAGGTTCGCCGCGCGCAGGTCGGCGCGGCCCATCGCGGCCTCCTCGAGGTTGGCGCCGCCGAGGTTCGCGTGGGTCAGGTAGGCCTGTTTGAGGTTGGCCTTCCGCAGGTCCGCGCCGCTCAGGTCCGTCTCGGTGAAGTTGGCGTAGACCAGGTCCGCCCCTCTCAGGTCGGCGCCCGACAGGTCGGGCCGGAGCAGCATGTCGGTCTTTCTCCACTCGTTCCACGCTTTTATGCCACGCTTCAGTACCGCAAGGTGCTCTTTGTTCGCCATCCGAGAAACCTCTGATGATTCGATTCCGGAAAAGTCAGCCTTGTTACAGGCGATTTCAACCGGGTGCCCCCGACGCGCGTCCGCGGAGGCGTTTTGAGTGACCGCGGGACGTCACGGCCGACCAACACCCAAACAATCGACGTTTTGCCCTGGCAAACCAATAGCCCTGACAAACGCACGTGAGTGGGGCCCCCACCGTCTCGCTAAGCTTGCGTAAGCCTGACTTCTACGGTGGGGCGCCATGGTTACCCAACACCCAAACAATCGACGGCGATCGGGGTCCCCAGCGTTACGGAACGCGCATCCAAGCATGCTTCGACGCTGGGGGTAATGGTGGAGGTAGGCGGAATCGAACCGCCGGCCTCGGGCTTGCAAAGCCCGCGCTCTCCCAACTGAGCTAT